>Ga0116171_10003098_pt1 | contig 15433 bp, 18 predicted proteins | sample AD_JPNHW2_MetaG_FD_89798 | JGI IMG/M metagenome (GOLD analysis project Ga0116171, IMG submission 89798) | Active sludge microbial communities of municipal wastewater-treating anaerobic digesters from Japan - AD_JPNHW2_MetaG | ecosystem: Engineered > Bioreactor > Anaerobic > Digestate | place...
TAGCTGATAGTTTTGTTGATGTATCGCCATACAGTGTCGAAGCTACATCATATAATATCACACAAGTTATTAAATGCAAAGTCTTGAATTTAATTATTGCTAATCATAGCACAGGCGAAATTTATTTTTCTTACAAGAAATAGATATGAAACAATGGCGGAACTTTTTTTCAGTACTAGTTATATGTCGATTAACCATTGGATGGCTTGCATATTTTTAAGCATAGTGTGTAATAAACTATAAAGGATGTAATAGATCATATCAATAATGAATCAGATAATTGATGAGAATTGGTGAGTGTAGGCATCAGATGTTTTAATACTTAACAGAGCTATCATCTTTTGCTTTTATAATAAGATTATAAAGGAATTTGATAAGCATGATGAGGCAAGTATTGAAGCTGAAAAATTATTAGCTTATCATCTAGTGCTTAGGAACATGAGGTTAGACAGTGAGGAATTTAAGAAGAGAGTTATGGATGAGATTGAGGTATTACAGGGTGAAGATGTTATGAATAATTAAAAGTAGAATTAAGTATAGTATATCTATTTAACAACAGAGAGAATTTTACTAGCTAGCTGTTGTTAAATAGTAATGATTGTGGATATCTATAGAAAACAAGATGCTTTTTGATAAATGAAGAATTACATCTTAGCGAGTAATTCCTCTTTCTTTTTCTGAAATTCTTTATCGGTAAGTATTCCCTGATCTTTTAGTTCCGATAATTTTTTAATTTGATCAGGAATACTTAGATCTGATGATGATTTTACTGATGAACTTTGTGTTGATGAAATTTGTGACCTTGCATCGTTAATAGTTTTCACAATTTCTTCAGCGATTTTTTTACTTATAATTTGTTTTAATTCCATTTTTGTGCCAGCACTACTGGAGATTATTACTTCTGAAAACATTATTCCTTTTTTAAAAGAAGCACCTCCGACCATGTTTAGAGGGATTTCAACTAACCATTTTTTTAGTAAAAATTTTCCAGTATGGAAAACTCTCTGATTAGTTACAACGAGAGTACCATTGCTATTATCTGATTCTACTTCTTGACCCCAGGCATTTTTAGGAGCACTACCTGCTTTTAAGTTAACCATAACCTTATTAAATTCTTTTAGTACTTCTTCACCCGGATGCAATGCTTCTGCGATTTTTGATCCCATGAGAGTTTCCTCCATCCTTACGATAATTTGCATTTAAATATGCCATTGAAAATATTATAGAAATCATTTTTAAGAGTTGTACCTAAAGAAGGGTAGAAACCTATATAATGATTGTTTACATATAGCTCACCTTTTAGTGCTGATGATTTTATCATTACATTTTCTATTTTTGATAGCTCAATTTTAGTTTTACTTTCACCGTTTAGATAACAATATAGAAATTGGTTTGTTAAAAAAATTCCGGTTTTACCAGATCCAAAAGCTGATGAATCATATAAAAAGAAAATATTTTCTTTATCATGAAAATCAGTCCCGTAATTATTAACCGCATTATTCTTTTTTTTAAGAGGAATCAATGGATGTAAGTGTAATTTATTATTTTGAATTTTTTTTTCATTAGATAATTGGATGCAATGATTAGTAAGGATATCATCATCGATATAATGATTATCATTGTGAGAAGTCTCTTTTAATAATAATTCTATCTTATTTCCGCAATAATGACATCGTTTTTCGCTTGAATCAATTAACGCACCACAACTTTTACAGTTCATAATTTTTCACCTAAATAAGTTTTTATTTGGGAAGGAAAAAGCGTTAAGAAAGTTGGTCGTTAACTGAACACTTCATATTGTATATGAAGCTTATAACGAGCGTTATAATAAAGCAAGACATTTAATGACGAATCAGAAAATGACTATAAAAACTTTAAGAATTATACACATCTATTCGTATTTTCGTTTTAATTTTGATTATTTTGTAAAATATCTCTCTGAAACAAAATTTTCAAGTGCATGCTCAAAAGCAGTTATTCGATAACAGTGAGTTGCTTTAAGTATAAATTATTGACTTTTAACTTTAATAACGAATTGCTTCAAATAATTCAATAAATGACATATGACAAATGGTGTCCTTGTAAAATATTTGATTTTAAATAATTAGAAAGACACTGTATGACGTAGGTGTTAATGTATAATTAGGTATTCATCATAAAAAGGTAGATGAAATCAAAATACTAAAAAGAATTATATTAAAAATAGGTGAATGTTTTATGAAGAAAGAAAAAGTCCGAGTATCAAAGAAGCCAAAGACATGCCCAGTTTGTGGTTCCGATAGAATAGCAACTTATTTATTGGGGATGCCGGATTTCTCAAATACAAAAATACAGAAAGAAATTGATGAAGGTAAAATAATTATTGGAGGGTGTTGTATGACTGATGATGATCCAGAATATCATTGTCAGGAATGTAAAACGGATTTTTATTTTTTTAAAAACATTAAGAAGTGAGAGACGGCTGAATGAACACCAAAGTATTAGATGATTGTATCGAATTGTTGGAATCTGGTTATAAAGTTGAATGGAAGAAGCATCCTGAATACGACAAAAGGATGTGGGATATATTCAATTTGTTAGTAGAGCGTCAACATATCGATAGCGACTACATGAATAAGGCTTATGTCAGGGAAAAAGAAATAGAAGATCTTACCATCGATGAAGTCTATTCTTACTTAACTTGGCTTATGAGAGGTGAGCGATTTTGTGATGGGCATGTTAGTGAATATGTCGATAATGGAATATTATTAAAACTTGTGAAAATTTGGAAGAAAAAAATTTGCTGATTTAATAAGTATCATAATGTAAGTCTCATGGGAAGTAGTGTATTAAGAGTATTTCAGGATACGTAGTATATTTAAAAATATTTTTAATACAATTATTGTTACAACATTTAAGGAGGTATGAATTTGAATTTTAAATCAGGTAATAAATATACTATTGAAGAAATAATTAAAAAGTTAAATGAAATACTTGATTCAGGAAAAATCACAAATATTCGTGATAAAATGGCATGTGTCGAATTGATAAAAAACTCAAATGAAAGTGAAGCAATATTTAAACCATTTTCAACAGGTTGGGGAGCATCTCCATTTAATACTAAATGCTGGAAAAAGGTAAATGGTGAGATCTTAATTAAATTAAAATCGGATAAACGTAAAAGAAAAGTTTTTTCCAAATTAGAAAGACAAAAGATATTTGAAAAGACTAAGGGATCTTGTTATAGCTGTGGAATGCCTCTTGATATTAATAAAATGCAGATTGAACATATCATCCCTTTCTCTCGTGGTGGTTCTGATGAAGATCACAATTTGTTACCCAGTTGTCGTAAATGTAATATGTATAGATCTAATTATAGTCCTCATAATATAAAATTTATGTTAGAAGTGGGTTACGCGTTGATCCATGAAATTAGAAATGAAACTGAAATTGGAAATCTTATAAATGATTTTTTAAATAATCGAAAGAATAAACTTTCATTAAGAAACAAAAAAAATCGGATGAAAAAGAATACCAGATCTGCGTCAAAAGATAAGTAAATAAATTTCAGTAATATGTTATATAAGATAGAGTATCAAAACTTTTTGTCACAGAGGTAAAATGTGATAATTGATTTTAATAAAAAAAATAATCATCATGAATATAACGAACGATTAAAAGCGACCAATACAGAATTATCTGAGATGTCTTCAAAGCTTTTTGATTTGGGATTAAAGCTTGCATTGACAGGTAAATGGAAAGAATGGGACGATTCAGTACAGGTTGGTACTACAGTCAATTTTGATGAAGATATGCTTCTGAATACAGGTGATGAAATAGTTACAAGGCTTATTAAATTAAGTATTACTCTTGATGACTTGATTGAAGATGTAGATAGTAAGATAAAAATCTAAATGCATTATACTTAAAATTTAATGAGTGATTAGAAATCTAAAGAATTGGAATATCATTGCTATTAAAAAATGAGTGGATTATATAAATCAAAAGATGGTTATAAAGTTGTCATGGTAAGTCTGAAGATAGAAAGTACCTATGATGGTTTAATAATTGGTACAGCAGAGACATATAGTCGCCAAGTATTAGAAAATCTTCAAGAACATTTTTCCGGTAAAATTGAAACAAGTAAACCGAATAAACCTCTTTATCTAATTAAGCCTAACGAATTTCCTTTGCCCAAATTTTACTGGATAGCTGAATTAGAATCAAGAACTGGGGTACATTCTGATCATCCAAATTATAACTCCTACCTGTATTTGTGCTGGTATTCTGATAAAACAGAGATGAGCATTGATACTCAAATTAGTGAAGCCTTAAAGAAAGTAAACTGGAAAAAGTCAGCTGATGATTATGACATAACATTTATTTAACTATATTATTTTAGATTTAATCTAACACTCTGACTTAATGATATCTGCCCATTGACTAAGCATCTGTTTTGGATTTAGTATGTTGAGAAACAACTTTTGATGGTCATTTTATGACGGTCAGAAGATGACTTGCTATTTTTTTAAATATGTAATTATTATTTTAAATGTGTCATAATAAAATTTCTAAAGAGGATTATATGAAAAAATTATTTTTTACAATCGCAGTAGTGTTCTTTACAATTCAATTATTTGCTTCAAATCCAGTTAAGCAAGGTAATTTTTCAGTGTCTATGCCTGTAATTAATTATTATTCTCTTGGCGGTGATCTTTATGAATATGATGGAGATAGACAGACTGGCTGGGAAATCGGTATGGGTAACTATCAGTTCGGTGTTGAATGGTTTGTCATAGACAATCTTGCGATAGGCTCGGGTTTTTCATATTTAAAAGTTGAAGCTGGTAATCATGAATTAACTGAAAAATCAATTGTTCCTGCGGTTACATATTATTTAAATATTGATGATAAAATAATCCCCTATGCCGGTATAGGGTTTGGATATGGAGTGGCTGAAAGTGATGGAGTTGATTCTACATATACCAGTATTATGTTTAAATTAGGCGGTGCATTGATGCTCGGTGATAACATTGCCGGTTTTGGAGAACTATTTTATTCTTTGGATTCAGAGGATTTTAATTCTCAAGGTGCAGAGGATGGCAATGCGATGGGAATTTCTCTTGGCTTTAAAGCTTTTTTTTAAATATAATCTTATTGTTTGGATATATAAAGGTAAATTATTGAAGACTTATTGCTTGGGGTGATGCGAAATCAGTAAATGTATAAGTATCAATTTGTCTTACAAGATACAGAACGTTGAGTTAAACTTTTCTGTTGTTTTTATAAATAATATGGGGAAAATACAATGATTAGAAAATTCTGTAAAATTTCAATTTTAATAATTATTTTTTTATCATCAACTATAATCTTTTCACAAGATAATACTGATCTTGGGATCGATCTTCCTAAAGGTGTCAAAACCTCGGATGTTATAAAGGTTATACCTGTAGAAGAATATCAAGGCAAATATGATATAACTTTTGATAATGAAAAAATGAGTATGGATATGTTTTTTTTAACTTATTTACCTGAGGATGGATAAGAGCCAGAAGATATCACAAGCCTTACAGATGGTCTATCAATGTCTATAGTCTTAATGATAAGTCTGTTGAAAACATCAGGGACTTCGCTTCATCAATGATACTTGAAGGGCATTCAAAATATGATGAGGTTATGCTCGATACACCGGAAAATCAACGTGTCTATACACTAGCTGAGCTTATGGATTTAAGGTGTTAAATTACTGATTCATTTTAAATTAGTAAATAAAACATGCTGAGATCGAAATAATGGGTTTTCAACTGACACCCGAAGGGATCCTCTTCAGGAGTTTAATATCATTCATTCAAAACGTTAATATGACCTCCTTTTGTAACTGATTCTTGGAAAATTCTACATTCAGTATTTCTTTACTGCCTTGTTTAAATTATTGAGTTTCTACTCAGCCTTCAATGTTGATTTATATATGATTCCTCTTATAATTATAAATTAGTAATATAGATGCTATAAAATCATTTTTTCAAAATAAAAATGTTGTCAATTTCCATGTATTGTGTGACATTGATTTAAATTGCAGTTCATCTCATTTCACACTCCGATTTGAAACTGCCTCTAATTTATATAAGGAAGTATTTGAAAAACTTTTATAAAGAAGGGGTAGCCACATGCGTACAGAAAATGCAGTAATCAATATTTCAAAAGAATCAAATCACGGTATTATTAGAAAGAGTTCTAAATCCATGATAATTGTTGAAAAGAAATTAAATGATCCTATGAAATTTACAAGTTACGGTTATATAGAAGATGATAATCAGAATGAGAAATTTTTAAACATAATATTAGATAATGAGTTAGAAGTTTTGAAAGTTACTGGATTTGAAAGTGATAGAACATTTCTCAAAGTTGCTAAACTTAAAGTAAAAGAAAAACATGACACATTATTTACGACCTATCATTTTTATCACTCGGAATCACTTTATATATGGGAAAAGAAAAATTTAATATATATTAATGATCTCGTCTACAAACATGTTTTTTCAAAATATTTTAAACCTAAACCTATTCGTAATAGAAAGTTTTATAATAAGAAACAAAATTTTTGTATCAATGGTGAAGATTTTGCATGTAAGTTAAATCTTCTCACTAAAACTGTAGCCATCAACCAAGAGAGAAATTCAATTATTCTTCATTGTGATATTGATGATCCAGAAGGATTAACAATTGCTAAAGATATGAGAATATTGTTCGATGCTGATATTCAATGTATTGAGACATCAGTTTGTGGTCATGTTCATGTAACTTTTATGATGTCTACATATTTAACTGATGATGAAATTGCTTATCTTCAAAAATATCTTAATGAAACTTTTAAAGTTCATATCGATGTAAGACGTACGAGTACAGTGATGAGATATTGGAACTCACACAGTTATAGAACTGGTTACTTCAATGATGAAGGAGAATTTGTTGAGTATATAACTTTAGCCGATCATGCGAAATGGCAAGAAACCGTAATAAATTTTAATGGGAAAATCATCGATTTAAATTGTTTTGCGAAGTTGTTTCTTGAAGGTAAGATGCTTGAAAAGTTTAATAAAAGAAATGGAATTTTGAATGGAGTTCAAAAAGCAGAAGAGAATATACCAACGATAAACTTTAAAACTAATTATTCATATAATAAAAATACAAATTTATCTTATATAAAAAAAGATAGAATCATAAAAGATATTTCTAAGTTTTACTATGGTTCAGGAGAAAGGCATGATAGAATTTTTAAAGATGGATTATGTTTTTATGCATACAATGAATCAAGAGGAGATTATTATAAATTCTGTGAAATAATTCTCATGTATGACCTGGGATCTAAAGGGCATAAAGAAGACAATGTAGATGAGATGCTTCAGGGATATTGGGATTTCGTCAATAAAAATTATATTGCGAAAGAAAACTATAAAAGCAAAATCTCTTCATATGATTCAATTTTTGATAATACTAATCTTCTCGATGAAACTAGTAAATGCTATATTAGAAAATTATCTGATTATATTATTGAAAAAGAGATCAAACATGAAGATTCTAAAAAACTATGGTCGAGATTATATCCTAAATTTTTAGAAATAATTATTAGCAGGGAATTATTGAAACAGCAAACAGGTTTTAAACTCAAAATTTCAGGTAAAATAACAAATCATTTAAAAAATCAATTAGAAGATAATGGATTTAAATTCATTTCATCAAAAGAATATTCCGTAATAAAAAAATCTTATCCGGAATTGAGTAAATTTTATATTCGTAGGGCTTTTGAGCTTTTCATCAAACATCTATGTATTGTTAAAAAATTAAGTATTGATAACAGTTTTAACAAAAAAGAAATTTCTTATATACCAAATGTAAGATCTACAAGATATATATTTAAAATCAATAATACTGATAATTTCATTAAAGATTTAATTGATAATATTCAGTATCTTATTAATAATAATGAAAATACAAAATGATACAAAGATAAAACTTGTAATATAATATTTATGTTGCGTTAAAATTTATAAGGATTTTATGAGTATATGTTATGGTATAATCTCCTGAAGTCATGTATAGGGACATCTCCTAATTAGCTCCAATTATAATCTTATTATCTAATCCATTGAAACAGAAAATGATCAATATATTTGAACAGCTTCTACTAATTATTAACAGTTTTTATTATTAAAAACTGAAATAATTATAATTACAAGAGGCACAATCAATGAACTACACTGCTTTATTAAGAGATGGATTCGGAATTGTTTTTACTGAAGTTAAAATTGATTTAAGTAAAAGTGATACAATTCAGAAGTATTTCTACCCAAGTCCCAATTTTAAAAATCCACATTTAATTCTATTAGAAAACGATGAGATTATCCGGTTTATAGATTTAAAGCCAACAACCTTTAAATCTGGTAAGTTCGGGTTCTCCGGAATAGTTGATTTTGGAAAATTCATAATCAGAGCTAATATTTCTGAAGGGGAATCAACAAATTACAAGAGATTAACAATCGTGACTGAGCAAATGTATTGTTCAGAAGAAAATCAATTTAACAACTATGACTATAATAATATCGAGGCAAATAATCATGAATCACATAACAATTAATTCAGATAAAAGAGGTATGACTTTAGGTGAAATAGCTAAATTAACAGGTAAAACAAAACGTACAATAAGGAATTGGTTAGAATCAGCGAGTAATGGAGTAATATTTACTACAAAAATGAAGGAAGTTAAAAGTATTTCACCCTTGGGTGAAACCATTTCACCCTTGCATGAAATAGTTTCATCCTTAAAATCTAAAGTATTAAAAGCGCAGGATAGTAATTCAGGTCAAGATTTTACAATAGATGAGGTTATTATAATTCTTCAAGCAGGCAGTTGTGATACTTTGGCGAGATTACTTTATGATAACTATAGGCATAATGAAAAAGATTCTTTTGCTTTAATTGTATCAGAAAATGATACTAAAAAAGAACTCATGCTGATGAGTAGTGTCTTTGCACCAATGATTAAAGAAACACTTGCAGGAATTTTTAAACCATTTGTTGAAGATGCTAAAACAGGCTTTGAAGATTTTTATAAATTTAGAAATGAAACTCAACTTACTCTAGGTAGGATTTCACAAGCACACTATGAACTTCAAATGTTAGCGAAAGATAAAGAAATGCAAGACTTTAGATTGAGAAGACAGGGCACAAGAGAAAAAATCAATACAATAATAAAAGACTATTGTGAATACACAGGAATAGAACAACGTATTGAATATAATATAATTTATAACAGAATCCTCGGTATCACAGGTATCCGTTTCCTTAGAGACGGAAATTCTTCAATTCTCGAAAGTATTGAGAAGTATGATATAGAAAATAACACAAACTACATGTTAATCACATTGAAAGTAGCTGAAGAAAAGTGTCAAATCCCGATACTAAAAGAAAAAGATAAAAGGATAAGTGAGCTGGAAGAGGAAAATGAAATACTCAAAAATTCGGTTAGGTCACAGCGTTTACCTAGGGTCCTGAGAGAACCTTAAGTAGTAAAATAATTATATTGATAAACTACTTTTGCTTTAACAGGGCAGGGAGTAGTTTCTAATGACATAGCTTCTCAGTTATACGGTGTACTTCGTATTGACAGTGTTTAAAACACTTGACTAGAAATTATAACCGTTTATCAAGAATACTTCTATAATTTTAAATAACAAATATTGGATGTACTTATTATGACTTTAGATGAATGTAGAAAATGCGATTTTCACAATAACTATGTTAATGGAACCGTTCACTGTGGGTTTGAAAATAATATTGTAAGCATGGCAACTGTTTTGAATCCAAAGCTTGATGTTTATGTTTTGTTATCATGCCCGAAAGAACGGAATAAGAAATAGCTATTATTCTTTTATAAATCCACCGCTTTATTCTCAAATTTACTCGTCTCACACATTCTATAATCTTAGTAAAAAATGCTTGATATTCCTGTTATGATAGTATAAATTATCATAACAAGGAGATAAATAACCCATTATGACATCTATAAATAAGACGCTTAAAAACGAAATTACAAATCGATTAACTACTTCTATTCAAAAGGTTCTGGAATCTCCTGAGCTTAAAAACCTGTCCGATGAACAAATAGAACAAATCGCTAAAGCTCATTACATCGATTCACTTAAAGAAGAATTTAGCCGGGAAGTAAAGAAAACAAAATTTAACAACGATGTCTTACAAAAATATATTGATCAATGGCTCAGTGGGTTTCAGTCTCAACATACTGTCCGAAGCTTTAAAAAGAATCTCGACTACTTTTTAATATGGTTGAATGGGTCTTCTATTGTTGAAGTTGATGCTCTTGTTGTTGATAAATACATCACCTACTTAAATTCAAACAAGAAAATTAGCGATAACACTAAGAGACAACGAATCGCATCATGCGGTAGCTTCTTTTCAGATCTTGAAAGATGGAGGGTAGTGGACAAAAATCCATTTCTTAAAGTGAAGGGGTTACCTAAAAAAAAGATTTCAACCAAAGATACAGATCAGATCCCAACTAATGAAGAGCTTGATCTTATTGAGCGATATGCTTTAGATCAAATTCAGAGAGCAAACTCAGAGAGTGGGAGAGGGTCTAACAACAAAGCATCAGGGAATGTGTATGCTTTATGTTCATTGAAGATTCTACGTAGATATGGTCTTAGGGTCGGAGCTCTGCAATCAATAAAGATCGACCGGAATGGAAACTATAAAGCTACATCAAAAGGAAATGAGATCAGTGGCAAGTTTGATGATGCTATACTTGTGTTACTGGATACTTATGGTTTGGGAAGGAAGGAGCCATTTAAGAATTACAATGAATCTGCTTTCTCCATGTGGATTTGGAGATGTCAGTCTTCAGAAGGGTTGAGTGGATTATTTAAAAAGAAGTTCAGCCCACATGGTATTAGGCACAGATTTGCTATAGACTTTTATAATAAGACGAAGGACGTAAATGAACTATCAAAAAGATTATCTCATTCCTCTTTACTTGTAACTACCGCTTATTTAGCAGGATTAAAAAATGAAATTATTGAAACGGATTAAGCATTAAAATAAAGAATTTTTTCAGAGCTACTAACTTATAAATAAAAAATAGGAGAGTAGCAAATGGAAAATTTAGATTTAGAAGGTAAGTGTAAAATATGTGGGGCAACACCGGAATATGTATCAATTGATTTTTCAACAAAACCCACGATGCATTTCGTTTACTGTAGTAATTGCGGACATGGAGCATTGGATTTAAATGAAATCCATGTGGCTGTAAAAAATTTTAATAAAATGGATTAACAATATTTAATCATTGCCACGTCCCTTGTTATTTCCGGTAAGGGGATGGGGCAATGTTACTTGCCTATTTATATGGGCAAGTTATGTGTTGAGGACGTAAAAAAATGGATTATGGTATGAATAATTTTTTAAGAGAGACTCTTCGATGTAAGTTTTCAGTTATTTGAAATTTTCTTCTTCAGATGATATTGGTATATGTTTTTCTTCGCAATATTTTTCAACTTCTGTGTCGTTCTCAAAATAATCGTCACAAAACTCATCAAGTTCTTTTTCTGTTGATTTATAATAACGCTCTTCTGCTGTCATTAATTTGTCTATTAGCTCTATGAATGTTTTAAACTCATGATTCATTGTGCATAATTTATCAATTGTTTTAAAATCTAAGTCGTGGTACTGAGCTGGAAATAATAATTTACTTTGATAAGGATTTGCATTTAGCTCGATTACTCCAATACCAAAAGATTGATTTAATCTTTCAAGTTCTTCATACAAACTGTCGCTAAAATCAAAAGCGACTAAAAATCCTAGGTTCGCCCAACTTGAATTTGAAACAGCTTGAAAAAAAGCTTTTTTTAATTCACTATCATTATTAATTTCTTTCTTTATTTCGTATGAGCTAAGTTTAAAAGTTTCTTTTCGATTGATTGATTTTGAAAACTTATTACTGACTGGGTTCCTTAAGTTTAGGAATTTAATTCCAATCATATCAGGATGTGTCCAGATTTGATTATTCTCTTTATTAGTTGATTGTTCGTGATAAATTGTCTTAGACAAAACATCTGTACTTTTTAAGTAACTACTAAGAAGTTTGTGCAAATCTCTCTCATCATAGGTCTTGTTTTTATCAACCGTAACAGACTTGTTCGGAGATAACACTGTAATATCGGTTATAATATTTGGTTCAATTTCACTTAAATAATAAGAGTAAGTCTCTCCATCTAGTTTTATTCGTTTAACTCTTATATCTCCGTCACGGATAAAGTCTCCAAGAATTGCTGAAACTGTCGAGGTAGGGGTTTTCCCTTCAAAACTAAAGTAATTTTTAGAAACTATATTTTCATATACTGCCAAATAGTTTGCAATACCGTTAATATCTTCTAAACTTTTTAGCACTGCTTCTTTTAATTTCATTATTTGCCTCTTGACTTGATAAAAAATTAAATTCTTTATGTGGTGGATTGCAAGCGAAAAAATGAATTAGGAACGGAAATGATAAATCTATAAGAGATTCCAAACGTTCTGGATCTGATATTGATGCTATCACTACTCAGGGTAAGAGATCTACAGCTTTTGTGAAGTCTATTCTTCAGGAAGGTGATACCGTATCACTAGAGTTTGATATTCAACGACGAGACAGATATGGGAGACTCCTTGCTTATATTTATCTATCTGATGGAAGAATGTTGAACGATCAAATAATCGAATCAGGTTATGCATATATAAAGAAGCAGGGAATAAGAAACTTGGGCTTTGGGCTGAGTGATCTAATAATCTCAAACCAAATTTTTGTTCCTGTCATTGACAAAATATAGTTCATATTTATAATAATAACAGAGGTTAAAACTAATGGATATATTTACATCGATAAATACTGCCTTAGGAATTGCAAAGGAATTAAAAAAATGGTCAGATACTATTCAAGACTTAGAAGTTAAAGTCTTGGTTTCAAACTTACTATCAGAAATGGCAGATATAAAAGTAGAATGTGCATCCCTTAAAACTGAAACCATAAAATATGAAGAAAGAATAATCGAACTACAAAAACAACTTAATTATAAAGAAGATATGTTTTTTGATAATCGAACTGGTTGTATGTATAAAGCGGAAGATAGAGATAAAATAAATCCATACTGTCCAAAATGTTTAAGTGAAAAATTTCAACTTAATAATATGCAAAAAATATCAACTGCAATGGGTCAATTCCAAATTTGTGTGGTATGCAAAAATAAATTACAATCGGTATTAAGTTAAGACTTTTTATAATGGGACTTAACTTAATCTTATCGGAACTCTAAAAGTATGTTGATAAACAGTCGAATGAGATTTAATACTCAATATAATCCCAAGAATTATTTTTCATATTTTCTAATTCTTCCAAACGTTTTTTGATAAGTTCTTTTTCTTCATTAGTTAATGGCTCATTGAAATACTTATTATGTAACTGATCTTCTTCGATTTCTATTACTTCTAAAAAAGCCCAATACTTTTTACTAATTTCATCGTCTCGTTTTTCTTGTTCAGCTGATAATCGTTGACCTTCTTCGGTATCTTTGCATTCATAACAACAGGCGCTTGAATTGCTAATGTATATATCCTTGCATAACGGACAGATAGATCTATCGACCATATCTTCTCTTTCTGCACAATTGTTACAATACGTAGATGTGTCTTTCATAGACATATATCTTTCAAACTGATCAAGGTATTTGTAGATTGCTTCTAATCCAAGTTCTGGATATTTTTCATCAATAAATTTTACGCTTAATTTTTTGTGGATATGCTTTAATTCATCTGCATCAATATTCCGTATTAGAATATTATTGGGACCTTTTGTATATACTGTTTGTCTAAAGTAACTATCATATTCATCTTTATATCTGTATGTAATATTTTTACATAAATGATCTATTGTATCAGGATGCCAACTGTGTTGCAGTACTAAATGAACAGTGGGTCTTTCTATGGGTTCTCCACTATGCTGAAGAAGGTATTCATAATATCCTTTAGTGCATGGATCTCCATTTTTTCTTCCACACATCACACATTCTGTACCAATAAAATTGGGTCGTTTCTCTTTCCATTCTTTAGTATCCCATGGTTTTGTTGTTGAGTTTATAATTTTATCATATGCTTCGAGCCATGTTATTTCATGGTTCTGTAATTTTTGCCTTAGATCTTTATAATCTATATATTTCATAGCACACTCTCGGAATCTTTATGATAGAACTATCATTCTTAATCATTGTGTATAAGTGTTCCTGCTTTAATAACAGTATAACTTTTGGTGTGAGTTTTTGGTGTGTACTTTTAGAATGTTATTTCTCCAGAGATCTTAATTGAATGAAATATATCAACAGGAAATTCTCCGGTTGAATAACTATATTCCTCATCACCTACAGCAAAATTTAAATAAGAATCAAAACCCCATTCTACTTTTAAACTTGTAATTAAATAACTGTTAGTTAAACAAAAAATGAGTCCAATATTTCCCCCCATTTCTAATGTTACGAACTCAATCTTTCTATTTTGATCCTGTGATGAATTATAGCTTGGAGGAAACCTTGATGGTAAATACCAGTAATCATTTAGGTTGCAAAATGAATAACCATAACCACCATAAAACTCTAAACCTATAATTAAATTAAAACCTGGTGTTAATGGTCTATTGTTGTTATTAATACCAAGACCAAATAGATTTATTTTCTGAACTAAATCTTGAGGTAAAGATTCCCCAACTAAAATTTCTTCAGAATCGTATGTATAAATTATTGCTGGTGCTTTGTAATCTATATATCTATAACCTAAAAAGAAGTCTCCACCCATTTCTGACTGTCTGAATCCACCATATTCAGGAATGTTTATCCAATTAAAATGATATTTAAAATCAATCTGCTGTTTATATGTGGTGTAATTAGTTTCTCCTACTAATATGTCCCTTTCTCTATCAATTGTTGTATTGTAATCATCAGGAATATCTGAACTTCTGTAATATTTAAATGTTCCAATATCAAAATTCTGCATTGAATAGCTTCCTTCAAAACCAAGGATTCCACCAACTACACTTAGGAAAAATTGTTTTCTTGAATCATCGGTATTTTCATTAATAAGTTCCGTCTTTTCATCTTCATGTATCTCACCATGTTCAGTACGTTTTTTCTTATATACACTTTTAAAAAACATAAGAGGTATAGAAGCGTTTACTTCAAAAAAAAGTAGATCGATAGGTTGAACATTACTTTTAATTTCAGAAAAGGCAGTATCTTCAGGTGAATTGTTAGTGTTGAAATAATATCGCTCCATACCAGCATGCAGAGTCAATAAAAACCATGTAATTTTTTTGTATTCTTCATCTTCATTCTTTTTATAAGAATTATATGGTTCTCGA
>Ga0116171_10003099_pt1 | contig 15432 bp, 9 predicted proteins | sample AD_JPNHW2_MetaG_FD_89798 | JGI IMG/M metagenome (GOLD analysis project Ga0116171, IMG submission 89798) | Active sludge microbial communities of municipal wastewater-treating anaerobic digesters from Japan - AD_JPNHW2_MetaG | ecosystem: Engineered > Bioreactor > Anaerobic > Digestate | place...
TCATGTAACCACCCTTATCGAGCAGCCATAACCTGTCGAACATCTTGAAAATATCAGATGAAGGCTGATGAATTATTGTAAACACCAGTTTTCCTGCCAGTGCCTGGTTCCTCAGCAAAACCATTACCTTTTCCGAGTCAGAAGAGGATAATCCTGATGTTGGTTCATCAACAAACAGGATCACCGGTTCCCTAAGCAGTTCAAGTCCGATGTTAAGTCTTTTTCTCTGTCCGCCGCTGACCTTCTTATTAAGCACATCGCCAACCTGCAGATCCTGTATCTCATAAAGATCAAGATCCGTGAGTACCCTTTCGACAGCCTTTTTTATCTGCTCCTCATCATAATCACCAAAACATAATCTTGCATTAAAATAGAGGTTCTGATAAACCGTAAGTTCCTCTATAAGCATATCGTCCTGAGGAACATAACCTATCAGGCCTTTCAGCTTGTCAACTTCGGTATGGATATCAAAACCGTTTATATAGATGTTCCCCGAAGTTGGTTTGATTTTTCCGTGAAGCAGATTAAATAATGTGGTTTTGCCAACACCGCTTCCTCCCATTATACCAATAAGGTTGCCCGACTCAACCTTGAAGTTCATCTTTTGAATCCCGTTTTCTGTATTCTTGAAGAGAAATTCTATATCATACCCTTCAAAGGTGATCTTGTCAGAAAAATTCCTTGAAACAAACTTCTTATATATCCGTGAGTAATAGATCGGTTCGATACCCTGACCCTTTATATTCACTCCGCGGTCAAGGAGATACGGCCTGCAGGCAATAATATCCCGTCCCTTAAAATAGAGTGTAAGTGATCCATCATAAGTAAAAAGAAGAGTACCTGTGCTCTCAATATGTAATACAACAAGCTGCCCTTTGAACCCTTTTATCCTGATATGCCGCCAGTTGCCATACTTCTTATAACTCTTTTCTCCTGACAATTCAGGCTGATCGCTTTCAATTATGAGAATACATTCCGGAGACACCTTGTCATATTCCCTGCCTATCATGAAAGCGATGGCGTTGTCATATTCTTTTTTAGGAATGCTGAATGTCCTTGCAACAATATCTATTATAGTCCTCTCCTGCTCAGAAATCATGCTGTCGTCATAGGCAAACTCTATCAGCTGAAGAAAAACTATCATTCTCTCCTCCAGGAATAATCCTTTCCTGATCTGTCTGCAGATATTAGTTATCTGAAATGAGATAAGAGAATCCTCATCGGCAAGTTCATTTTTATCAATACTTTTAAGCTCATTTGAATAAAACTCAAGATTATTCTCAAAGAGAGTCATATACTCTTCTTCAAGGTCCCGGTTCAGATACCTCCTCAGATAAGTTCGCAGAATCTTCTTACCTCTCAGTGAAATCCCGGCAGGATTTATTGTAGAGATGATTGCAAAAATGTGGATTAACGCAAGAAGTACAGATTCTCTCATAAAAGCATTTAATAAAAAAAGACCGCAAAGCGTTTGGCTTTGCGGCCCGGTATTTATGAACCAATTATTTTATTACCTGCGCTCTTACTTCTTCAATAACCTTGGTTATATCCTTAATATTCTGTTCTGTAAGGCTGGTCCCTATTCCCGAATAAACATTCTTGACAGGATCAAGCATCTTTACAAAATCACTTACACTCGGATCAGATGAATATGGGCGGGTTATTTCGAGGAAAAGATCGAATGATTTCTTCTGTTCAAGAAGAACTTTAGAAATGCCTGCAACCTGGTATGCTGCTTCAGATACATGTGTAGTCAGATACATACCTTCAACCCAGGCACCACCTACCACGAGGAGAGCCAAAGGCTGCTGATCGTTCTCACTAAGGTATGAATAGGTATCATTGAATGCCTCTGTCAGAATCTTCACCAGTTCATCCCTGTTGTCAAAATTCTGTTTTATCCTGTTGTATAATCCTTCATCGTAGATCTTCGACATGTTGAGTTCATTCGCCAGCATCCTGATAGAATTCAGGTAGTCCATTACGTCCTGTTGCTTGTTGTAGAGAGTTGCATAACTAAGATCAGCTCCGTAAACACCCATGTTTATTGCCCTTGCAGTGCTGCTGAAATAGTTCTTGGCATTACCAACAGGATTGGATATACCCACTATATAGCCCACTTCAAGCTCGGTAAGCATCTTGATCACGGCTGCTGATGTAGGTAAAGGATATACACTCGTTTGAATCTTATCTTCCACATTCTTCACCTGTTCTTTCTCAATCTTCTTCTGATTTTTCTCAGCGGCTCTGTTTTTGCATGAAGACAAACATGCGATACTTATTATCAGCATAAGAGATATGACACTGGTAAGGATCTTTTTCATTTCAAGTCAGTTTTAATTAGAAATTTACTATTTAAAAATATTTATAAAAATAGTAAATAATATTTAATTAAAACGATTGCTGATGCCAATTTTGGATGTTGTAGCAACTCAAAATATCAGGCCTTTCTTTCGGCCATGCAAACGGTCACTTTATCTTCACCATTTTTTATTTATCTTTGAGCCCCTGAAAACAAACTGTTTATTTATGTGGAATTTTGATCAACCTGACAGGAGGGAGGAAACCTACTGCATTAAGTATGACCTTAGGGAAGATACATTCGGAGTAAATGATGTTATACCTATGTGGATAGCTGACATGGATTTCAATGCTCCTGATTTTGTAGTAGATTCACTTAAAAACCGGGCCTGTCATGAGATATATGGTTATTCTTTCCGTCCGGCTGAGTACTTTTCAACAATTCAGGGATGGCTTGAACGCAGACATAACTGGAAAATAGAAAAAGAATGGATATGCTTCAGCCCCGGGATTGTTCCGGCTCTTAACTTCTGCACTATGGCTTTTACCAATCCTGGTGATAAAGTTGTTGTTCAGCCTCCGGTTTATAATCCTTTCTTTTCTGCAGCCCAATCACATGGCCGCACCCTTGTTTATAACAGGTTGATTGAATCTGAAGGAAAATGGAAGATGGACTACGACAGCCTGATTTCTTCCATTGACGAAAAAACAAAGATGATAATAGTCTCCAATCCGCATAATCCTGTAGGCCGGGCCTGGACTCCTGAAGAATTAAGAAGACTTGCAGATATCTGTCTTAAACATAATATCCTGATTGTCAGCGATGAGATCCACTCTGATCTTGCTCTGCCTGGATTCAGGCATACTCCAATAGCATCACTTTCTGAAAAAATTGCAGAAAATACCATTACATGTATTGCCCCAAGCAAAACATTTAATGTTGCAGGCCTTTCGACCTCATCAATCATTATTCCGAATCCGGATCTGCGAAATTCTTTTAACAGGTTTGTTGATGATTTTCAGGTAGGTAATGGGAATCTCTTTGGTACAATAGCCTCAATAGCAGCATATTCACAAGGGGATAAATGGCTGGATGCTTTACTTGACTATATCGACAGTAATGTTGATTTTGTGACTGACTACTGTAAAAAACTAATCCCTGAGATTGTTCCCGTTCAACCGGAAGCAACATACATGATATGGCTCGATTGCCGGAAGATGAGGATGTCAGGAAAAGAACTCCAGAGATTTTTTGTGGATAAAGCAGGTGTAGGCATGAACGAAGGTTCTCAGTTTGGCCCAGGAGGTGAAGGGTTTATGAGAATGAATATTGCCACAACCCACCAGATAGTTATGAAAGCTCTGGAACAAATTGAAAAAGCTGTTTCATCCTTAAGATAATAATACCGATTCCAATGAAAAACAGATTAAAGGTCAGACTGACACTCGAAGATGGAACCATATATAATGGCTTTTCATTCGGAGCTGTTGCACCCTCCGCCGGAGAAGTGGTATTTAACACTGCCATGACAGGTTACCCTGAAAGCTTAACAGATCCCTCCTACCGCGGACAAATCCTTTGCCTTACTTACCCTCTTGTGGGAAATTACGGGGCCCCGGTTAAATGCGAAGAGAACGACCTCTATCGTTTTTATGAATCTTCCTCTATTCATATCTCAGGACTAATCGTGTCGGATTATTCTTTTGAATACAGCCACTGGAATGCTACCGAAAGCCTGGATGAATGGCTGAACAGTAATAATGTGCCGGGTATATACGGCATCGATACAAGAGCCCTTACTAAAAGGATACGTGAAAAAGGAGCCATGCTTGGCAAGATTGAACCGGAAGGAACTGAAACCGGCTTTTACGATCCTAACAAAGTAAACCTTGTTGCTGAAGTAAGCACACATGAAAAGAAAGTGTATGGTTCAGGAAAGTACAGGATACTCCTTGTCGACTGCGGCGTAAAGAATAATATTATAAGAAACCTCCTTAAAAGAGATACTACTATAATAATGGTACCATGGGATTATGATTTTCATAAAGAAGAATTTGACGGATTGTTTCTTTCTAATGGCCCCGGTGATCCAAAAATGTGCGGAATCACTATCGGAAACATCAGAAAAGCATTTTCAGGAGATAAACCCATATTCGGTATCTGCCTTGGTAACCAATTGATGGCTCTTGCATCAGGCGCCGATACCTATAAACTGAAATACGGACACCGAAGCCACAACCAGCCTGTTCTTCAGATTGGTACCGATAAAGCTTATATTACATCTCAAAACCACGGGTTTGCTGTCGATAACAAGACTCTTGGGGAAGAGTGGGAACCGCTTTTCATAAACATAAACGACCAGACTAACGAGGGAATGAGACATAAGACAAAACCATTCTTCTCAACCCAGTTTCATCCCGAAGCATCAGGAGGTCCGACAGATACTGATTACCTATTCGATGCATTTATTGAGAATATTGTTAATTCAAAAAAATAGTTGCACAGAACTCCGCTGAGAAATACACTGTATTTTCTATGTGCCTCTCTGTGGTGCTCTATTTGACATAAAAGAACTGACACAGAGTTCCACAGAGAAGACGCGGAGGATCACAGAGGAGAACCGATTAAAGTTCCAATATTTCTCAGTGTTCTCTGTGTCTTCTCCGGATTTCCTCTGTGAGAGTTCTTCTTTTAAAGAATATTATAATAAACTCATGTCTGTATTGTGAAATAACCCTCCCAGCACTTCAGGATTTGGGAGCAGAATTTACTCCGTCACATATTTCATCATCTTTTCTGCAAATTCTACAGCAGTGGTATTTTTAAAACATTTCATCCTTTCTTCGAAAAGATCAGATATCTCTTTATTGCATAGATTTCCAATACTTCCTTCATGCACATAGTCTGATATCGCAGTTCTGGAGAATGAAGAGTTCTTGACCATTGCACCTACTGCTTTATATGCATCTCTGAATGGAATTCCCTGCCGTACCAGACGGTTAACCTCTTCGGTGCTGAATATGGTATTATACAACGGATTCTCCGTAATATTTTTCTTCACCTTAATATTATTAAGCATAAGAAGCATAATCTCAATACATTCCCTCACCTCGCCAAATGCATTAAATATCAGCTGCTTGAGTAATTGAAGGTCCCTGTTATATCCCGACATAAGGTTACTGGTCAGCATTGCAACCTGGTTAGGGAGGGTTTGTATCACATTTGATCTGGCCCTGATAAGCTCAAAGACATCAGGATTTCTTTTCTGAGGCATAATGCTTGAACCCGTAACATATTCGTCAGGAAAATCGATAAACCTGAATTCTGCACTCATGTATATACAGATGTCCATAGAGAAACGTGAAAGGGTCTGTGCCACTGATGCCAGAGCTGCTGCAACTGCCATTTCAATTTTCCCCCTGCTCAGACTGGCATAAGATGAGTTGTAAAGGAGATCATCAAATTCAAGAAGGTCAGAAGTGAGCTTCCTGTTTATTGGCAAAGTAGTGCCATATCCAGCGGCAGTCCCCAGCGGGTTCTGATTATCCAGTGCTCTTGCTGCACGAAGCAATACGATATCATCGGCCAGGCATTCGGCATATCCTCCAAACCATAAGCCAAACGACGATACCATGGCAGGTTGCATATGAGTATAACCTGGTAAAAGGACCTCTTTATATTGCTCACTCAGCGACTGAAGCTTGGTGAAAAGCATACGGATCAGAGCAGAGAGCCTGTCGATTTCCTCCCTGGTATACAGACGTATATCCACCAGTACCTGATCATTTCTTGAACGTCCGGTATGAATCTTCTTACCCGTAGTACCAAGAATTGACGACATCTCCTTTTCAATCTGAGTATGAATATCCTCAGAATCCTTCTCAATTACCAGGCGCCCTTCCTCATCCAGTACAAAAAGAGAATGAAGAGCTTTCAACATACCATTCTTTTCACTTTCTGAGATAAGCCCTACATCCTGAAGCATTATTACATGCGCCATTGATCCGATTATATCCCATTTTGTCAGGGCCAGATCGGTCACTCTGTCTTTCCCTGCAGTAAATTCAATAATTGCAGGTTCAGGATTAATCCCTTTTTCCCAAAGTTTCATTCTCTGATAGTTTAAATTACTTCTTATTGCTAGCTTCAACAATGGCATTATGTGCCATAAGTCTTATTGCATTTATTCTTATAAATCCCTTACTGTCTGTCTGATCGAAACCACCTCCTATGTCCATACTTGAAAGCTTCTTGTTATAGAGAGAAGATGGTGATTCACGCCCTTCAATAAGTACATTGCCTTTATACAGACAGAGATGTACACTTCCGTCAATAAGCTCCTGGCTCTTTTCAATAGCGGCCATCAGGAAATCCATTTCCGGACTGAACCAGAAACCGTTGTAGATGATCTCTGCAAACTTCGGAGTCAGCATATTCACAAGCCGCATAACCTCCCTGTCCATTGCTATCCCTTCAAGATCCATATGGGCAATATGGAAAACAGTAGCGGCCGGAGTCTCATAAACACCTCTCGATTTAATGCCAACGAACCTGTTTTCAACCATGTCGAGAAGACCTATCCCGTTGTCGCCTGCAAGTTTATTCAGGTAAACATACATTTCATAAGCGTCCTCCTTTATTGTTCCATCATCTTTATTGATAAGCTTTACAGGAATGCCATTCTTAAAATGAATGACTATCCTCGTTTCTTTATCTGGTGCATCCTGTGGCAGAACCATTTTCTCAAGCATATTCTTGTTCAAAGTATACATAGGATCTTCAAGGACACCGGCCTCATGACTTATATGCATCAGGTTATCGTCTTCACTATAAGGCTTATCGATACTTGCTTTTACAGGTATCTTTTTCTCTGATGCATATTTCAGAAGATCTGTTCTTCCTTTAAACTGCGCAAGGAACTCCTTGTCTTTCCATGGAGAAATAACCTTGACCCCGGGCATAAGTGCATAGTAACAAAGTTCAAACCTCACCTGATCATTGCCCTTGCCTGTGGCACCATGTGCTACTGCAGTAGCCCCCTCCTCTTTTGCAACCTCAATCTGTCTCTTTGCAATAAGTGGTCGTGCAAGCGATGTCCCCAGCAAATATCTTCCTTCATAAATAGCATTTCCCATTATAGCTTTGAAAACATATTTTTCAACAAATTCTTTTTTAAGATCTGCTATTATTACTTTGGAAGCACCAAGAAGCTTTGCTTTTTTCTCACATTCCCCGAAGTCTTCTTTCTGACCTACATCACCAATGAAGGCAATTACTTCATAGCCCTTTTCGATTAACCATTTCAGTATCACCGAAGTATCTAAGCCACCGCTATATGCCAAAACAACTTTCTCTTTCATTTTTATAGAATTTAAATTTATAATTATCTCTTATACTTTAAACTTTTAAACTCTTAAACTCTTAAACCTTTAACCTTTAATTCCCGATAACTTCATGAACTCACCCCCTCCTTTTTCATTAAAGAGGGGGGAAATCCACTTACCTTAAAATTTAACCAATTAACATTTATTTTTTTCTGTTCATCTGATCATGTAATCCCGGTAATATGATTTCGAGACATGTATGCACCTGCTTAAGCGTTATGCCTTCCCTAGGAATCAGAAGTATTGTGTCGTCGCCGGCTATTGTGCCTGCTATTTCATATCTTCCTGATTTGTCAATACAAAATGCAGTATTGCTTGCATTTCCTGGAAGTGTTTTTATTACCATGAGCCCTCTTGCTTCAATTATATCATTGATGACATGGACAACACTAAGCCTCTCCGGAGACTGTGAGGAATCCCTTATGCTTTCGGGTAAAGAATACCTGTATCCCCCTGAACCATTGGGAACTCTTCCTACACCAAGCTGTCGTAAGTTGCGCGATAATGTGGCCTGAGTACAGCTTATCCCTCTCCTTTTCAGTTTTTTAAGCAGTTCTTCCTGTGTTGATATGTCTTCTTCTGAAATAATCTGTTCAATTTCAAGAAGCCTGTCTGTCTTTTGCATATTTATACAATAATTCTGCAAATATATTCATTATTTTAGAAATCCAAACTGGATTAAAAAAATTTGTTATTTTTGAACCCTAAATACAGCCAATGAAAGATGTGATTAATAAGGTGATAATCCTTGGGTCAGGAGCACTGAAGATTGGTGAAGCCGGGGAATTTGATTATTCTGGCTCTCAGGCTCTTAAAGCATTAAAAGAAGAAAATGTAAAGACCGTTCTGATAAATCCGAACATTGCAACGGTACAGACCTCTGAAGGTTTAGCCGATAAAATATATTTTCTTCCTGTCACTCCATACTTTGTTGAAAAAGTAATAGCACGCGAAAAGCCCGATGGCATCCTGTTGTCATTCGGTGGGCAGACTGCGTTAAACTGCGGTACTTCCCTTTATAAGGCTGGAATATTTGAAAAATACAATGTTAAAGTTCTTGGTACGCCGGTTTCGGCAATTATGGACACTGAGGACCGCGAACTATTTGTAAAGAAGCTCGAAGAGATTAATGTAAAGACCCCCAGAAGTTTTGCGGTAAATGGTGTTGAAGAGGCCGTTGAAGCCGTTAAAAAAATTGGATTCCCCATCATTACAAGGGCAGCATATACTCTTGGAGGACAGGGAAGTGGTTTTGCCTCTAACGAGGAAGAACTCAGAACCCTTGCTGCGAAAGCTTTTTCATATTCAAACCAGATACTTGTCGAAGAATCGCTGAAGGGATGGAAAGAGGTTGAATATGAGGTCGTAAGAGATAAATATGACAACTGCATCACTGTATGCAATATGGAAAATCTTGATCCGCTGGGAATACATACCGGAGAAAGTATTGTTGTTGCCCCCTCCCAAACACTGACCAACAGTGAATATCATAAACTCAGGGAACTATCTATCAAGATAATAAGACATATAGGTATTGTTGGTGAATGTAATGTACAATATGCCCTCTCACCTGATTCTGAGGATTACAGGGTTATTGAAGTGAATGCCCGCTTATCGCGTTCAAGTGCACTGGCATCAAAAGCTACCGGATATCCACTTGCATTTATTGCTGCAAAGCTAGGAATGGGATACGGCCTTCACGAATTGAAAAACTCTGTCACAAAGAACACCACTGCCTGCTTTGAACCGGCACTTGACTATATTGTATGTAAGATTCCTAGGTGGGATCTGAATAAATTCGAAGGGGTATCGCACCTTATCGGCAGCAGCATGAAGAGTGTCGGTGAAGTGATGGCCATCGGCAGGACCTTTGAGGAGGTTATTCAGAAAGGTCTCCGGATGATAGGACAGGGAATGCACGGATTTGTCGGAAACCGTAATCTTGCCTTTGAAGATATTGAAAGGGAACTTTCAGAGCCGACTGATATGAGGATCTTTTCCATTGCTGAAGCCCTCGAAATAGGAATGTCGGTTGACAGGATATATGACCTGACAAAAATTGACAAGTGGTTCCTTTACAAGCTTAAGCATATTATTAATATTAAAGATGACCTTTGTAAGTACCAGAATCTGGAATCCGTTCCCGCTGATCTGCTTTCGCAAGCCAAGATCAATGGCTTCAGTGACTTTCAGATTGCCAGGCATGTGCTAAAATCAGGAGCTGAAGAGATAAACAGCGATCTGATGAAAGTGAGGGAGTTCCGAAAGACACTGGGCATTGTTCCATACATTAAGCAAATTGACACTCTTGCTGCAGAATACCCGGCTGTCACAAATTACCTGTACCTTACATACAGTGGTACGGAACACGACGTGATATGCGAAACAGATAAAAAGTCGGTCATTGTTCTTGGATCAGGCGCTTACCGCATAGGCTCAAGCGTTGAGTTCGACTGGTGTTCTGTTAATGCCATAAATACTATCAGAAAGGAAGGGTTCAGATCTGTAATGATAAATTACAATCCTGAGACCGTAAGCACTGATTATGATATCTGCGACAGGCTCTATTTCGATGAGCTTACATTCGAAAGGGTTATGGATATAATTGATCTGGAAAACCCCGGAGGAGTAATAGTCTCAGTAGGTGGTCAGATACCTAATAACCTGGCAATGAGGCTTTACAAAGAGAACGTTCCGGTACTGGGAACTTCTCCTGTCTCTATCGACAGGGCTGAGGACAGACACAAGTTCTCAGAAATGTGTGATAATCTCGGCATCGATCAGCCACGCTGGAGAGAGCTCACTTCTATTGATGATATTTTTGAATTTGTAGACCGTATCGGATTCCCTGTGCTTATAAGACCTTCTTATGTGTTGTCAGGGGCTGCAATGAATGTGGTTTCAAACAAACATGAGCTTTCACATTACCTTGAACTGGCTTCAAAGGTTTCAAAACAATACCCGGTGGTAGTCTCCGAATTCATTGAAAATGCAAAGGAGATCGAGTTTGACGCAGTGGCTGCTGATGGTGAAATGATTACATATGCCATAAGCGAACACGTTGAGTTTGCAGGCGTCCATTCAGGTGATGCAACAATGGTCTTCCCTGCCCAGAAGATATATTTTGAAACTGCCAGAAGAATAAAACGTATTTCACGCCAGATAGCTAAAGAACTGAATATATCCGGGCCATTCAACATACAGTTTCTTGCAAAAGACAACGAGATAAAAGTAATTGAATGTAACCTTCGTGCCAGCCGGAGCATGCCTTTTGTTTCAAAAGTCCTGAAAACCAACCTGATTGAGCTTGCCACGAAAGTCATGCTCAAGGTTCCTGTGACCAAGCCTGACAAGTCAGTTTTTGAACTCGACTATGTTGGGGTCAAGGCCCCCCAGTTCAGCTTTTCACGGCTGGCAAAAGCAGATCCTATCCTTGGAGTTGACATGTCATCAACAGGAGAAGTTGGCTGCATAGGAGAAGGTTTCTATGAAGCAATACTTAAAGCTATGTTCTCTGTCGGATACAGAACACCCAAAAAGAGTATTCTCATTTCCTCTGGTCCGGCCAGATCAAAAGTTGAACTTATTAACAGTGCAAAAGCCCTGCGGGACAAAGGCTATACTCTGTATGCAACCCGTGGTACACAACAATTCCTTAAAAATGCAGGTGTTGAAGCCCATGTTGCTTACTGGCCCGACGAAAAAAAATCACCAAATACTATAGAACTTATTAAATCGCGCGAAGTGGATCTTGTTATAAACATACCTAAAGATCTCAGCGCTACAGAACTTAATAACGACTATTCAATACGCAGAAGCGCCGTAGACTATAATGTCCCGCTTATTACCAATGCACGCCTGGCCAGCGCCTTTATCCTTGCATTCTGTCGTCTCGATTTAGACAACCTTGTTATAAAGAGCTGGGATGAATACAAATAAATTTTAAAGTTTGTTTAATATAAAAATTGCAAGACTGCAAGACTGCAAGACTGTAAGACAATCAGACATTATGATAAAAATCCGAAAAGCCGCTCCGGAAGATATTTCAGCAATTGTCAGTTTTCAGCAGAAAATGGCCTGGGAAACTGAACAGTTTGCTTTAGATCTGCCGACTGTGACAAAAGGAGTAACTGCTGTATTCAGAAATCCCCTTCTCGGGCAGTACTGGATATCGGAAGAAGAAGGTAATGTCATTGCCTCTTTGCTGATAACACACGAATGGAGCGATTGGAGGAATGCTGATGTCTGGTGGATACAATCGGTGTATGTGCTTCCGGCTTACAGGAGAAGAGGTGTCTTCAGATCTATGTATTCTTATATTAAAGATGAAGCTGATCATCAGAATATTGCAGGGCTAAGGCTTTATGTTGAAACTAAAAATTCAAAAGCACAGAAGACCTATGAATCTCTCGGTATGCAAAGCCTGCATTATAAAATGTATGAATGGCTAAGGGATTAAATTATGTACTGGCTCACGGTAATATTGATCCTTCCGTACTTAATACTTCTTATTATAATTTACAGAAGCCTTCTTAAAATCAAACCATATAAGGCGACTTTCCTGCCATCTTCTTTTGTCACGGTGGTTGTTGCATGCAGGAACGAAGAAAGGAATCTGCCGTCACTTCTGAAAAATATTGAACGGCAGGATTATCCTGAGGGACTTTTCGAAGTCATAATCGTTGATGACAACTCAACAGACAAAACACATGAAACCGCTTCAGACTATACGGGTCAGCTCAACATAATCACCATTAATAATAAAGGTACCGGTAAAAAACAGGCAATAAGGACAGCTATAGAAGCATCGTCAGGTAATCTTGTTATTACTACCGATGCCGACTGCAGGATGGGGAAAAGATGGATTAGTACAATCGCCTCTTATTATGAAGCCAATAAACCTGACCTGATAATATGTCCTGTTCAGATAGCACCTCGGAAGGGATTTTTCGGCCGGTTTCAGGAGCTGGAGTTTTTAAGTCTTCAGGGAATAACAGCCGGCTGTACACTGGCAGGAAATCCGACTATGTGTAACGGAGCAAACCTCGCTTTTACAAGAGAAGCTTACCTTAATCATTCCGGATATCTCCACGACGAAATAGCATCGGGCGATGATATATACCTTCTGCATAGCATAAAAAAAGATAAAAACCCGAGAGTCTCGTGGCTCGAATCAGCTGATTCTGTTGTAACTACAGCCTCATCACCGACCGTAATGGCATTCTTGAAACAGAGAAGAAGATGGATCTCAAAAGGCAAGTCTTACGATGACAGGGCAACTATTCTTCTTGCAGTTGCAACTTTTGTTACCATATTATTAATGGTATCACTTTTAGTTGCTGCAATTATTATCCCTGAACTCCTTAAGGTATTCCTGGTTGTTCTGACATTAAAATCAATCCCCGACCTGCTGATTCTCCGGAACACTTCAGCACGATATGGGAAAAGCTCTCTGATGAAGTGGTTCTTGCCTTCACAGATTGTTTATCCATTTTATGTGCTTTGTGTTTTTATCTTTTCTCTTATACCAGCAAAAAGGGATATCAATTCCCCATCTCCGAGAGAAATTTAATTCTCACAAGCCTGATCTCTTCCTCTTCGAACTCATTTCCAAGCTCGTGTATAGCTTCTTCCAGTGAATCAGTTTCTGCTTCTTCCCTGAAATATGAATATATATCACGCTGACGTTCTTCATCAATCACATTGCTGATATAATAATCGAGATTCAGCCGGGTCCCTGAATTGACAATTGCTTCTATCTCCGATAAAAGTTCACCCATCTCAAGCCCTTTGGCGTCAGCTATGTCGGCAAGATCTCTTTTGGAATCAATACTCTGAATAATATATACTTTCATTCCCGATTTGTTAACCACCGATTTTACAATCATATCAAGAGGTCTGATAATCTCTTTTTCTTCTACATATTTTTTAATGACCTCAATAAATTCCTTACCATACCGCTGAGCCTTCCCAGCGCCCACACCCGATATGTTCTGAAGTTCATCGATAGTTATAGGATACTGGATAGCCATATCTTCAAGCGATGGATCCTGGAATATAACAAAAGGTGGTACATCCTTTATCTTGGATATCTTTTTCCGCAGATCTTTCAGAATGCTGAACAATTCTTCGTCAACTGCAGATGTCTTAGCTCCGAAAGCATTTTCTTCATCAACAGAATCGGAATAGTCGTGATCTTCAGCCAGCATAAAAGAGGTTGGATTTTCAAGAAAAGCCATACCATTAGGAGTAATCTTCAGGAGCCCGTAATTCTCTATATCTTTGGTAAGCAGCTTTGATATAAGAGCCTGCCTGATAACCATATTCCAGTATTTCTCATCCTTTTCTTCCCCGATTCCGAAAAACTCAAGTTTATTATGTTTATATGATTTGATGGCCGATGTAACTTTTCCACAAAGGATATTTGCAATATGGTCGGCTTTAAACTTTTCTTTTACAGCGAGAACGGTATCCAGAACATTTACAACCGATTCACTACCCTCAAACTGGGCTTTAGGATGAAGGCAGTTGTCACAGGCTTCGCAGTTTTCGTTAGGGTATTCTTCCCCGAAATAATGGAGCAGGGTTTTACGACGACATACTGATGATTCAGCATACGATACTGTTTCAAGAAGTAGCTGTTTCCCGATCTCCTGCTCGGCAATCGGTTTACCCTGCATAAATTTCTCGAGTTTCACAATATCTTTATAACTGTAATAAGCTATGCAGTTTCCCTCTCCTCCGTCACGTCCGGCCCGCCCGGTCTCCTGATAGTATCCTTCAAGGCTCTTTGGAATGTCGTAATGAATCACGAAACGGACATCGGGTTTATCTATTCCCATCCCAAAGGCTATAGTTGCCACGATAACATCGACCTCCTCCATAAGAAACTTATCCTGGTTCGTTGTACGTGTTGCTGAATCCATCCCGGCATGATATGGAAGAGCTTTAATACCATTAACCTTAAGAACTTCGGCTATCTCTTCAACCTTTTTCCGGCTCAGACAATAGATTATTCCTGATTTTCCCGAGTTGTTTTTAATATATTTTATGATCTCCTTTGTGACATCCTGTTTTGATTTTACCTCATAATAAAGATTTGGCCTGTTGAAAGATGACTTGAAAATGTCAGCTTCAAGTATCCCAAGATTTTTCTGAATATCGTGCTGTACCTTCGGAGTAGCCGTTGCTGTAAGTGCAATAATAGGAGATCTTCCTATGGTATCTATTATAGGACGTATACGCCTGTATTCTGGCCTGAAATCATGTCCCCACTCTGATATGCAATGAGCTTCATCAATAGCATAAAAAGATATACTGATGTTTTTGAGGAATTCTATATTCTCCTCCTTTGTAAGTGATTCCGGAGCAACATAAAGCAGTTTGGCTTTCCCTGAAAGAACGTCATTTTTTACTTTGGCAATTTCAGTCTTTGTGAGTGATGAGTTAAGAAAGTGAGCAACATAGTCGTCAGTGCTGAAATTTCTCATGGCATCAACCTGGTTTTTCATAAGAGCTATCAGCGGAGAAATGACTATAGCCGTCCCATCCTTCATAACAGCCGGCAGCTGATAACAAAGCGACTTACCCCCTCCTGTCGGCATCAGCACAAAAGTATCTCTTCCTGACAGGACATTCTTAATTATAGGTTCCTGATTACCCTTAAAAGTATCAAAACCAAAATACTTTTTTAAATAATAATGTATTGTAGAATCGTTCAACATAATTCCCCCAAATGATAAAAAA
>Ga0116171_10003104_pt1 | contig 15420 bp, 13 predicted proteins | sample AD_JPNHW2_MetaG_FD_89798 | JGI IMG/M metagenome (GOLD analysis project Ga0116171, IMG submission 89798) | Active sludge microbial communities of municipal wastewater-treating anaerobic digesters from Japan - AD_JPNHW2_MetaG | ecosystem: Engineered > Bioreactor > Anaerobic > Digestate | place...
GATTTCAAAAAACCGGCATTCTATGTGAAGCCCAACTTCATGTTTAAAAACAAATTCCGCTACAACGTGGCTGGGATTGAAGTTCTACGCGAAATGCCTCATTTTTTCATCACAAGGGTCTATAAAGTCTGGAAAAATTCACCCGCAGAGGCACAGGGCGTGAAGGAGGGCGACCTGCTGCTGGAAGTAAACGGGATGAAAACCTTTCAGATGAATGTATCCGAAATCAGGGATATATTCGAGACGGGCAGGCGGTTTCCGCTACATATAGTCATACAGCGGAACGATGAAGTGATAGACCTGGACCTGAACATGAATTCAAAAATCTGAAGAGTGTTATTGGACGATAATACGAATTATAATAAGAAAAATGGAATACGACAAATCAAAATTCAAAATCCGGAACTGGAAGAGCGCTGAGATGTTGCACTGGATAATAAACCCCGGACTGGTATTCAACGAAATAATTTTAGGGCAACGGCTACCAAAGGTTATGCTGATTGAAAAAAAGTCTTCGAAGACATTTCAGGAAAAAACAAAAATACCTTGCCCGCATTGCGGAACGCTACATTCGGGACTTAAATGGTCGACAAAAAATAACGCTTTCAAAAATTGGTTCGGGCTTTACTGCGACAATTGTGGAAAAACTATTCCCTGTCTGACAAATCTGACCACTTTCCTGCTGCTTAGCCTCACCTTTCCGGTTTGGATTTGGTTTAAGGACAAGTGGAAGATGACATGGCTGAAAAAACAACCTGAAAGATACCAAAATATGGATTTAAAAAATGTGCAGAACCCGTATGAAGAATATGGCTGGATAAAACTGGGACTTTTTTGGGGATTATTTATGTACATTTTTATGGTTCTCTTGTTCCCGCTGATTGACGGAGAAGGATTATCAACCTGGAAAGTTGTGTTAGGTATTCCTATCTGGACGATCGGCGGTATCGGTTTTGGTTATACGATGAAACTAATAAACGGAAAAAATATAAAAAAACAGAATCAAATTGAATAACCAGGTTTGCAACTGTTATTTTACCATTGTTGATGTTCGTAGTTTTTAATCACTTAAGTAATAAGTACTTCTAATTCCGTTTTGTTAATATATCCTCAACTTTACCCGTTACTATGCGGAGATGTTTTTTCCATTCAAAATAACCAACCACAGCCATTACAGTGTAAATAAGATACAACACGACGGTAGGATACAAGCCTTTGTAAACAAATAATCCGGCAGCCAGTGCATCGGCAACAATCCAAAACAGCCAGTTTTCAATTTTTTTACGGGCAAGCATCCAGGTCGCAATCACGCTTAAAGCTCCCACCAGCGAGTCGAGTACGGGAACCGGAGAATCGGTCCATCCTTTCAGAACAGCGAAGTAAATGAGATAAGTTACAGCTACAGCTATGACGTAACCGGGATATTGTTTTCGGGGAATGAGAGTAACAGGAAGACTACCTGTTTCTGTCGCGGTTGTTTTTTGGCGCCAGCTTATCCAGCCGTAAACACTCACAGCCAGGTAGTAGAACTGGAGCGACATATCGGCATAAAACTTAGACTCAAAGAAAACGACCACATACAATGCTGAACTGATAAAGCCGAATATCCACAATCCGGCTTTTTCGCGAATGGAAAGAATGAGGTACACCACACTCAGAACTGCTCCGGTTATTTCCACCCAGTTCGCCATCAGATACTCCGTCATCACCTATTTCTGTTGGGTGTACAGTTTTGAAGAGGTAAGTATCCGGTCGTACGAACCCGGAGTGTTTAGTATTTCGAGCGCTTTCTGCAGCGATTCGTTTTCACTGTCCAGCACCTGATAATATTCATTTACATTCCACAAGTCACGGGCAACCAGAGCTTTCAATTGCAGTTTAATCAGTCGTTTGGAGCGGTTAAACTGAACATCATCGTACTTTATTTTTTCTTTTTCAGCTTCAGAGAGCAGTAGTTTCAGAAAATCGTCACCGGTTTCGAATTGTTTTTTGAATTTCGCAAACGCGGGATACATTTGTTTCAGTTCCTCACGGTGACTGTTCAGGTATTCCACCGCTGTACGGCTGATCACGCCCTTTGCCACCATCGACCGGTGCAGATCGGAGTACTCCGTTGTATCTACGGGTACAAAAATATCGGGCATAATACCACCTCCCCCGTACACCGTGCGAGCGTTAACCAGGGTTTTGTAAGTCAGCGAGTCGGGGAAATGAATACTGTCTACGTGCATTAACTCACCGTTTCTGTAACGGTCAGCGAGTTCTTTGTAATAACTTTCGGTACCGTTCTTGTAAGATTTTTGAATACTGCGGCCGGTAGGCGTGTAATATCTTGCCACCGTAAGTCGCATCATTGACCCGTCCACCAGCGAAAATTCGCGCTGAACGAGTCCCTTGCCAAACGTCCGGACACCGACAATCACCGCTCTGTCCCAGTCCTGCAATGCTCCGCTCAGAATTTCGCTGGCTGATGCAGAATACTCATCCACCAGAACAATCAGTCTGCCTTTTTCGTAGTTGCCATTGACAGTAGCCTTCGCGTCTGTGCGTGGCTGGTTGATTCCTTCGGTATATACAATGAGTTTGTTTGCAGGCAGGAACTCATCAGCAATCTGAATGGCTGTACCCAGAAATCCTCCCCCATTGCCCTGCAGGCTCAGGACAAGATCTTTCATTCCCTCTTTTTTCAGACCGGCGAGCGCTTTAGTAAATTCGTCATACGTAGTGCTCCCAAAACTGTTTATTTTGATGTAACCCGTTTTACTGTCGGCCATATACGAGGCATCCACGCTGTAAATTGGAATCTTATCGCGTATTATCTTGAACTCGATCAGCTCCGGATTTCGGCCCCGCTTCATTTTCACCAACACTTCTGTACCCTTTTTCCCGCGCAGTCGTTTGAACACATCCGAATTCTGCACCTTGGCAGCCGAACCTGCTACCAGATCATCGTTGATATAAATGATTTTGTCGCCGGGCAGCACACCAACTTTTTCGGCAGGAGTTCCGGCTATGGTTTGAACCACCATGATGGTATCGTCCAGTATCTGAAACTGTACGCCGATGCCATCAAAGCTTCCTTCGAGCGGCTCGCGCATACGCTGTACCTCATCTTTGGGTGTATAAACTGAATGCGGGTCCAAATCTTTCAGCACACCACGGATGGACGATTCGATTATTTTCGTATCGTTGATGGTGTCCACATACATACTTGAAATGGCCGAAAGAGCCTGAACAAGTTTGCGTTGTTGTACGGGTGAAATTCCCTGTGAAAAAAGGTTGGTTGTTAAAAATAAAAGTACAAGCAGGCTGTATTTTCTCATTGTGTGATAAATCATAAAATAAATTTACTCAAAAAAACAGAGACAAAGCTACATAATTAGCATGTTATCATTCAACACTTTTACAGAAATAAAATGTTAGAAAATTATATTTAACAGTTAAGTAATTTCTCACCGGCGTTTAATTCTTCCACCTTACAATCCTTAATTTCAGCTATCATTTTGTAGATATCATCAATAAACAATTTGCTTTCATCCGTTTCTACAAAGAGATGTTCCACCGGAGTAATTCTGACGGTGTCCTTGTTAAAGAATTCGCCGAACGACAAATCACATCCGGCTTTCAACGCTTGTTCTGCCAGTTGGGGTTTTCCCCGAAATCCGTGCAGTATCCACCTTTGAGCGGGTTTCATTTCCTTACGTAAAGTGAATAATTCGTTGTAATAACCCACACAGTGGATAATCATGGGTTTGCAGAATTGCTCGGCGAGTTCGATTTGTTTTCTGAAAAAATAAAGTTGCAGCTTGTAAGGAGCAGACGCGTATTTGTCAAGCCCGCACTCACCAACCAGTCGTACCCAGTCCCGGGCAATCCAGACTTTCAGTTGTTCCATATCATTTTCATAACACGAACCAACATTCCATGGATGAATACCCACCGATGCCAAGCCAATATCCGGTTTCAGTGGCATGCCACGAACCTCAGAGAGTGACAAACTCCTCACCGTGCGTTCGATCGGATATGCTTCAGACCTATGTGTATGAATATCTGTACAGATCAAAATGGTAAAATTGTAATTTTATAAAACGGTAAACGTGTGAAGTAATTTCTACTCCACACGTTATATATTTGTTTTTAACTGATTTATTTCAGGAAACTGATGGTAAGGGGATATTTCCAGTACTCTCCGTTGTAGGCTTTCACTGCCGCTACGATAATAAACACAGTAACGGCAATACCCATCACCGATAAAATGACAATTCCGATACCAATGACAACCGTTATAACGCCAATTACTCCCCAGATAAAATAGGAAATGGTGAAATTGATGATGTTCTTACCATGTTCATCCACATTTTTGCTGTCTTCCTTCCCAATCAGCCACATGATGAGGGGAATGATAAAGGCAGAGATAAACTGTGATAAATGCATGAGTAACAGATATGATTTTTCATCTATTCCGAGTAATGACTGGCGTTGAGAGGGTGTTGCAGTCGTCTGGCTGGTTCCGTTGATAACTTTTTCCTTTTCCGCCTGGAATTCTTCTTCGGTGAGTGTCCCGTTTGCTTTCAGTTCTTCAAGTTTTTTGATTTTTTCGTACTGGTCGTAAGTCATGGTTGTTTAATATAAAGGATTATTTTTGAGCCATTTCAGATAACAATTTGTCAATCAATGTCACCATTCCGGCAAATTCCTTTTCATCGTACAACCTTGTCAGCATGACTATTTTACCGTTTTCATCTATAATTACATTTCGGGTAATCCCCGCTTCTTTGAGTGCATACAATCCGAAAATTCCGGCTTTCGGGTCCAGTCCGATAGGATAAGTTACTCCGGTATCATGAGCAAATTTCCGGACGGTGGCTGCCGGTTCATCGCGGTCGATTCCGTACAATGCAAACCGGGGATTGTTTTTATGTCTCAGCCAGATTTCCTTTTCGATATGCGGCATTTCCTTGCGGCAAACCCCGCACCAGCTGGCGGTGAACTGCAGCATGACAACTTTTCCGCGCAGCGACGACAACCTCACTTTTCCTCCTTCAGGCAGTTTCATCTCAAAGTCGGGAGCCATATCGCCTACCTTTACCAGATATTGCCGGTCTTCGGTGGTTGAAGCAAGTTGTCCGTAGGCAATATTGAAGCCTGCAAGCATTAAAAACACTGCGGTTAAAGCCGGAAAAAGAAATTTTGAAACTGCCTTCATTTTAATTTTATAATTTGATCACAAATGTATGTATTTTTTGAGAAAATGCAAATAAAATAATGGGTTAGTACTGTCAATTTGTTATTTCCGGCAGCATATACGACATTTCTTTTACTACAGTTGCCCATTCCTGCAAAGTTTTTGATTCATCAAATGTTTTCCAGCTAACAGGCTGACCTATATACAATGTAAATGTATTCCCTTTTTGTTTGAAAATCTCATCAACCAGGAAAAGCATTTCAAAATTAATTCTGGAATTCATTTTCTCTCTTATTTTTTCGAGAAAATAAAAGAACGTTGAATTCCGGGCCTGGAAGTAGAGGGGTACTACATCCCGGTTGTAATGTACTGATTTCTGAATAAAGTTTTTCTGCCATTCCAGGTCAATGATTTTATCCCCGTATTTGCGCGAAGTAGCTCCGGCAGGAAAAATGAGCAAATGCTCGGAGGAGCGGAAGAATTCCTGAACTTTCCTTACATTATTTCTACCCTGATAACTGTATTTCGATACGGGTAAAACCATTTCCTTCAGGGGCTCAACGTGGTTCAGTATCTCATTGGCGTAAAACTTAATTTTCCCATCGTATCGGTGACCTATCGAATGTAAAATCGATATCGCGTCGAGAGCGCCCAGCGGATGATTACTGGCAAATATCAGCGGTTTTGCATCGGCTGGGAGATTTTCGATCCCTTTCACCCTGCATTCAATCCGGTAAAAGTCCATACAGGCATCCACAAAATCCATATTCTTTTTACCCGGAGCGCTGTCAAACAGTTCGTTTAATCCATCTTCGTGCGCTATTTTTTTCAGAATTCTCATCAATAAGCGGGGAATCTTTTTCCCTGCAAAAAGAGTGCTGGCAAGTTGATCAAAATCAATTCTAACTTTTTTTATTTCTTCCTTCATCTGTCATTTTTACAATGAAAACACAAAAATAAAAATTATTGCTCAGAAAAACATCCAAATTCCGAATAACATTTATCAAAAATACAATGTTTTAGCGTTAGACTTACGAAACAGGTATTGTTTCATTAACTAAAATTTCTTTTGAAAATAAAAATTCATAAATTTGCATAATCAAAACAAACCGGATTTTTCAGGATTGTCGTTGTTTAATCTTATAAAATGATTTTTTTTGAATGAAAAAGGCGATTGTTGTAGGGGCTTCTTCAGGGGTGGGTAGAGAATTGGCTAAAACACTTGCTGAGAATAGTTACAAAGTGGGCATTACCGCTCGTCGCGAATATCTGCTGCAGGAACTGGCTGCCGAAAAACCGGATGCTTACGTCGTGAAACCATTCGATTTGCTGGAAACAGATATTGTACTTACTAAACTGGATGAACTTGTTGATGAGTTGGGCGGACTGGATTTACTGGTGATCAGCGCCGGTTTAATCAAATTGAACACCGATCTTGATTATAATGTTGAATACAAAATAAATATGGTGAATGTTACTGCTTTCAGCATGATGTGCAACTGGGCATTCAATTTGTTCCGCAAGCAGGGTTACGGACATCTGGCTGGCATCACTTCGGTAGCCGGTTTGCGTGGCTGGCGCAACAATCCGGCCTATAATGCCAGCAAGGCTTTTCAGATGAACTACCTTGAAGGACTGAAAAATCTGGCTCACTACCTGAAATTGCCGATTACAGTTACCAATATTATACCCGGATATATGGAAACAGACATGAAAGGAAAAACACTGGTGTTCTGGGTTTGTCCGCCCGAAAAAGCTGCACGTATAATTTTCAAGGCACTCTGTAAAAGACAAAAAATAATCTATGTTTACCGCAGATGGCGATTTACAGCCTTTCTGTACAAGCATCTGCCGAATAAAGTGATTGAATGCGCCTGACGTTTTGGTAAATGAGAATAAATTTCAATCTGATTACTACGTTAATTTGTATTATTTTCACACCGAAACAGGAAACAACCCGCGAAAAAATGACTAAATTTGCAGGCAATATTTTTCATAGCGATTAAAAACAACTCCAAAATACTCATACTATGTCATTTATTGCAGAAAAGATACAGTTCGAAGGTTTCACTTTCGATGATGTGTTGCTAGTTCCCTCCTACTCTGAAGTATTGCCCCGCGATGTAGATCTCACCACCCGTTTTACCCGAAACATCGAACTGAAGATACCTATCGTATCAGCGGCGATGGATACCGTTACGGAAGCAAAGATGGCTATTGCCATTGCCCGTGAAGGTGGAATTGGTGTGATCCACAAAAACATGCCTATTGCCGAACAGGCAAGACAGGTAAGCATGGTGAAACGCGCCGAAAACGGAATGATTTCCAATCCAGTAACTATTCAGAAAGGAGCAAACGTAGGCGATGCCCTCGCTCTGATGGCTGAATATAAAATCGGAGGTATACCCGTTGTGGATGACGAAGGATATCTGGTGGGAATAGTTACCAACCGCGATTTGCGCTTTCAGCGTAACCTGAACAGACTGATCGACGAAGTGATGACCAAGGAAAATATCGTTACAACAACCCGTACCACCAACCTTGAAGAAGCTGCCGATATTCTCCAAAACCATAAAATCGAGAAATTGCCGGTTGTGGATGAGGACAATAAACTGATCGGGCTGCTCACCTACAAGGATATTACCAAAGCCAAAGACAAACCTATGGCCTGCAAGGACAGTCGGGGACGATTGCGCGTAGCTGCCGGTGTTGGCGTTACTTATGACACATTCGAGCGGATAAGCGCGCTGGTGGAAGCCGGTGTGGATGCTATTGTAATTGATACCGCTCACGGACATTCAAAAGGGGTAATCGAAACCCTGCGTAAAGCAAAAGCACAATTTCCTACTATTGATATAATTGTTGGCAACATAGCCACAGCCGAGGCTGCATTAGCCCTGGCGGAAGCAGGTGCCGACGCGGTTAAAGTGGGTATTGGTCCGGGTTCTATTTGTACCACCCGCATCATCGCAGGGGTTGGTGTTCCCCAGCTTTCGGCAATATACGGCGTTTCCAAAGCATTGAAAGGAACCGGCGTTCCAGTTATTGCAGACGGTGGTATCCGTTACTCGGGCGACATTGTAAAAGCCCTGGCAGCCGGAGCCAATACAATCATGGCCGGATCGCTATTCGCCGGTGTAGAAGAATCTCCGGGTGAAACCATCATCTTCAACGGACGTAAATTCAAATCGTACCGGGGTATGGGTTCGCTTGAAGCGATGGAAAAAGGTTCGAAAGACCGTTATTTCCAGGATATGGAAGATGATATCAAGAAACTGGTTCCCGAAGGAATTTCGGCCCGCGTGCCATTCAAAGGCTCACTTTTCGAAGTTGTATATCAAATGATCGGCGGACTTCGTGCCGGAATGGGATACTGCGGCTCTCACAACATTACCGAGCTTCACAAAGCTAAATTTACCCGTATCACAAGTGCAGGTGTAGCTGAAAATCACCCTCACGATGTGACCATAACCAGTGAAGCTCCAAACTACAGCCGGGGTGAATAAATTCATTGAAATACGAAAACAAATTACTGTTAATCACAAAATTACTCTCTTCAACAGGGAGTAACTTTGTGAAAACACTTTTGCGTCACAATTTTATCAGGAAATCAGCGTTTTTAATCAGCATAAAAAAAATAATTCAAATTTTTAATCTGTATGAAGAAAGTTTTTGTTTCTGTTTTTGGACTATGTTTAGCCGCAGTATCAGCTTTGGCTCAATCTTCTGACCCTACTCTGATGAAAATTAACGGGAAAGAAATTCCTATTTCGGAATTTGAATACATTTACAATAAAAACAATTCGAATAATGTGCTGGACAAGAAATCCCTTGAAGAATATGTGGATTTATTTGTCAACTTCAAACTGAAAGTGGAAGAAGCCATAGCGCAGGGTTTGGATACCACACAATCGTTCCGTTCTGAATTAGCTCTGTACCGCAATCAACTCGCAGAACAATATCTGACCGACAGCAGCATGAGTTCGTCTTTGCTGAAAAATGCTTACGACCGCAAAAAAGAAGAAGTGGAAGTAAGCCATATATTGGTGAAAATTGCAGACACAGGCACTGCGGCCGATACGCTGGCTGCCTACAACAAAGCGCTCGGAATCTATAAACGTGCGCAGCGTGAAGATTTCGGGAAACTGGCCAGAGAGACTTCAGACGACCAGTATGCTGAGAAAACCGGCGGTTATGTCGGATGGATTAATGCGCTACGCACACCTTATTCTTTTGAAAACGCAGCCTATTCAACACCTGTTGGTTCTGTTTCAAATCCGATACGTACTTTTCTGGGCTACCACATCATTAAAGTAACCGGCAAAAGAGCATCACAGGGTGAGGTGCATGTAAAACACATCTTTATACTTGACAATGATCCTAATTCAAAAAACAAAGCTGAACTGAAAGCCAGAATTGATTCACTGTATCAACGGGTAAAAGCAGGTGACGATTTCGGAGAACTTGCAAAAAAACACTCTCAGGATCCTGGTTCTGCCCGTCAGAATGGCGACCTTCCCTGGTTTGGAAGTGGTCAGATGATCCCTGAATTTGAAAAAGCTGCTTTTTCGTTGAATAATCCCGGCGATTATAGCGAACCTGTACGTTCTGCCGTAGGATGGCATATCATACAGTTGCTTGAGAAAAGGCCTCTTGCCGGTTTTGATGAAATGAAAGCCGATCTGGAAAACCAGATGAAACAAAACGAACGCAATAAACTGATTAATCAGTCATTTACCGATAAATTAAAAAAAGAATATAACTACCAGGAATATGCTCCTGCTTTAGCTGAAATTTATCAGTTGAGTGAAAAATATGCTCCTTCCGACTCATTGTTCGCAGTTGAATCCAAGAAACTGCAAAAACCACTCTTCAGCTTTGCAGACAAAACATTTACTCAAAATGACTTTATCAGCAATATGCTCCCTGCCGCAGCAGGTTTCAGAGGAGTGCGGAGTGATTTCATCAGGGATCAGTTCAATGCCTTTGCCGGTAACCAGCTGTCAACTTATGAACAAACACAACTCGACAGAAAATATCCCGAATTCCACTACCTGATGCAGGAATATCACGACGGAATTCTGCTTTTTGATATCAGCAACCGCGAAGTATGGGATAAGGCATCGAAAGACAATGAAGGACTTACCAAATACTTTGAAACGAATAAATCGAATTACGCCTGGCAAAAACCACACTACAAAGGTCGCATCATATACTGCAAGGACATACCTACTTTGAAAGCCGCCAGGCTGATAGTGAAACGTGCTAACAACGATTCGATTGACAAATACCTGAATAAAAGACTTAACGACAGCATCCAGTATGTAAAGGTTGAAAAAGGTTTGTGGGTTGAAGGTGAAAACAAGGTAATTGACGTGAATATTTTCAAAAAAGGCACTTATGAAGCTGAGAAGGAATATCCATACTACTTCATAGCTGGTAAAATGCTCAAGACCATGCCGGAAGACTTCACCGATGTTCGGGGAATTATCACAGCCGATTATCAGGATTATCTCGAAAAAGAGTGGATTAATTCGCTCCGACAGAAATACGCCTTCACTGTTGACGAAAAAGTACTGAAAACGGTTAAGAAAAACTAATATTTTAACGAATGCCAAAATAAATGTTCTAACTTTGAGCGTTTATTTTGGCATTGTTGTATTCTGAAAGTTCTGGTTTTTTGACAAAATGAAAAAAATATTTTTCCTTATACTGGCCGTTTTTATCGTATCATGTTCGGGAAACCGTTCAGACACTAAACGAACGCCGGTACTGGAAGTGGAGGGAAAATTTCTTTATCAGGACGAAATCGACCAAATCATACCGGCCACAGCTTCAATCATTGACAGTGCAGATATAGCTGAAAGGTATATTAAGAAATGGGTAACCGATGTACTTATCTATGAGAATGCCAAACGCAATATCAATAAACTGAACGATATTGAAAAACTGGTGGATGAATACCGCAAATCGCTGATCATTCACGAATACGAACAGGCTTTGATCAAGCAACGGCTTACCGACAAAGTATCTGAAGATGAACTGAAAAAATTCTACGAAGTTTATAAGTCCAGACTGATATCTCAGGAAAATCTGATAAAAGGCATATTGCTGGTTGTACCCAAAAACGCGCCACAAACAAATAAGGTACGCGAATGGGTCCGGCTCTCCAATACAAAGTCGCTCGAAAACATTGAAAAGTACAGCCTGAAGAATGCTATCAGTTATGATTTTTTCATGAATGACTGGACACCATTTACTGAAATTCTGAAAAAAGCACCTTTCAGAATAGAAGATTCGGGCGCGTTTATCAGAACAACGACATTTGCCGAGACTTCTGACAGCACAAAATCGTATTTTCTGCGGATTACAAGCGCGTTGCCGTCGGGACAGGTTGAACCGTATGAACTGGCTAAAGATAAAATATCGTATATCCTGCAGAACAAAAAGAAATCCGATTTTATCATTCAGTTTGAAAATGACATTTACAAAGATGCGGTTGAGGAAGGTACTATCAATTACTTTAAGAAATAGAAATCAACAGATATTCATTCCGGTATTTTTTCCCGGTTCTGAAAAAATAATAATCATAACAATAAAAATCCGTGAACCTTTTATCCGTTCGCGGTTACATGTAAAAAATGCGTAAAATATCTTTGCTTTTACTGGCTTTCGGCTTACTCGCATCGGGTTTGCAAGCTCAAAAGAAAAATACCATAGATGAAGTCATCTGGATTGTAGGGGATGAAGCCATTCTCAAATCCGACGTCGAGGCTCTTATTCTGGATGCACAAATGCGCAGACAGCCCATTCAGGGTGATGCATACTGTGTCATTCCCGAGCAAATGGCCATACAGAAACTCTTCCTGCATCAGGCTGCACTCGACAGTGTTACAGTCAACGAAGGTTATATTGCCTCCCTTGCTGAAGCCGATCTGAACAAATACATTGCTGATGTGGGTTCGGTGGAGAAAGCCGAGGAATACTCACATAAAACCGTTGCACAATTGCGCGAAATCATTCGCGAGAAATATAAAAGCCAAGCATTGATAGAGCAAATGCAAAGTCAGCTGGTAAGCGGCATCCAGGCAACTCCCGCCGAAGTACGCCGTTATTTCAGCAACATACCAAAGGACAGTCTTCCCACAATACCCGAGCAGGTTGAACTGCAGGTCCTTTCTGTTAATCCGCCTATACCACTTTCTGAAGTGAACCGTGTAAAAGAAAAACTGCGCGAGTTCACCGAACGCGCTACAGCCAATCCAGCCGATTTCAGCCTGCTGGCACGACTTTACTCCGAAGACCCCGGAAGCGCTGTTAAGGGAGGTGAACTTGGTTATACCGCGCGTGCCACCCTTGACCCTGAATTTGCCGCTGTTGCTTTCAACCTGCAGGATCCAAAAAAGGTTTCACGCATCGTGGAATCACAGTTCGGCTTCCACATCATTCAGCTGATCGACAAAAGAGGCGATAAAGTAAATTGTCGTCACATACTGCTCAAACCACGCGCCTCGATCGAAGATAAACAAAACGGGATAACCCGGCTCGACTCACTGGCTGACCTTATCCGCCAGAACAAAATTACCTTCGAGCAGGCCGTAATGCATTATTCGCAGGACAGAAATACGGCCATGAATGCCGGACTAATGGTTAACCAGAATACCGGTAATTCAAAGTTTGAATACCAGGATTTGCCATCGGAAGTAGCCAAAGCGGCATACAACATGAATGTCGGCGAGGTTTCCAAAGCATTTACGATGATTGATCCGCTTACCGGAAAGGAAATGATTACCATCGTAAAACTGAAAAGCAAAACTCCGACCCATAAAGCCAACATCATGGATGATTATCAGGTACTGAAAAACATCATGGAAGGCAACAAGAAACAGGAATTTCTCCACAATTGGATTTCGAAGAAACAAAAAGAAACCTATATCAGCATTAAGCCCGAATGGCGCAACTGCAATTTCCAGTACAAAGGCTGGATTAAAGAATAGTATATTTATCGTATTTCTTTGATGACAAACAAATTGCGAAATACCAATATATTCAGGGTTATGATATTAATAATCATTGCCCTGACTTTTTTACCCGAACTTCGTGCACAGGCTTACTCTCCGCGTCAGCTTCGGAACGAGGTACTTCAGTATCAGAAAAATCAGCAGACTAAAACTGCGGCATCCAAATACCGAAAGGGAGGAAAAACTCAGGCTTACCAGCCACCACCTGTTGGTGCCACTGTATTCAAACCCGCTAATCCGGCCAAATATCCGAAGTCCTCTCTTATTTATCTGGAAAACAGCGAAACTCTCTTTTATGATCAGATGCTTTTCCCCGATATTCAGGTACTGAGGGGAAATGTACGCTTCCGCCATGAAAATGCCGTTCTGTACTGCGACAGCGCCTATTTCAACGACATAAGCAACACGTTCGATGCTTTCGGAAGAGTAAAGATGGTTCAGGGCGATACCCTGTTCATCTACGGCGACTATCTCAACTACGACGGAAATACCCGACTTGCACGTCTGCGTGACAATGTGAAACTTATAAACCGCAACACCACACTCACAACCGACAGTATGAACTACGACCGAGTTGCCAACCTGGCTTACTATTACACCGGCGGTAAAGTGGTGGACGATGTGAATGTACTTACCTCGGTATGGGGACAATACTCCCCCGCTACCCGTCAGGCACTGTTCAAGGAAGATGTAAAGATGACCAATCCAAATTACACAATCACTTCCGATACACTCAAGTACAACACAAAAACTTCCGTTGCCGACATTGTTGGCGACTCGCATGTACTCTACAAGGAAAAGACCAATATCTACAGCAAACTCGGCTGGTATGATACTGCCAAAGACCGCATGATGCTGCTCAACCGCTCATTCGTAGAACAGAATGATGGCAAAACACTGGTTGGCGATACGATCTTTTACGACAAGAAAAACAAATACAGCGAAGCTTATTCCAACGTCGAACTCAATGATCCGAAACAAAAAACCACCCTTTACGGAAATTTTGTATCGTACGACGAAGGAAAAGAATGTGGGCTGGCTACCGATTCGGCACTCTTTGTGGACTGGTCGGGAAAAGACTCGCTCTTTATGAGCGCCGATACACTCTTCAACTTCAAGGATTCCACTTACGACGCTATCAAAGCACACAAGAATGTACGGTTCTACAGAGCCGATATACAGGGTATGTGTGATTCGCTCTATTACACCTCGCGTGACTCCATCATGAATCTCAAAGTTCTGCCGGTGCTCTGGTCGGGCAGCAATCAGCTTTCGGGCGATTCCATCAAGGCTTATACCAAAAATCAGCAGGTGGAAAAAGTTCATATCATGCAGTCGGCGATGGCAGTACAGAAAGACACACTCACTTATTACAATCAGTTATCAGGCAAGGAGATTACAGCCTACCTCGACAGCGGACAAATCAGACGGGTGGATGTTGACGGGAATGCTGAAAGCATCTATTTCCCGCGCGATGAAAAGACAAAAGATATAATCGGACTGAATAAAACGGTTAGCAGCTATGTAAAGATGCTTTTCAAAGATAAGAAGATTGAACGGATTATACTTACCACAGCTTCCAGCGGTTCTATGTACCCGATTATTAACCTGGAAGAAAATGACCTTTATCTGCGCAATTTTTACTGGTACGAAAAGGAAAGGCCAGCAAAAAGCGAAGATGTATTCCTGAAATTTGTCAGAACAGAACCTCCTAAACGACCCGAAAGTAATAAGAAGCCGGGATTCCCTGAAGAAAAGGATGACAGTAAAGATAAACAATCCTCAAATCAAGCTCAGAAGAATAATGTCAATGCAGCAAACAGAAACACAGGAATGAACCGTAATACCGGAAGTCAAAATACCAACAACCGACAAAGAACGAGAAATAACAATATGAAAATTCAGTAAGTGAGTAAAATATAAACAAAGAACCCGCCGAATTGGCGGGTTCTTTGTTTATATTAAAACCATTTGTTCTTAAACCAGAATGCCACATTCACCAAGCCAATCATAACTGGCACTTCCACCAGCGGACCAATAACAGCGGCAAATGCTTCGCCGGAGTTTATTCCGAATACGGCAATGGCTACCGCAATAGCCAACTCAAAATTATTGCTGGCAGCGGTAAACGACAGGGTGGTTGATTGTTCGTACGTGGCACCCGCTTTTTTACTCATCCAGAATGAGGTGATGAACATGATGACAAAGTAAATA
>Ga0116171_10003107_pt1 | contig 15407 bp, 15 predicted proteins | sample AD_JPNHW2_MetaG_FD_89798 | JGI IMG/M metagenome (GOLD analysis project Ga0116171, IMG submission 89798) | Active sludge microbial communities of municipal wastewater-treating anaerobic digesters from Japan - AD_JPNHW2_MetaG | ecosystem: Engineered > Bioreactor > Anaerobic > Digestate | place...
CCCCAGCCGAGAAGACTCATACGAACGGCTTCTGGAGGGAAACAAGCAGTTTCCCTCCGATGACGAAGATGTGGACGATGCCGCGATTAAGGCCGTGATGATCGAAAAAATGCTAACCTGCCTTAACCACCTCAGCACGGAGGAACAGGAATTGATCACTGCTCTGTTTTTCAAAAGTAAAAGTGAGCATCAGGTGTCCAGAGAAGCTAGTATTCCGCAGCGGACCATTCATGACCGGAAGATAAAGATCCTGGCGAAATTGAAAAAGCTCATGGAAAAGTAAAATTTTTTCTGCTGGCCCCTTGCTCAACGTGGAAATAAGTGAGGGGGCCAGCTCCACAATTCCATAGACCCATATATATGCGGACTTATGACATCATCTCGGATTTTTCTTTGATTTCTCCCAAATATATTTGAGAATTCGACAGTAACGTTGTATAATACGAATATCCAAATTTAGGAGGATGCCTATGTCAGTTAGCTATAAAAAGCTGTGGAAACTGCTTATCGACCGTGATATAAAAAAGAAAGATCTGTGTGTTTCGGCCGGTATCAGCCCCTCCTCGCTTGCCAAGCTGGGGAAAAGCCAAAATGTCAATACGGATATTCTCGTGAAAATCTGCAACGCGTTAAATTGCGATGTGTCCGATATTATGGAGGTCAAGCCAGTATCCACAGAAAAGGAGGAATCCGAGAATGAAAAGCACAACTCCTAAGCTGCCCGGAAAGTTCTGCAGGGTGCTCTCCTTTATTCCATGGATCAATTGGCTTTCCGTGCTTTATATCGGAATCGTGAATACTAACGCACTGCATATTATTTGCGGGATTGTTTATGCGGTTGTAACCTTCGCGGTCCCATCCACAGCGCCGTTCCTTTGGATTGTCGGGATCGTTCAGTATATTTTTGCTTACAGGAGCATCAGAAAGCGGATGACTTCGGCCGGGGTGTCTTCCGCCAGGCCGCAAGAAAAGGCCAATATCCATTCCCCATCACCGACGGCCCCCGGCTTTTCCGACATGGTGCTCCCGGGGGAGCCAGAGAAAAAACAGGCCGTTCCCGCAAGGCCGCAGTATTCCGCTTCTACAGTCCGGGTTTCGATCCATGATCCGCATGAAAAGTTTTTTGCGGATATGAAAAAGAATGCGCAGAAGAACGGGAACGTGGTTCCCTTTGTTCCCTTCATGTCTTATTGGCCGACTTACGACAGTATGAACAAAGGTCAGCAGGCATGGTATTTCTACTGGCGTTCCCAGGTCCGCCAGGGAAATTACATTGACACGGATCTGTCGTACATTTTCGTACTGATTTATGAACTGCTCATCGGAACCGGATGGGAAACCCCGCGGGAAGGCTATGAAAAGCTCACTCGGGTATGGCATGCTTACCGGGAGAGATTTCCCGCGTTGGACCGTTATTTGGCAGATTGGACCTTTGACTTTGCCCAACAGTACCAACTCACAGATATTTCGCTTTCGGAGCAGGAGAACCCTCACGCCTCGCCCTCGGTCAAAACGGATCTGATGATTGCACAGCATGCGTCCGAGGTTCCGTTAAAGTTATCTTTTCCCATCATCGACGCGTTGTGCGACTATTCCATCGTCAGCAGCAAGTTCTATAAAGACGGCAATCAGGAGCTGATGAGGGAGGCCATTCCTCGGGTTGTGGCGCTTGCCGACGCCGCTCTTCAAAAAAAGACGGGAAAGGGCATCCTGGATACCTATGGTCCGACCCGAGCAAAAAAGCAGGAATACTATGCGTTTGCAAGCGCGGTATGCCCCCAGGCAAATCAAAAAATGACCTTTACGGTCAAGGGCTATTCCGCTTATCCAAAACTGCGCGCTTACATCAATGAGCTGGTTCGCTACGGCGAAAACTCGCTGAGAGGTTTGTGTGGATGTCGGGGCCGTCTTCGCGGGATTACGCTGGACCCGGAAACCTCAAAGTTGATTGACAGCTTTTTAGCTAAAGAGTATGGCAATCGGAAAAAGACCGATTCGCCGGAGGAAAAGCCCGCAAAGGTGGTTCTCAATTTTGAAAACATTAACACGCTGCGGGAAGAATCGGACGCCGTGCGGGAAGCGCTTTCTGTGGAAGAAACGGAATGCAAAGCAGAAAAGGCTTTGCTGACCGATGTGAAAGAGGTCTCCTCGATTTATCTGGCGCTGTCACCTGAGTCGCGCGGCCTTCTGGACCGCTTGCAGAAAAGCACATGGGAGGCTCCTTCCCAGCCGGGGGACGAAACTCTGATTCAGGAGATCAACCGGCAGTCGGAACGGTATCTGGGGCGTGCGCTTCTAGCCGTGGAAAATGCCGATATTATCGCAGAGGACGATTACCAGGACGAGCTTGCCTATATTTATGAAAATCCGCCCGCGATACCGACGGAGGAGGCCCGGACAAAACGCTTTGATGAATCTCTCCTGCCGGAAGAATTCCGTGACTTTATGGAAGCGCTCTCGCCGGAGCAAGAAAAGGCTCTATTCGCTGTGACCGCGTCCGTTGACTCGCAGCCGGAACTGGAAAAAATCGCAGAGGAAGCGTTGACCATGCCGCAGATTCTTCTGGACGACATTAATGCGGCGGCCATGCAATATCTGGGGGATATTCTGATTGATACCGCCGAGGAATCGCCGCATATTCTGGACGAATACGCGCCGGCTTTGAAAAAATCAATTGCTTAGGGGGAACGTTATCATGCAGACCGTAAAGATCAGCCGCCGGGAATCCGGCGCGCTTCTCAATTCTCTGATTGCCGGAGTCGTGCCGCGCGTCGGGCTTCGGCACATCGCTGTCGGACGGCAGAAAGAGGTAGGCGCTTTTTTACAGGATTTATCCACAATTGAAGACGGCGGCGCGTCTTTCCGCCTCGTGACTGGCCAGTACGGCAGCGGCAAAAGCTTCCTGCTGCAGATGATCCGCAATAACGCCATGGAACGGAATTTCGTTGTCGCGGACGCGGATCTTTCCCCGGAACGCAGACTAACCGGCACGAAAGGACAGGGCCTGGCAACCTACCGGGAACTGATGCAGCATCTTTCGATTTTGACCCGGCCGGAGGGCGGGGCTCTGGAGGCGATTCTGCAGAAATGGATCAGCTCTCTGCAGGCGGCCGTCATTCAGGAAAGCGGCTTGCATCCCGGCGATCCGGGAATGGTTGACGCCGTCAGCGGCAAAATCGCGGCGGTCATGGCAGAGCTTTCCGAAATGGCCTATGGCTTTGCTTTTTCCACGGTGATCGAAGCCTACTGGCGCGGAATGAAAACCGGGCAGGAGGAACAGAAGCAGTCGGCGCTCCGCTGGCTGAGAGGCGAGTACACAACAAAAACGGAAGCACGGCAGAACCTCTCGGTGGACTGCATCATCGACGACCAGAGCTGGTATGATTTTCTGAAGCTGTTCGCGCTGTTTGCGGTCAAGGCGGGCTATCAGGGACTGCTCGTCTTCCTGGACGAGGGCGTCAACCTCTATAAGATTACCAATAAGCAGGCAAGGGACAGCAACTATGAAAAAATCCTGACGATCTTCAACGACACCATGCAGGGCAAAGCCCAGTATATCGGAGTCTTTATGAGCGGTACGCCGCAGTTTGTCTATGACGAACGCAGAGGCCTGTTCAATTACGAAGCCCTGCGTTCCCGCCTGGCGGACAACCAGTTCAGCGCAAGCGGCTATACCGATTATTCCGGACCGGTGATCAAGCTCAACCAGCTGACTTCCGAGGAAATCTATCTTCTGCTGGAACGCCTTTGCGAGCTTCATAGCTGCCATTACAATTATACCTGCCCGCTGGGGCAGCGGGAGCTTACCACGTTTCTGAACGCGGTCGTTTCCCGCATGGGAGCGGATCAGCTTCTGACGCCCCGCGAGGTGACAAGGGATTTTCTCGGCCTTTTGAATATTCTCTATCAGAATCCGGAGCTGAGCTTCGATACATTGGTGAATGAGAAGGGCTTTTCCGTCCAGAGCGCCGAGCAGAACCCGGAAGAAGTACCGGACAAAGAGGACGAGCTTTTTGCGGAATTTGACATATGAGCGGGACTGCGTTCGAGCGCTACGCGCCGTTTATACAGGAATACATTTACCGGAAACGCTGGGCGGACCTGCGCGAGGTACAGACGGAGGCCTGCTCCGCGATTCTTGACACGGACGATCACGTTATTATTGCTTCCGGCACGGCGTCGGGCAAGACGGAAGCTGCTTTTTTCCCCATCCTGACCACTCTGTACCATCACCCGTCGAATTCCGTTGGCGTTTTGTATATTGGGCCGCTGAAAGCCCTGATCAATGACCAGTTCGAGCGGCTGAGCGGTCTATTGGAGGACAGCGGTATCCCGGTCTGGCCATGGCACGGGGATGTTTCACAGTCCATGAAGCAGCACGCGCTGAAAGAGGCACAGGGCGTCTTGCAGATTACGCCGGAATCATTGGAAGCCCTGCTTATGCTTCGCCCGTCAGAGGCAGCCCGCCTTTTCGGGGACCTGCGGTTTGTTGTCATAGATGAGATTCACGCCTTCATGGGGACGGATCGCGGATTGCAGGTGTTGTGCCTGCTGGCCAGACTGGAAAAAATCGCGGGCTGCCGCCCGAGGCGCGTTGGCCTGTCCGCCACGTTGAACGACTATGAGCCAGCGCTCCGGTATCTGGCGGCTGGGACGGATCGCCGCGCACAGGCCGTTGGCATCCAACACCATGCACGCACGATTTCCCTCTGTGCCGACAGCTTCCTTCTGCCTCACGACCCGGAGGAAGCAGAAAAAGTTATGGAGGAATACAATTCTTTTCTCTACGATAACTGCCATGACAAAAAGTGCCTGATCTTCACAAACAGCAGGGGCAGCGCCGAAAAGGTCATCGCCGACATGAAAGAGATTGCACGCAAAAGGCAGGAAAAAGACGTTTTCTTTGTGCATCACGGCAGCGTTTCCGCTGCGCTGCGGCAGGAAGCGGAAGCCGCTCTGCGCGACCGGGAAGGCCCGACCGTCGCCGCCGCCACGCTGACGCTGGAGCTGGGAATCGACATCGGAGATCTGGATTCCACCATACAGATCGGCGCGCCTTACTCTTGTACCAGCTTTGTCCAGCGTCTGGGACGTTCCGGACGGCGCAGCGGAAAATCGCAAATGATGTTTCTGGAACTGCTGGAGCCGTCGGAACGGAATGCTTTTGAACAGCTACCATGGACGCTTCTGCGGGCGATTGCCATCATTCAACTTTACCTCGAGGAAAGCTGGGTGGAGCCGTTCACCCTGAAGCCGAAGCCGTTCAGCCTTCTTGCACATCAGACGCTGAGCACCCTGATGACCTATGGAGAGCTCAGCCCGCCGGAACTGGCACGGAGCGTCCTGTTTCTTCCCGCCTTCCGGAAGACGATCACACAAGATGAATACAGGCTGATTCTTCGCTATATGATCGCTGAGGATTACCTGCAGCGTGTGGAAAACGGGGCAATTATCGTAGGTATCCGTGGCGAGCGGATTACCAACCATTATTCATTCTACGCCGTTTTTCAGGATGAACAGGCTTACCATGTGCAAAGCAAGGAAGGAGAAATCGGCACGCTGGACAGCTGTCCGACAGCGGGAGAGGTTTTCGTTTTGGCCGGACGAACCTGGAAAACGCTTGATGTCGATATGGAGCGGAAAATCGTATATGTCGCTCCAGTGAGAAACAACCGGATTCCCAGTTGGAACGGAAGCGGAGGGCATATCCATACCAAGATCATTCAGAGAATGAAAAAAGCTCTGGAAGAAGACGTCTGCTATCCGTACCTGACACCCAGGGCGCAAAAGGTCCTGGAAGCCGCGCGCTCTCTGGCAAGAAAGTCCAGCATGCTGGAAAGCCGCATTCTCCCGTGCGGGGAAAATTCCTTCTATTTCTGCCCATGGGTCGGCTCAAAGACAATGAAAACCATCAAGTGCCTGCTCAGCTGTGGACTCAAGGAGCCGCTTCAGATCTACTCCGTTTTTGGGGGCGACCATTACCTGCAGATCACAAGCGGCTTTTCAGGGACCGAGTTTTTCCGGAGAATGGCGGAACTGTCCATTGACATGGACGACCCGGACATGGTTTTGCCGGAGGATCAAATTCCACAGGTGGATAAATACGACGCCATGATTCCGGGAGAACTGCTTCGCAGCGCTTTTTTGCATAACGAGCTGGATATGAAGTCGGCAATTGATGTTTTGAAAGATGTGAAAATCTACAGTTAGTGCCGAGGTGATAAAAACAATATGAAAACGGCAATTACTCAGAATACCTATGATGAAGTTTCACGCCTCGTGGAATGCGCCTTAAGCGCTGACACAAAAAAGCAAGCGGAACCGTTTACAAAGCGGCTGGAGTTTTTACGTTCCTCCGGTGGATATGAAGGATATGTAAATTGTGTTTTTGGTGACTTGATCGCGTCGACAAAACGCGCGTCAGGGAAAGTGGCAGACAAGGAAAGATTGAGCAGCTTCGCACGTACTGATCTTTATAAATTGGAAGGTCAGATCAGCAATTCTGCCGATAGCGAAAATGTGAACGGCGGGAATTGACGCACAGGCAAAGGGGCTGTTGCAAAACAGCCTTGCTGAAAAATAAAAAATGCGTCTTGATCGGGCTGAAAAAGCCGTTTCAAGGCGCATTTTCTCGCTTTCGGGACTGCTCCTTTGTACAATTTGCTATCGCAAATTCATTTTGCAACAGCCCCTTTACAAGAAATTGATTATGGCTTTTTACTCGCCGCACTCGTCATGGTGCTGGTGCTCATGGCATACGCTGCCGGTGGATTTCAGCTCACCCTTCAGGTAGCGCTCCGCCATCGTCCTCGCGTCGCCGGAAGCACCGGTCACGACCTCGACATCCCGTTCGTTGAAAATATCCACCGCGCCCTGTCCCATGCCGCCGCTGATAATGACCTTCACGCCCTTATCCGCAAGGAAGTTGGGGAGAAATCCGGGCTTGTGGCCGGGATTGTCTACAGATTCCTCTTTCGTAATCTTGTTGTTCTCCACATCATACAGCATAAAGTTAACACAGTGACCAAAATGCTCCGTCACATTCTTGCCTTCAGCGGCAACCGCAATTCTCATCATTATTTTTTCCTCCGATTCATTTGATTGATCAATTTGCCCCGCCAGCAGCTCACCGGCGGCGTCAAACCAGCTTCCGTCAAACAGCTCAATCATCCCGGCGTCACAGGCGGCCGAGATTTTCGGGTCGATTGGCAGCCTTGCCAGCACTTTCAGCCCGTGTTTTCCGGCAATCTCTTCAATATGACTTTCGCCGAAAATATGGTAATCCTTTCCGTTATCCGGGCACCGGAAATAGGACATGTTCTCTATCAGCCCCAGCACGGGGATTTTCATCATCTCCGCCATTTTCAGCGCTTTGGAGACGATCATGGACACCAACTCCTGCGGCGAGGTTACGATAATGATACCGTCCACGGGGATGGACTGGAAAACCGTCAGGGGCACATCGCCGGTTCCGGGCGGCATATCAATAAAGAGAAAGTCCAAATCGCCCCAAATCACATCCGTCCAGAACTGCTTCACGGTATTGCCGAGAATCGGGCCGCGCCAGATGACCGGGTCGGTGTCGTTATCCAAAAGCAGATTGACGGACATAATTGCAATGCCGGTTTTGCTCTGCCTGGGGTACAGCCCCAAATCGCTTCCCTCGGCTTTTCCACGGATGCCAAAGGCTTTGGGAATAGACGGCCCTGTCACGTCCGCGTCCAGTACGCCTACCCGGTATCCCAGCCGCTGCATGGTAACCGCCAGCATCGCGCTGACCGAGGATTTCCCAACGCCACCCTTTCCGCTGACAATGCCGATTGCTTTTTTGACATGGCTCAGCTCATTGAGCGCAGCCCGAAAATCATGCTTTTCTTCCTTGCGGTCAGCGCAGTCCTCGCCGCAGCTTCCGCAGTTGTTGTCACAATTTTCACTCATATTCTTCACCTCTTACAGATTAATTTCCAACCGGCTTCCTGCAGATAAGTAGCCGATCTGATTCCCCATCACAGCCTTTAGCCGCAGATAAGCCTCCCGACCGGTACAGTGACAGGTGTAGTACCGCGCGCCGGTTTGCAGAAGCTCCCGCGCCAGTGCGTCCACAGCCTCCGGTGCTTCGCTTTTCCCGGAACCGCGGCTGTGAAGATGAAAACCGCCAACCACAATGTCGGGAAAGCGCCCGTGATCCGATTCAAACTGCCGGAGAATATTGAGAATCCCACGATGGGCGCATCCTGCAATCAGAAGCGCGCGCCCGTTTTGCCAGATCACGAGATTGTGTTCATGGGAGAAATCGTCCGGTAAAAAGTCTTCGCCCGCTTTCCGGTACAGCTCTGCGTTTCCGGAGGGGGCGGGCATCACCTCCCGAACCGCTGAGAACAGCTCCAATTCCTCGTCAATTTTTTGATGCTGCCCGCAGAACACGAAACGTTCATTGGGCAGGAGCGTCGTGTCAAGGCCGATATATGCCTTGTTTCCGTCCGGTCGGTCAGCATAATGCGGCTCAAAGGCCTGTTCCCGCACGTACACCTTGGCACGGCTGTTTTTACCCAGAAAGGTTTTCAGCCCCCCGCCGTGGTCATAGTGCCCGTGGGATAAAACGGCAGTGTCCACCGCCGAAAGCTCCACGCCCAGCCGGGCAGCATTTTCCGCAAACAACCCGCTGGCTCCGGTGTCAAATAGCAGACGGTGCTTTTCCGTCTCCACATACAGACTCAAGCCATGCTCACATCCGAATTCATCTGACGCCGCCGTGTTCTCCGACAGAACTTTTATAATCATGCTGTTTCGCCTCCTTCCAAAGCAGTTCCATCACATTTTCATAGACCTTTCTTACCGCCCGGCCGGAGGGAATGTCCAGCTCCGCGATGTTTTTGCCGCTGTTGATCGCTTTCACCGCCTCGGTGTCAAAGGGAATTGTACCGGCGAACGGGAGGTTCCTCTCACGGCAAAACGCCCGGATTTCTTCCGTTTTGGCAGGATTGACATCGGCCTTGTTGACACACACCGCTGTTTTTACATGAAAGGACTCCGCCATTTTCACAATGCGCTCCATGTCGCTGATGCCGGAGAGGGAGGGTTCCGCGATGATCAGCACCATGTCCACGCCGCTGATGGAGGCGATGACCGGGCAGCCAATGCCGGGGGAGCCGTCGATCACCGCCAGCTCCGCATCCCCGGCGTCAGAACCCATCCGGCGCTTCACCTCGGTTACCAACTTGCCGGAGGTGCCGCTGCCCATTGCGAGCTTCGCCGTGGAGAAAACGCGCGCGTCATCCCGATACAGCGCCAGTTCTCCCGCCGGGGCGGGTTCCATGGAAACGGCATCCGCTGGACAAGCCGCCACGCAAACCCCGCAGCCCTCGCAAGCAAAGGGTTTCACCCGAAACGGGGTTCCGGCTTTGATCGCGTCAAAACGGCAATGTGAAAGGCACTCGCCGCAGCCGATACATTTGGCGGTATTAATACGGGCTTTGGGCATTCCAAAGTAGTCGGATCGCTGGGGGGCACTGCTCCAATGGGAAATCAGATGCAGGTTCGGCGCGTCCACATCGCAGTCGGCATAGGCTTTTGCCTTTGAAAGAGAAATAAATGCCCCGGCGACGGTGGTTTTCCCCGTGCCGCCCTTACCGCTAAGAATCAGAAGCTGCTTCATGCTGTGCCTCCTTTCCGATCCGCTCAAGCAGGGAGCCAAAGAGTTCCCGGTACCGTTGGTTTTCCCGCGCGGCAATGTTTCCTTCCGAGTTCAGCGCGCCCAGCTCGGGATCAAACGGGATGCGACCGAGAATGGGAACTTGATGCTCCAGACAGAATGCCTCCGAAGGATTTTCGCCTTCCTGACATTTGTTCAGCACCGCGCCGAAGGGCTTACGGAACAACGTCACCAGCTCATAAACCATGGCCAGATTGTGCGCGCCGAATACGGTAGGCTCCGCCACCAGAACACAGAAATCCGCGTCCTTAATGCTTTCCATCACGGCGCAGGCGCTACCGGGCGGGCAGTCGATGAAAACGGGGCGTTCTCCGCCGCTTGGAATTTTCCCCAGCAGGTGCTTAATTACCGGAATGCCGGAGGCTTCCCCAATGTTCAGCCGCCCGGTAAACACGTCTACATGGCCCGATCTGCCAGAGGAAACCGTTCCCACCGCCTTGTCCGTCTCCTGGATCGCCCCGGCGGGACAGAGCAGGGCGCACCCGCCGCAGGAATGGCATACCTCGCCAAACAGGATCGGATGACCTCCCACAACGGCCAGCGCGTGAAACGCGCAGAATTCCACGCATTTACGACATCCGGTGCAAAGCTCCGTATCAATTTGGGGGATTTTGACCGCAACGGTTTCTTCCTCTGGCTTCTCAGGTTTGAAAAACAAGTGGCCGTTAGGTTCCTCTACGTCGCAGTCCAGATACACCGCTTCACCGGCCGCTGCCGCGAGATTGACCGACACCAGTGTTTTTCCCGTGCCGCCCTTGCCGCTGAGCACCGCGACGGTCAGAGGCTTATCCGCCATGACCGTGAAAGCCCGCGTGGAATTCAGAAAGCAGCTGGAGTTTTCCCTCAATCAGTGCGTCGATATTTTCCTTCGCCGTTCCGTCCACGGAGCGGTAGACCTTTATATTTGCGCCGTTTAGTACCTTTTCCGCGTTTTCCCCACAGCGGGGTGTAATCAGAGTGTTCGCGCCGCTGTCCGCCAGAAGCTGAGCCGCAGCAATCCCCGCCCCGCCGGAGCTTTCCGCCGCATTGTTGGCAGTCCATTTGCTCTCATTCGTATTTGTATCATAGAGCAGGAAATACGGCGCGCGTCCAAAAGACGGACATACGCCGGATTCCAGCTTCTGCTCATTCATGGGAATCGTGATTTTCATGAGTGTCCTCCGTTTCGTTTTCCATATTTTCAAAGTGCCTGCCGCACCGGTGACGGCGGCATCCGGCTCCGCCGCAGCCGTGCCCCTGCCCATCGCAAAGGCGGTATTCGCCGCCCTCGATCAACAGCACTTTGCCGTTTACCAGCGACTGCGCCAGCTTTTTTCGGGCGCTGTCGTAAATTCCCTGCACCGTGGTGCGGGAAATATCCATCTGCGCCGCGCATTGCTCCTGCGTAAATCCGTCCACGTCAATCAGCCGGATGGACTCAAACTCATCCACCGTCATCGTAACGGTATCGTCCGCATGTACATCCAACGGACCAAACCGGCTGCTTTCGGGGAGACAGCAGACTCTTCTCCACTTTCTTGGTCTTGGCATTGTTTCACCTCGTTTCAAAACGGAAACGGCCGGAGCGTCCCCCGGTTGTTTCCGCTTGCCTTACAGACTTTCCAGCTGCCTGTCAATGTCCGCAAGCCGGTTCTTCAGCGTGTTCTTCTGCAACTGAAGAAGTTCTTTGCGATGATTCGCCGTCATTTCCTCATTAACAGAAAACCTCCGAAAGCCGCGGCCAAAGCCTCTCCTGCAGGCCATACCGAGTCCAAGACCAAGTCTGGCACCTCGGGCGAGATTTCCAGCCCCGGAGCAGAGGCCAAGGCCCCTTCCGGTCATTGCGCCGGCACCCATAGGGCCGGTTCCGTTTCTTCCTGGCATTTTGTTCACCTCCTTGTAGTTTCGGACATATGTCGCTTACAAATACTATTATAACCAGTTTCGGGCATATGTCAACAATAAGGACGAAAATTTTGAAGCGGGCGGCAGAATTCAGAATTCATGCAATGCACATTATGCGTATTCCGGCGGACTTGAACACTGAATCCGGAAACACTTGAACAGTGTGCCGGAAACATTTGAACAGGTTGCCGCGAGAGAGTCGTGCGTCCGCAGGACGCCGTTTGGGCGGACGTCAGCCCGGCCCGTTGTCTTTTTCAAACTGGCGCTCGGCCAGTGTTTTCCTCATGGATTCCCCGGTAATATTGAACTTATAAGCATTGTGGACGAGCCGGTCCAGGATGGCGTCCGCCAGAGTCGGGTCCGGAAACAGATCGTACCATTTGTCGCAGGGAAGCTGCCCGGCAATCACGGTGGAGGCTCTGCCGTACCGGAGCTCGGTCAGTTCCATCATCTCCTGCGTATCCTCCGGCGAAAAAGCCCGCAGGCCCCAGTCGTCCAGGATCAGAAGCGGAACGGCGGCCAGCTTCTTCCGCTGTTTCATGTAACTGCCGTCCATTTTAGCCGCGGAGAGCAGGAAAAGCAAGTCTGGAACCCGCAGATATCTTGCCTGAACGCATTGGCGGCAGGCGCTGTTTCCCAGTGCGCAGGCGAGATATGTCTTGCCCACGCCGGAGGGCCCGGAGAGAATCACGTTCTGCTTATTTCGCAGATAACCGCCGTCGCAGAGCCTCAGGAAGTCCTCTTTTGAGATTCCCCGCTTCCCGGCGTATTCCACATCCTCGGCCACGGCCGGTACCCGAAACTCCCCCTGCCGGACATAGCGCTGGATTCGCCGCGCATGCTTCGCCGTCCATTCGGCGTCCACCAGCATGCCGAGCCGTTCCTCAAAGCTCAGGCTTTGAATTTCCGGCTGCTCCATCTGCCAGAGCAGCTTTTCCGCCATGGTGTTGAGCTTCATCTCCCGCAGCCGCGCGGCTGTCGCGTGGTCAAGCATGCGTCCCACCTCCGTAGTAACCGCTTCCACGGAGATTTGTATGCTGAATGGGCTTGGCCGGCGTCGACTGGTTTTGGAGGCTTTGCAGCAGCATTTTGAAATACTTGCAGCTAAAAATATTCTGGGCCTTTGCCTGAGTACATACCGTTTCCATCCGGCCGGCCGGAAGATCCGTCCCAAGCCGAAGGACACCGGCGCAGGTCTTGAACGCCTGCTCAGGGACCTCTCGCTGCTCCATCAGCCAGCCGATGTAGTCCTCTGTAGATGGCCCAAACTTGCGTGCCCAGGTCAGGAAGCGCTCCGGCGTCCAGTCAGCCACCGCACGGTGGTTCTCCGGCATATGCGTCTCGTCCGTTGTATAGCGCATCTGCCTGATATAGCTTCGGATATGGGAGGCAATGCGTTCGTGCTCACAGAACACTTCGATGCTGTTTGCCGTGGCCCGCAGGTCCAGCTGCCTGCCCGCGTACTGATACGGCACGCTGTAATACCGCCCGTCAAATTCAACGTGGTAATCCATCCCCGCTTTCACGGTTTTCCACTCGGCATACTCGAAGCGTGAGGCGGGAAGGGGCCGCAGGGCATCCTTTTCCGTCTCCAGGAACACGGACAGCCTGCTGCCCGGCAGCTTCTGAAACGGCTGACGGTTCAGCCTGTCCAGCTCCTCCAATGTCGCCTCGCGCAGCTCCTCGAAGGTGAGGAACTGGCGGTTCCGCAGCTTTGCGATGATGCGGCGCTCCGCGATCTGCACGCCGTTTTCGGCGTGAGGCTTGTCTCTCGGCTTGCGGGGCCGCGCCGGGATGACCGCGACACCGTAGTGCCGGGCCATTTCACCATAGGTGCGGTTAATGTTGGGGTCATAATAATCCGCTTTCTGTACGGCCGTTTTACAGTTATCCGGCACCAGAATCCTCGGAACGCCGCCGAAGTATGTAAAAGCGTTCACATGGGCGGTGATCCAGGAATGGCTTTCCATGTCCCGGAACGGCTCCACATACAGGCACGCGCTGGCCGGCAGGGCTGCCACAAAAAAGTACGCGTTCTGTCCCTCGCCGTATGGCAGCGTCAGTCCGGCCCAGTCCGTTTCCAGCCGTTCGCCGGCTTTGTATTGCTTACGCATATAAACGTCGTTCTGCTTCCGGAAATCCCGGTACCGCTGGCAAAACTGTGTGTACATGAGCCCGTCCGGGTGGGCTGTCTTGTACTCCTCCCAAAGCAGCGTCAGCGTCACGCCCTTGCGCTGCATTTCGCGGTGAATATTCTCCAGGTCCGGCTCGGAATGTTTTTCCTCGCCGGCGCCGTCCTTCGGCGGATACAGGGCCGAGCCCAACTGCTTTGCCGTCATCTCAACCGGATATGTGATGTCAGCCGCTTTCGCCTTCGACAGAGTACTGGACACTGTCCCAAGCGAGCAGCCCGTTGCCGCGGCGATCTCCCGCTGGCTCAGCCCCAGCTCATCATGTAGTCTGAGTATTTCTTTTGTCTTTTCCACGTCGGTCCTCCTCATGATTGCCGTGCCTCCCGTTATTTCTATAACGAGAGTTTAGTTCCTTCGACTTCTCGCGGCAAGCGTCCCGGCATGGTGTTCAAGTCCGCCGTTTTCGTGTTCAAGTGTTTCCGTTTTGGTGTTCAAATCCTCCGGATTCGGTGTTCAAGTGTTGCCGAAATATGCACCTCCCTAGTCTCAAGGTTGTCGGGAATTACTTTCGGCAGCACTTATTTTGTTTCGGCAATATTTGCGCCGATTTGGGGCCGTGCCGCCGACCGAATCGGGCGAAAACCAATCATTCTGCGGGCGGGCATTGGACTGAGCGTTGTCTATCTGCTGATGGGCATTGCTCCCAATGCAACTGTTCTGCTCATTCTCAGCATGGTACAGGGCGCATTTACGGGATACGGTTCGGCCTGTAACCCTTTAATTGCAACACAAACGGACAAGGAACATGTTGGCTATGCCTTAGGGACACTTTCGACAGCGGGTATCGCCGGTTCTTTATTGGGACCGATTGTCGGCGGAGCCATTGAGGACGTCTTGGGACTGCAGGCTGTATATTTTATTATGAGCGCGCTTCTCTTTATTGCCTTCTTGGTTACAATGCTCTTGGTAAAGGAATCTTTTGTCCGGGAAGATAAAAAGTCACAAGGAATTCGGGAAATATGGAAATCCGTCCCTCAAAAAGAGCTGACCGTCGTCGTATGGATCACTTTCTTTATCCTGATGATTGGACTTTATTCGATTGAACCGATTATGACCCAATATATCTCTCAATTGCACCCTGACGCCAGTCACATCGCGCTCATTTCCGGACTGGTCTTTTCGGCGTCGGGACTTTCCAATATCATTTCCGCCCCAAGGCTGGGAAAGCTTTCGGACAGAATCGGAGCGAATAAAGTGATATTGATTTCCCTGATTGCGGCGGGCATTCTTTATATCCCTCAGGCATTTGTTCAGAATCCGTGGCAGCTGCTGGTGTTCCGTTTCCTTCTGGGATTCGCGATGGGCGGGCTGATTCCGTCCGTTAATATCATGATTAAAAAGATTACGCCGGACGCCCTGACCGGTCAGGTTTTTGGGCTAAACATGTCGTTTGGATACCTCGGCGTTTTCGCAGGTTCCGTTGTCGGCGGACAAATCGCGGGGCAATCCAGCATCCGATATGTATTTTACTTTGCCAGCGCCTTGATGCTGCTCAACGCCGTATGGATCTATTTCAGAGCTTATAAAAAATTGGGCAGCAGCAGGTAGTTTTACAGTCGCTTTTGTAAGATGTTCGGACAAATCAAGTACAAGACAGTCAAGGCCAACAATCAAAGGAA
>Ga0116171_10003108_pt1 | contig 15406 bp, 8 predicted proteins | sample AD_JPNHW2_MetaG_FD_89798 | JGI IMG/M metagenome (GOLD analysis project Ga0116171, IMG submission 89798) | Active sludge microbial communities of municipal wastewater-treating anaerobic digesters from Japan - AD_JPNHW2_MetaG | ecosystem: Engineered > Bioreactor > Anaerobic > Digestate | place...
CTCTATCCGCAATGTAAAAAGACGCATCACCGAGGAACTGCTGTTACTCCATTTAACCAGATTCTCATCGCTATCATATGTCGTTGAACTGTATGGATTCAAAACTATTGCGCCAAAATTGTCTGAGTTTGCCGAATCATTTTTTTCGAAACAGCTCAGGCGATACGGTCGTCCATAGCGGAAATGGATTTTCTCGCCCCAATCTGGAATATTGGTAAAAATTTCAGACGGAAGCAAAATTTCCCTACCGTCGAGCCATGCAGTCCAGCCTGACTGCGAAACCAAAGTCATGAGCATACGGCCTGATTTAGCATTCAACCATAACATATCATTCGCATCTACGGCAGCGTCACTTTCAGGAAATTGTTTCAGAATGGCTTCCCAAATGGCGGCTGCTTCATTGTGCAATCCCAACTGATTTTTCAAACTTGCTAATTTGAACATGATGTCAGCCACTTTTGGATTTTCAGGATATCTATGGAGAAGACTATCTGCTTTTATAACGGCTTCTCCGAATTGACGTTTCTTTTCCATTAGATGAAGCTCGCGTAAGCCATGCCAGATGGATTGTGGGTATTGTACCGGAATCAACTCTTCAACCAGCGGAAGTTGAGCCAGCGGCTTGTGCGAATGGCTTTGATACCAGAAGCATACGGTGTCATAAGTATCAGTTCTGTAACCAGCATTGTATTGCTGGTTGTCGATGGTCACTCGTAAAGAATGGCGGAAAAGTGTTGGATTAGGATAATGGACACGATAGGAACTCATTTGAACAGAACCGCATTCCGTCTTTTTCTGCATAGACCCTTGGCCGACGTACAGCGTCTTGAATTCATCGGAACAGAAACCCCATGATTGACCGAAATAATCTTCCGAATTCGTAGTTTGTAACGGCTCACCATCGACAAAAAAACTGACGGCATTTTCCGGCGGGGTGCCATAATTCAGCCAATCAACACTCCATATCGTGGCGATGTATTTGCCGTGTCCTTCTGTATCGAGTACAACGTGTCGTGAGTTCTTCGGTACTGGATGCGACTGGCAATACTGGGCATGGAAGTATTCCAGGTCGCTCGGCAGGGGAATCCCAGCGTCATATTCGACATGCCAATAAAATCCGTATAAATCAACGTCGGTGAGGTTAACCAGTTCTATACGTGCATGTTTTTTGAAGGGCATAGGCAACATGAATCGCATATGTCCTTTTCCGTCTCTTTCCCAGGCTATAGTATTCAACCGTCCATCTTCGCCAAAGCCAATGCCGAAAAAGTCGCCTAGAGGCACATCTACGGATGGCGTCGCCTCATTATCCCAAAAACAACGGATAGCAACTCCGCGAAAGTAAAGAATCTCGCATTTCTTGTTCTTACCATCACTGTGTCCCATGTGCGTCAGATAAAAATTGCCAATAACGCCAGCCATCTCGACGTCCAGAAGAGTAAGTTTACTTTTGGCTGGAAGAGTCTTATGCAAGTCACAGCAGACAAAACTCCTGCCTTTCTGCGGGATGTACAAGCTGCTAAACGGATTAGCGCATGGGGCACTATCTTCTTTTTCAAGATTCATACACATTGGATTTCTCTTTTCAAAATCAGAACCTGTTCTCAACACTTGTTAAAGGGACTTTTTTATGCCTGAAATATTACATCCTGCAATAAGTACATTATCCTGATGATAACGTATACTATATTTTCGCACATTTGGTAAAAGGATATAGACAAGCAGTCTCCTATCCATGCTGATGGAATATGGTTTAATAAACAATTTCACTAACACAGGAAGTGACAGAGAATATTTTATCACCGAAACAATGGAAAGCAACCAAAAGAATCTGCCCGTCTTTAAACTCGACTAGCAACAGGCCCAGCAGCATATGGACATTCCGCCAGAACGTCGAGGAGTTCATCAACGGCCTGCTTAACAACGCCAAATCTGACGGGCTATGGCAAGGCGGAGCGATACAAGCGAAGTCCCGAATGCATTGACACACGCGGGCCGGCTATTACAAGCGTAAGTTGCACACGACGGCAGGCAAGGTCAATGCTCAAGGTACCCAAGCTCCGCAACCTACCGCTAGAAACATGAATAATCGAACGCTACCGCCGCTAACAAAAAAATGCGCAAAAGAAAAGGCCCACGAGGTTTTTTAAAAATACCTCATAGGCCTTCGAATATTAAGGCGGCGTTCACCTACTCTCCCACTTACGCAGTACCATTGGCCGTCAAGACTTCACTTCTGAGTTCGGAATGGGTTCAGGTGTTTCCCTTGACGCATTGCACACCGCCACAGCCTTGTCAGCCGATTAAAACCAACAAGACAGAAATATCGTCATAAGAGTGAAGCATCCTATCAAGATCGCTAAAGTGTAAATCTGGCTGACCTGAAGGCCACGTGCCTGGGCACATGACAAATGAGGTCAAGCGATCACCCGTTAGTACCGGTAAGCTAAATGAATTTCGTCACTTACACATCCGGCCTATCAACCACTTAGTCTAAATGGGGGTTCTCGTTCCAAAGAACTTGGAAAACTAATCTTGTGGTTGGCTTCCCGCTTAGATGCCTTCAGCGGTTATCCGTTCCCAACGTAGCTACCCTACGATGCCCTTAGCAGGACAATAGGTTCACCAGAGGTTGGTCCTTCAAGGTCCTCTCGTACTGAAGAAGACTCCACGCAATTTTCCTACGCCCACCGTAGATAGGGACCGACCTGGCTCACGCCGGTCTGAACCCAGCTCGCGTACCACTTTAATCGGCGAACAGCCGAACCCTTGGGACCGCCTTCAGCCCCAGGATGTGATGAGCCGACATCGAGGTGCCAAACCGCTCCGCCGCTATGGACGCTCGGGAGCGATCAGCCTGTTATCCCCGGAGTACCTTTTATCTGTTAAGCGATGGCCCTTCCACACGGGACCACCGGGTCACTAAGCCCAACTTTCGTTCCTGCTCGACTTATAGGTCTCGCAGTCAAGCACCCTTTTGCCCTTACACTCTTCGTGCGATTGCCAACCGCACTGAGGGTACCTTTGGACTCCTCCGTTACGATTTTGGAGGAAACCGCCCCAGTTAAACTGCCCACCAAGCACTGTCCCATGCCCTGATTCAAGGGACACGGTTAGGTGACTCATAGCACAAGGGTGGTATTTCAAGGATGACTCCCTACCGGCCAAAACCGGCAGATCAACATCTCCCACCTATCCTACGCATGCATTACAAGGCATCAATACCAGGCTACAGTAAAGGTTCACGGGGTCTTTCCGTCTTACGGCGGGAACGCGGCATCTTCACCGCGTTTGTAATTTCACCGAGTCCGTTGTTGAGACAGTGCACCAGTCGTTACGCTATTCATGCACGTCGGAACTTACCCGACAAGGAACTTCGCTACCATAGGACCGTCATAGTTACGGCCGCCGTTTACCGGGGCTTAAGTCGCGAGCTTCGCCGAAGCTAACCCACTTCCTTGACCTTCCGGCACCGGGCAAGCGTCAGTCTCTATACATCCTGTTGCCAGTTAGCAGAGACCTGTGTTTTTGATAAACAGTCGCTAGTGCCATTTCTCTGCGCCCTCCATCATCAGCATAAATGCAGAATCCGGGAGGGACCCCTTATTCCGAAGGTACGGGGGGAATTTGCCTAGTTCCTTAACAACGGTTCTCTCGAGCGCCTGAGGTTACTCACCTCACCTACCTGTGTCAGTTTTAGTACGGATACGCGATTCGTCCACACAGAGCTTTTCCAGGCACCTACTACGCTGACTTCGCCAACAAAGCGGGCTCGAGCCAATGAGTTACCCCATCAGCAACCTCCTCGACTAACGGGAGGATCAGTTTCGTAAATGCGTCATCTGTGCTTCAACCTACACGCGCAGTGCAGGAATATTAACCTGCTATCCATCGACTACGCCTTTCGGCCTTGCCTTAGGGCCCGACTAACCCTGGGCGGATTTACCTTCCCCAGGAAACCTTAGGTTTTCGGCGAGCAGGATTTTCACCTGCTTTATCGTTACTCATACCGGCATTCTCACTAGCTGCCACTCCAACGCTCCTTACGGTACGTCTTCAACGTCGACAGCTACGCTCTCCTACCGCTCACTATGTGAGCCCGCGTCTTCGGTAACATGCTTAGTCCCGATCATTATCGGCGCTGAATTGCTCGACCAGTCAGCTATTACGCACTGTTTAAATGGTGGCTGCTTCTAAGCCAACATCCTGGCTGTTTGTGCAACTCAACTTCCTTAAGCACTTAGCATGCATTGGGGACCTTAGACGGCGATCTGGGTTGTTTCCCTTTCGACCACGAATGTTATCACCCGCAGTCTAACTCCCGAGATAGTCTTGATGGTATTCGGAGTTTATTAAGAGGAGGTACCCGGGAAGGGCCCTCGATCTTACCAGTGCTCTACCCCCATCAAGTAGTGACTCGAGGTCAGCCCAAAAGCTGTTTCGGAGAGAACCAGATATCTCTGAGTTTGATTAGACTTTCACTCCTCCTCACAGTTCATCCCATAACTTTTCAACGTTAACGGGTTCGGTCCTCCAGAACGTCTTACCGTTCCTTCAACCTGACCATGAGTAGATCACTCAGTTTCGGGTCTACTGCACACGACATACGCCCTATTAAGACTCGCTTTCGCTTCGGCTCCACGCCTGAGACGCTTAGCCAAGCCGTATACAGTAACTCGCCGGTTCATTATGCAAAAGGCACGCCGTAACCCATTCCCATTGCTGGGCATAGGGCTGCGACTAACTGTAAGTATATGGTTTCAGGTACTTTTAACTCCCCTAAAAGGGGTACTTTTCATCTTTCACTCGCGTTACTCATCGCTATCGGTCGTAATGGAGTACTTAGCCTTGGAGGGTGGGCCCCCCAGCTTCACGCGGAGTTTCACGGCATCCACGCTACTCTGGTACGGCTTAGGGTCTTCACATTGTCATGTACGGGACTTTCACCCTGTTTCGTGTGACTTTCCAGACACTTCCATTAATGCTCCAACTCCATGTCAGCCGCCCGCAACACCGGAAGCATGCTCCCGGTTTGGGCTAGTCCGCTTTCGCTCGCCGCTACTTACGGAGTCTCGGTTGATTTCTATTCCTGTAGATACTAAGATGTTTCAGTTCTCTACGTTAGCCCCAAGCATCCTATACATTCAGATGCTGGTGATACGATCTGCTTGCACAGTCGTAACGAGTTGCCTCATTCGGAAATCCGCGGATCAATGCTTGTTTGACAGCTCCCCGCGGCATATCGCAGCCTACAACGTCCTTCATCGCCTCATTACGCCTAGACATCCACCATACACTCTTACTAGCTTAACCTCATATGTCACAAGCCTTAACAGCCCGTGACCTTTTTAATTAAGTCGCCAAAAGTTTACACTCGGTGAACCTTGACAGAAAAATCTTCACTCTTATGAATTTGTCAAAAATCCTTTTCAGCCTTAAAAAGCCCTTGCGGCTCGAAGGCCTACGACGTTACAGGTTTTACCCCATAAGGCCGAGATTCGTTATATTATCAACTTGCACATCAAATTGCAAGTCAAATATTTTTTCGTTTTTTACAACTCTTTATCGAACAAGCCCTTACGGCTCGCCGCAACTCACAGCTCAATACGCTTTTCAAGTTGCAGACCGAAGATATTATCAATCGGCATTTTCGATAGCAAGTTTAAAATTCAAAAATTTTGAATTTTTTTATTCACTTATTCTTTTCTGCTAAAACAACCGCTTATCAGCCGCCAAAATCAACATGGAGACGATCGGGATCGAACCGACAACCCCTAGCTTGCAAAGCTAGTGCTCTCCCAATTGAGCTACGTCCCCGGCTGGGCAACGGCCTTAATCGAGAGATACGCCAAGCCCATTTTTATGGGCCTGGCTGGAGTCGAACCAGCGACCTCGCCCTTATCAGGGGCGCGCTCTAACCAACTGAGCTACAAGCCCGTCTGTATCAGTAGACCTTGCCGACTTCGCCATGAAAACCAAATTACGCAATCTTATTTCGATGCTTTAATTTCAGGCTTAAACAGGCGTCGTCTGAAGTCGCTAAGCTGTTTTATAATAACTGGCAATGTCCCTTTCGGACATCCTTGTCTTGGGCGGGTAATAATACACAATCCGCCAACCGAGTCAACCCATTATTCCTATTTATTTTATTTTTTTTTAAAAGCAGCTGCAGAACATTGGCGGTTTTTCAAAATTCTTTCGGCAGTTTGACTTTGACGCCGGTTTTTTTTGCATTCCTGGCGAGTTCATATGCTTCGTTATATTGGCCGGCAACGATTTCCCATGACACGACATTGTCGAGATAATTTCTGAGGTTATCGCCGAGCTGCATTCTTCGTTTGCGGCTGCACGCCAGTGCGATGACCTGACGTTTGAGCATTTCGCGATTCGTGAAAAGCAGGCCGCCGCCGGATTCAAGCGTCTGGGCGGTAAGGCCTTCCATCGGGGCGGTGGTGATGTAGGGCTTATTCAGGGCGATAATTCTCGCAAGTGTGCCGGACTGAGTTTCGTCGGTACTCGGCAGAACTATGAAGTCGCAAATAGCCATCATTTTGTAATAAATCTCGCCTCGCGGCACAAACTCGTAATAGCGGGCCAGCCCCTTGCGCTCGAGTATTTCCACTTCCGAGCGATATTTTTCATAATCAGCCTTATGATGTGGGTCACGTAACATGCCGGCTGCCAGCAAATCCCAATCCTGATTCGTTCGCTGCTTTATTTCCGCCGCCACTTCCTCCCACATTTCCATCAAAATATCCCACCGCTTGTTGGACTGTATCCAGCCGATGAGCCCCACTACATGATTGGAAAGTTTGGTTCTGTCGAGATTGAGTTCCTTGCGAAGTTCCGGCACTTCGGAAACGGCATATCGCCTGTCCGCACGGGCGCCGTGCGGCACGACCATGATGTTTTCCGGCACAGGCCAACCCAAGCCGCTAAAACTCCAGTCCAGCCGCCATTTCTGATAATGACACTTGAAAAGACAAACATCCACTCGCGCAGCCATCTGGTAAATGAATTCCGCCTCAAAGTCGGTCAGACGGCCATGAACGGTATGGGGTTCAATCACTATTGGAACGTCGCTGATTGCTTCCAGCAGATTCAACAGCCCACGATTGCCGTCGGATATGCCGCGGGCATCCAAAAAATTATACAAGCCGTATTCATGCTCGATGTGAACGACATGCGGCTTGAGTTGGTGGATTTTTTCGGCGACCGGTTTCCACCAGAGACGGCTGGACAAGTCAATAATCGGAAAAACGCCGTCTCCTTTGCCGTCAGTATGAGAAATGACAAGTACATCCCTGTCGGGATTGGCTTTTTTGATGAACTCGCGGGCTTCTTCGCAAAAGGTCGCTATGCCGCAAAGCCGCGGCGGATAACTGCTAATCATCACTATCGGGTCAGACATGACAACAACTCCTGCATCAAATCTAAAACAATAAAACAATCGAAAAAAACGAAATCCGCATTGCTGCGGCGCTAAAAAAACATCGTCAATAATTGATTATTCTGTTTTGACGGCTAAGCCGTTCGGCGAATCATCGTTCTGCTCGGCAGCGATTTCAGCCAGGGAAAGTTCTTCCTGGAGCGCATGCATCTGCTGGAGGCTCATCAGCCACGCAAGCGTACTTTCAGCACCCTGATTTTCATTAACGCCGTCAGCCTGCAAACCGTCACGACAGCCGCCGGTAGTGAAATCATACAAGTTCCGCCGCAGGTCATTTTCGCCCAAAAACCAGTAAAACGCCTTCTGAGCCTGGTCTATCCAGTAATTCTCATGTGTAATATGAAACGCCTCGATACACGCATCCAGCATGGCGTGAGCCTCTATGGGCTGCTGGGCATAATGGGCTTTTTTATGGCCCCGCCTGTACCAGCCGTCCGAACCGATGAATGAAAAAAATCCGTCATCATTTGTCTGTATGTCTATCAGCCAGCCAAGCGCCCGGCGGCCGAGGTCCACCATGTCGCCGCGCTGCATCCATCTGCCGCTCATCATCAGCACGTGCGGCAATTTGGCTGAGGCGTAGGCGACGATGTCCTCGCACCACCGCCAGTCCTCCGTCACGTTCAGCCGGAACAGGTCGAAAAGCTTCTGACTGAGTGCGGCGCGATGCCTACGTATTCGTGAATCGCCGCTGAACCGCCGCAAATACGCATGTATGCCGCACAGCGTAAATGCCCATGCACGCGGAGACGTAAATGACTTTACAGAACCGAGGCCAACCTGGAACATACGGGACGCAAGAGCTATCATGCTTTCGTGAGGACAGTTGGCAACGGCTTCGCCGAGGGCCCACATAGCCCGGCCGTGGGCATCTTCACTGGGTTTTTCATCTCGCCACGTACGGTCGTAATTCATGAAATTCCTGAATCGGCCGCTCTTCTTATCCTGAGAATAATACAAAAACGACAGGTACGTGTTCATCATGGGAATTACGGATTCATCCTTGAGCAGCTGCCAGTTCATCCCTGCGACTATCAGCGCCCTGGCATTATCATCCACGCAATAACCCTCATAACGGTCAGGCGTTATATAGACGCAATGCTGGATGATGCCCGTGTCGTCCGTCATCAACTGCATGTGTTTGAGGTCGATTTCAGGCAAATCGAATTTTTCGCGGCGGCGAGGTTTTATATCGCCATGTCGCTTGGCGGTACGCTGGTCTTCCTGCCACGCTTCGCCAGCCTGAGTGAAAAGATTCAGATACGACTCTGCGACGCACGGCCATATCATCCGCCGGCAGTAATTATAGCCGTTCTTTCGCATGGCATTAAGTTCGTTTTCATTGTCAAGCAGGTTATTGACAGCATCGGCAACAGCCTGGCTGTTGCGGAACGGCACCAGTGTACCGCGGCCGTCGGCCAAGACCTCTCTGGCGTGCCAGTACGGCGTAGACACTATCGCCTTGCCGGTTCCCATCGCATATGCCAGCGTGCCGGAGGTCATCTGCGCCTCGTTGAGATACGGCGTTACATATAACTCGGCAGCGCCAAGATATTCACAGAGTTCCTTGAGCACCACGAAACGATTGACGAATATCACATTGTCACGTACGCCAAGTTCGTTGACCCTGCGGGTCAGGCCGTTACGGTATTCCTCACCGTACTCGGCTTTGACGTGCGGATGAGTGGCGCCGAGGATTATATAGACGAGTTCCGGATGTTTTTTGACGATTGCGGGCATGGCTTCTATGGCGTATTCAAGGCCCTTGCCAGGCGAAAGAAGGCCAAAGGTCAACATGACCTTTTTCCCTTCTACGCCGAACTGATCTTTGAAAAAATGTGGGTCAACAAACGGCACGTCGGGGATTCCGTGAGGAATTACGGCGATTTTTTCAGCAGGCACATGGAAAACGTCTTCAAGAAATTTTTTACCCATTTCCGCCATAACCACCACGCGTGTGGAAAGGCGGGTGATTTCCTGTAAAATGAGCTTCTGCTGTTCGGAAGGCGATTCCAGCACCGTGTGGAGCGTGGTAATCAGCGGCCGCCGCAGACGACGCAACAAACTCAGGATGTGCGACCCGTATGGGCCGCCAAATATGCCGTATTCATGCTGAAGACATATGGCGGCTGGCTGCTGCATATTCAGATATTCGGCGGCAAGCCGGTAATCATTCTGAGAATTCTGGCGAATTTCAAAATGCACACGATGCGGATAGGCATAGCCGTCGGGCCTGTCATTCATCGCCACAGCAAAAACCGGCGTTTTGTCGGCAACTTCAGCGGCGACGGCTTCGCAGAGGTCGTGGGTAAAAGTGGCTATTCCGCACTGCCTCGGCAAATAATTTCCTATAAAAACAATGGAATTTCCCTGAAAATCAACCAAATTCATTATCACCTCTTTCCACGCTTGATTCCCTCGAATCGCGAAAATATTGAATGTCCGGAAATCGGACATGTTCCAGTATATGTTCCAAAGGCATGAACATAAAGGTTTTTTTGGAAATTCCACAGGGATTATAAAAACATTCCCTCAAACCGCCCGAAAAAGAATGATATTTTGCATAAAAATCATCCGTCACGACGTAAACAAATTTTCCAAAACGCGGCAAAACCGCAACAAAATCATTGACGCCGGCGTCTCTGTTAATATAATTGAATCATGCACTAAGGTCAAATATCAGAAAGGAACATGACTTGATGCAGGCGCAAGGCAAAAATACAATAATAATTGTTATAAAGAGGGCGCCGAGTGTCTGCTCAGGCAATATTATTATTGCCATCAACCATGTTTCAACCGGACCTTAGGGTGTAGCGGACTACATTCTTTCATACCTGCCCTGAGAGACCCGATAATATCCCTCAGGGCCTTTTTTTTAGAAGCTGATTTGACATCCGCTTCCGTTACGAGACCGAAAGATTCAGCGACAGACAGATAAAAGCAAAGCCGCAATATGATTGTCAAAGTCGTCCGTATTGCAGTAAACGATATTTAAAAGCGTTCAGGATAATTTTTGAAGGATGCACAAATGAAAACCGGCGAAAAAGTGGAACTTTACGACACCACATTACGCGACGGCACACAGGCGAAGGGCGTCAGCCTTTCGCTTCAGGACAAACTCACAGCCGCCAGAATGTTCGACGAACTCGGCGTGGATTACATCGAGGGCGGTTATCCGCTGAGCAATCCCAAAGATGAGCAGTTTTTCCAGGAAATGCGGAAAATCCGTCTGGCAAACGCGCGTCTGGCGGCGTTCGGCATGACCCGCCGTAAAGCCACCAAGTCCGCCGACGACGCCGGCATGAATGCCCTGCTGCACAGCGAAGCGCCTGTGGTGACCATCGTCGGCAAAACTTGGGACATGCACGTAAAAGAAGTGCTGGGCGTATCGAAGCAGGAAAACATCGACATGATAGCCGAATCCGTCGCGTTCCTAGCCGCCGCCGGCCGATTCGTAATATTTGATGCGGAACATTTTTTTGACGGCTATCGGGCCAACATGGAATATGCCCTAAAAACCCTCGCCGCAGCTATGGATGCCGGCGCACAGCGGCTGGTACTCTGCGACACCAACGGCGGCACAATGCCGGAATACATCTCCAGCGTAGTCGGAACCGTTCTGAACGCCCTGCCAGCCGCCAAGCTCGGCATACACTGCCACAATGACTGCGACATGGCCGTCGCAAACAGTCTGGCGGCAGTCAACGCCGGCATAATACAGGTGCAAGGCACGATAAACGGCGTAGGCGAACGCTGCGGCAATGCAGACCTGGTGAGCGTATCGGCGAATCTCGCTCTCAAATATGGCCGGAAAGTACTCACGGAAGGCGCCATAGCCAAACTGACCGAAGTCAGCCGCGGTTTTTATGAACTTTCCAACATGAACTTCCGCGACAATCAGCCATACGTCGGCAGCAACGCCTTCGCACACAAGGGCGGCATGCACGTGCACGCCGTACAGAAGATATCGTGCAGCTACGAACACGTTACGCCGGAAACCGTCGGCAATACGCGCAGAATACTCGTCAGCGAACTTGCAGGCGTCAGCAACATAGCTGCCACCGTTCCGGCGAAATTCAAATTAGATAAAGACCGCGACGCACAGAAAAAAATTCTGGCCCGCGTAGTGGAGCTGGAGAACGAAGGCTACGAATTCGAACGTGCCGAGGCGAGTTTCGAGATGGTAATCCGCGAAACGCTAGGGGGCAAATGGTATACCCCCTTGTGGAAACTTGACCATTATCGCTGTATCATACTCAAACGCGACAGTGAAAAGGCTACGACGGAAGCGACGGTGAAGTTGGCGTTCGACGACGGCCAGACTATGCATACCGTCCGCGAAGGCGACGGCCCTGTCGATTCACTCGCTGGCGCGTTGAAGGACGCACTGCGGGAAAAATATCACGGCCTGGACAGGCTGCATCTGATGGACTACCGCGTCTGCGTCGTCAACACCGCAGCTGAAACGGCGGCAAAAGTCCGGGTAGTCATAGACTGGCGAAGCGGAGACAAATACTTCGGCTCGGTCGGCGTAGGCGAAAATATCATCGACGCATCATGGCGGGCAATGGTCGACGCCATAGAATTTCAGCTGCTCAACGACAGGGAAGCGGCGAAGTAGAGCAATTCCCAAAAAACTTTTCCTTCGGGAACTGCTCCGACAAATTCCGCCTCCAACTGCGATTGCGTCGCATAATCACAGAAAAGTTACAAGGTACAACTTGCAGGCAATTTTTAAAAGAAACAAGATACAAGCCGATACGACAAACCGTGCCGGTTTTACCTGAAAGTTAAAAATTACTTGGAATTTGTTGCCTGTTTCCTGTAACTTCTTTAATTCGATTTTGTCGTTTATTATGGGATTTACGTTTAGAAGGTATGGAAATGAGCAATGAACTGGCAAAGGTCTACGACCCGCGAGCCGTCGAAAATGAAGCGTACGAGAAGTGGCAGAAACACAACTCCTTTGCGGCGGCAGCCAACGATCCACGTGAAAGTTTCTGCATGGTCATCCCCCCGCCGAACGTCACCGCAGCCCTGCACCTGGGCCATGCACTTAACAATACGTTGCAGGACGTCATCATCCGCTTCAAACGCATGAGCGGGTTTGCAACGCTCTGGATGCCGGGCACAGACCACGCCGGCATAGCCACACAGACCGTCGTCGAAAAACGCGTCCTCGCCGAAGAAGGCAAACGTCGCACCGACTTCAAACGCGAAGATTTCGTAGCCAAAATCCAAGCCTGGAAAGATGAATACGAAGCCACCATCCTCTCTCAGTTGAAGCTCATGGGCTGCAGCTGCGACTGGGCTCGCACGCGATTCACGATGGACAGCGTCTGCGCGAAAGCCGTTCGCGAAACATTTTCACGGCTGTTCAGCGACGGTTTGATTTACCGTGGCAAACGGCTGGTGAACTGGGACCCAGCCACCCAGACGGTGCTGGCAGACGACGAAGTCGAACACGAAGACATAGCCGGTTTTTTCTGGTATCTGAAGTATCCTCTGGAAAAGCCGGCGGAAATAAACGGCAAAAAAATCACGCACGTCACCGTCGCCACCACAAGGCCTGAAACCATGCTCGGCGACACGGCGGTGGCGATGAATCCGGCTGACCCGCGGGCGAAAGTGCTCGCAGGCACAATGATTCGCCTGCCGATAGTCGGCCGACTCATACCGATAATACTCGACGACCACGTAGTTTTGCCCGACCCTGAAAGTTCTGACGAAAAAGCCCGTTTCTCGACGGGTTTTCTGAAAGTCACGCCCGCTCACGACCCCGACGATTACCAGATAGGCCAGCGACACTCGCTGGCGATGATAAACATAATGGCCCCCGACGGCAGCATATCCGACCGCCACGGCTGGGATGACTGCAACACCGAAGAAGCCAAAAATCTGCTCGGCATGGACAGATTCGAGGCCCGTGAAGCTATAGTCGAGTGGTTCAGAAATGAAAATCTTCTTGAAAAAGTGCTTGATTACACGCACTCCGTCGGCCATTCGTATCGCAGCCACGTGCCGATAGAACCGTACCTCTCCGACCAGTGGTACGTCGCGGTGAAAAAACCGATAGAGAATTTCAAATTACGAATTGCAAACTGCAAATCCGAAGAGCGTGACGGCGTAAAATATATTCCGGACACCGACGTTCCTCTGAACTCGCTTGCGGGTCTGGCGCTTCAGCCGCTGCTCGACGGCCGGCTGAAATTCACGCCCGCACGCTATGCCAACAACTATCAGGCCTGGCTGGAAAATCTCCGCGACTGGCCGATATCCCGCCAATTATGGTGGGGCCACCAGATACCGGTATGGTCTAAAGCAGGCGAGCACCCCAACCGCTGTAAATACGGCACGACATGCCAGGTCTTCCAGACCGACAACGGGCCGGTAACATTCCTCTGCGTCAAGCCTGGTTTTGACGAACTTGAAAAAGCGATTGAATCGGAAGGCTGGCAGCGCGACGCCGACGTGCTCGATACGTGGTTCAGCAGTGCGCTCTGGCCGTTCAGCACTCTGAAATGGCCCAGCGACGACCCAGCCGACAAAGCCCTGTTAGAAAAATTCTATCCAGGCAACGTCCTGAGTACCGCGCGGGAGATTATCACGCTGTGGGTCTCGCGCATGGTCATGATGGGCCAGTACTGCGCTGGCGACATACCGTTCAGCGAAGTTTTCATACACGCCATGATACAGGACGGGCAGGGCAGAAAAATGTCCAAAAGCCTCGGCAACGGCGTAAATCCTCTGGACATAATCGACTCCCACGGCGCCGACGCCATGCGTTACACGCTCGTGAGCATGACGACGCAGACGCAGGACGTGCGTATGCCGATTGAAAAGATGACCCTGCCGGACGGCCGCGAGGTGAACTCGTCGCCGAAATTCGACATCGGCCGCAATCTCTGCAACAAGCTCTGCAACGCCAGCCGCTTTGCGATTATGAATCTATCCGACGCCCCACAGTGGAGCGATACTGACACATCCGCCAATCTGGCTGACCGGTGGATACTTTCCCGCATGACGTCCGTTGTCATGGACGCCGCCGACGCCATTGAAAAATATCGCTTCAACGACCTCGCCGAAAAGCTCTACCATTTTCTGTGGGACGACTTCTGCGACTGGTATCTGGAAGTGGCCAAGGCGCGTATAAATGCCGGCGAAGCTGCGCCGAAAGCGGTAACCGCGTATGTTCTGGACACCATACTGCGGCTGATGCACCCGATTATGCCGTTCATAACGGAAGCAATCTGGGCCAACCTGAATGCCGTCGTCCCATCCCGCGGGCCGGCCGGCATTGCACCGGAAATGCTGATTACCGCCCCCTGGCCCACAGCGGATGAGTCGCTTGTCGACGCCGACAGCGAATCAGCCTTCGCAACGCTCGCCGACGCAGTACGACAAATCCGCAACGCCCGCCAGCAGCATAACGTCGCCCCGAAAGAGCGGGTAAACATAATCATCGAATCCGCGGGCGAAAACGACGTATTGCAGTCAAATATCGAACTGCTTGAAAAACTCGCAGGCCTCGGCGAAGCGACCGTCACAAAACAGATTGCAACTCCGCCGGCTGGCAGTGCGGCGATAAGCATAGGCGGCCGAAAAATTTTCGTGCTCGACATCATCGACACCGCAGCCGAACTGGAACGGTTGGGCAAACTCAGGGCGACGCTGGAAAAAGGCATCGCGGGCGTAACGGCTAAACTGGGCAATGCGAATTTCATATCACGCGCGCCGGCGGAAGTCGTCGAAAATGAAAAGCAGCGGCTAGCGGAAATGCAGGCCAATCTCAGAACGATTGTGGAATCGATTAATGCAATGAAGTAAAAATTTTCAAAAAACAAGAAGGTAACTTGCAAGCAATTTCAAAATAATCAAGTTCTGAGATTTGCAGAACCTATCCCAAAATCATGAAATTTTAGAGCATTGAAAGATTGAGAGTTCATATTTTTGCGC
>Ga0116171_10003109_pt1 | contig 15402 bp, 10 predicted proteins | sample AD_JPNHW2_MetaG_FD_89798 | JGI IMG/M metagenome (GOLD analysis project Ga0116171, IMG submission 89798) | Active sludge microbial communities of municipal wastewater-treating anaerobic digesters from Japan - AD_JPNHW2_MetaG | ecosystem: Engineered > Bioreactor > Anaerobic > Digestate | place...
ATCGAGCTGAACGGTAAAATGGCGCATAATTGGGGCTTCCCATGTTATTCGCAAGCCTTTGTTAATCTCTAATCTACGGTCGAAAACATTCTTAAGGGCAACCGCCACCACGTCTATATGGTTATTGGTGTAAACCCTGCGGGGGATAGCCAACCTGAGAAGTTCCAGCTTGGGCATTCGTACCTCGCGGGTAACCGGGTCTCTATCCGACATCAGGGCACCAATCTCAACACCCCGAATGCCTGCCTCGAGGTAGAGCTCAACAGCCAGCGTTTGGGCACGAAACTGCTCCCTGGGAACATTAGCCAGAACCTTGTTGGCATCAACAAAAATGGCATGTCCACCAGCAGGGAACTGGAAAGGAATACCAAAATCCTTCAGCCTGTTACCAAGGTACTCCACCTGCTTAATGCGTGTTTCGAGGTAGTCGAACTCCGTTCCTTCATCAAGGCCAACCGCCAGGGCATTCATATCACGCCCCGACATGCCCCCGTAGGTAACAAATCCCTCGAACATAATGTTGAAGGTTGAGCATTGCTGCCAAAGCTCCTTGCTGCGCATTGCAATAAATCCGCCTATATTAACAATGGCATCCTTCTTGCTGCTCATGGTCATAGCATCGGCATACGAGAACATTTCGCGCACAATCTCCTTAATGGTTTTATCGGCATAACCCTTTTCACGAACCTTGATAAAGTAGGCATTCTCAGCAAATCTGGCCGAATCAATCACCAGCGGCTTACCGTACTTATCGCAAATTTTTCGGGCATCCTTCAGGTTTTGCATTGATACTGGCTGTCCTCCTGCTGAGTTATTGGTAATGGTGATAATGACAAATGGAACCCTGTCGGCGTGGGTACGGATAAAGTCATCAAGTTTCTGGGGGTCAACATTTCCTTTAAAAGGGTGGTAAATCTCTGTATTCTCTGCCTCATCAATGGTGCAGTCAACCGCCTCGGCTTTTCTAAATTCAATATGCCCCTTGGTGGTATCAAACTGCGAGTTGCCAGGAATGTAGTCGCCCTCTTTCACCATCACGGAGAAAAGGACATTCTCGGCAGCTCTCCCCTGATGGGTTGGCAAAAAGTGCTCAAATCCCAGAATATTCTGGATGGCGCTTTTAAGGTTGTAGTATGAGGAAGCTCCCGCATAGCTCTCGTCACCCATCATGAGCGCACTCCACTGCCTGTCGCTCATGGCACCGGTTCCGGAATCGGTGAGCAAATCAATAAAAACCTGCTCGCTCTTCAGGTTAAACATGTTGTACTTGGCCTCCTTAATCCAACGCTCCCTTTCGCTTCGGGTGCTCCGGTGTATAGGCTCAACCATCTTGATTTTGTACGATTCTGCAAATGGTAGTTCCATATCGATAATTTTTTAGCGTAAAAAAATTAAAACTTAGGGATAACTTAAACAGTGCTGCATAGCCGGGGGATGGCTATGCAAATGACGGCATTAGAAAAAGTTATCCCTGTTCTTGATGTTCAGGAATACGTACTTGGCAGAAAATTTAAAATGAAGGTCGCAATAATTCATTATGCTGAATGCCGATATGATGCTTACTTGTAGAAGCAAATTTAGTCAACATTAGCTAAATATTCCTATCAACCCAGCTAAAAATGTTTAGAGGAGAATTATGGCCACAAGAGGAAGTGCTAAACCAGCAATAATGAGAAGAACACCACGATGGGTAATGCCATTCTTCCCTTTTACCAGGAAAAGCCCCGATATAGTAATTGCCATCAGGGCTATGGCAAAAATATCGCTGAACCAAGTCCACCATGATTTGGGTAGATTTTTATGCAGCATGTTAAGCTGGTAGAGAACAGGCCTGCGGTAGCTTCTTTCTACCAGAGCGCTACCGCTCCCTAGATCTGAAGTAACCGTTCCATCGGAAACAAATAGCTTGACTGTTCCGGGTTTAGGGTAGTAGAACGACCTTAGCCCCTGTACACCAATAGGTTCCAACTTAGAAGTCAGCAACTCCTTGTTAATTAATGATGTGTCGAGTGGGAGATTCAACTCCACCTTACGAATATCAATGGAGTAGTAGGGGTTCCAGTCGCGGGTATGGTTGAGCAAAATTCCGGTTACACAGTATATAAGAGTCATTCCCGTGAAAAAGTAACCAAAATCACGGTGCAGCACCCTGAGCAGCTTGCGCATGTTCATGAACGATTAACTTATATATTTTCCCTGGTATAAAAAAACCGGCAGGTATCCTCCTCCACCATAAGGCGTGAAGGATTGCCACCGGAGTATAGTTTAATTAAGGTAGAATGCTAGAGGGCCCTTACTTTTTGGCAGAAAACTGCATAGTCGAGTTTTTTTGCTTTCTGCTGTCCACCTTCCTCTTCGCTGCATGATTCCACATCTTCAGGTGCTGCACCCTGCACCACGCCAACAACCTCAACAGTGGTTCCGTTGAGATTCTGATCGAACTGGGGAACGGCATCGGTTGCCATTACCTTGAAGGTGCTGCCCGAATCGCTGCCCATGAGCGTAAGCTTTTGGCCGCTATGCATGCAAACATGATCAACCTTGGCAGTAAACTTTACGGTTTGGTTGGCAAATGCCTGTGGGTTTGAGATGAGAGAATCAATGCTAACCTCAACAATTGACGCTGCTGTTGAATCGGCTTTTGCCTGCTGGTTGTCAGAACTGCTCTTTGTTCCGCATGAGCAGGCAAGAATACTTGCTGCTGTAGCTGCGAGTAAAAATACTTTTTTCATCATTCTTCTGTGATTTTGAGTAAAATTTAGTTGAAAATGTCCTTTAAAACTAGCTTGTGCAAGTTAGAAAAAAATACTGATAACATTAAACGTAGCATAAATAATGCTTGCCAGACCGTTTGTGGTAGCGAAAGCCATGTTAACCCTCGATATATCGGTAGGTTTAACTATTAGATGCTGGTATATCAGCAGGGCGATAAAAAGGGCTGCACCCACCCAGTACCATACATCGGAGTGATATAGGATACCAATGAGAACTACGACAGCTCCTGCAACAAAATGTAGAAGGTTGGCCACCAAAAGAGATTTTTTAACGCCCAGTGCTGCCGGCAACGACTTTAGGTTTTCCCGCTTATCAAAATCTTCATCCTGCAGGGCATACATGATATCAAAACCGGATACCCAGAATAGCACGATAACCGAGTAAAGTAACGGCAACAGCTCGAACCTGGGGGTAACTGACAAGTAGGCACCTATAGGCGCCAGGGCCAATCCAAGACCAAGCACAAAATGGCAAAACATGGTAAATCGCTTGGTGTAGCTGTACAGAAGCACGATTGCCAAAGCTATTGGCGAAAGGAAAAACACCGTGCGGTTGATGAAGTAGGTGGTTGCAATGAAGAGCAACACATTCACCGTAACAAACACGGCTGTAGCCCTGGAGGTAATTATGCCGCGAGGAATTTCTCTGTTTTGCGTCCTTGGATTAATGGCGTCGAAACGACGGTCGACTAGCCGGTTAAAGCTCATGGCGGCATTACGGGCAAAAACCATACAGAGCAACACCAGCACAAACAACCAAACATCAACATTCTGGGGAGCTTGCCGGTAGGCCAAAAAAAATCCAATTACTGCAAACGGCAATGCAAATACAGTGTGGCTAAACTTAACCAGCGAAAGATAATTCCTAATTGTTTTTACCATAGACAGAAAGAATTGTACTCATCAGCACCAAATATTAAACACTTTAAATAGTAAATATCCTACAATCTACTCCTACTCATTTCTTAAAAAAACGTATTAACGCCGTTGAACACATGAAGCATGCTCACATAAACAAGCCGTTTCTGGTTGCCTCACTTTAAACCTACTGTGCGTAATGCACATAACTCAACAGGATGAATAAAAAAACAGTAAAACTTCACCAACAGTGGAAGATCAAAAACATTAGCAATAGACCGATAGTACTCCGATGAATTCGTCCCTCAGGCAAAAAATGCGATCCAAAAGTAGCCATTTTTTTAAATTTGGGTATCTTTAGTGCTGCAATAACCACCCTATGAGCCGGTTCGGGAAGCATACGACGATTGTTTTGGCCTTCTGGCTTTTTATGCAATTCCCCACTCTTCAAGCCCAGGTCAGCCCGGATTCGAGCCTTACCTCCAAATCGGAGGAAAAAGTTCTGGCCAACCTGATATCCGAGGGAAGGGACAATGTTGTCAAAAATCCAGATAAGGCATTGGACAATGGGCTACAGGCTCTAGTGCTGGCAAAAAAGCTGGGCGATACCCGATTTGAAATCGAAGCTCTCCTGATTTTAGCCGAGTCGAACTTTACCCTTGGCCAGTATGAAAATTCATCACGCTACTATAATAGGGCTCTCAACTTTTATGACCAACTTGGCAACTCCGATGCAAAGTACAAGATACTCATTGGGCTTGGGAGGGTGTATGATGCTGAGAAAAATCCCGAGCTGGCCATTTCCACCCTTGAAAGGGGGCTTGCCTCTGACGAAAACATCAACAACATAAACCTGTATATCGACCTGCTAGAACTGCTGGGTGAACTTTACCAGAAACAAGGCAACTATAGAAAATCAGCTGAAATGTACAGCAAGGTGCTGGCAATAGTTGACAACCCGATGGGCCGAAAGGTGCTTTTGAAGGAAAAAATCAAATCTGACGCCTTCTTTAAGCTGGGACAGGTAAAAAAGAATTCGGGGGAACTGGTAGAAAGCCTAAGCAACTTTAAACAAGCTGCAGAAATTTCTATAAATAATTTTGATTCACTTAGCTACTCCAATGCACTTCAGGAAATAGCGCTCACCTACTACCTTCTACAAAAACCCGATAGCGCCAACTTTTACTTTACAGCCTCATACGCCATCAGCAACAAAATTTCCGACACGGTAGGCATGATTCAAGGCCTTCAGGGAATTGCTGATATTTACCTCGATTCAGGAAATCCTACTCAAGCCCTCTACTACTACAACCAGCAACTCACCGTGGCACAAAAGTTAAAAAATATTCCCGCTATCACCGAATCCCTGGTAAAAATTTCGAGATGCTACCTCAGCAGCGGCGATATTTCCAACGCTTCCAAATACCTAAATAGAGCCTTGGCAATTGCCCGGCAAAACAACCTCACCCAGTCGTTAGCCGACGTTTACCAGTACCTGGCCATCCTAAACGAGGGTCAGGGCAGGTATAGGGATGCCCTCGAGTTCTATAAAATGTGGGTTGAAACACGCGACTCCATCTACTTCGAGGAAACAGGACAGAAGCTGGCTAAACTTCAAATTCTCTACGAGATTTCACAGAAAGAGAAGGAGAATGAGCTGCTGAGGCAGAATTCCGAGATTCAGAACCTGCAGCTTAACAAAACCAGGTACCAAACGCGAATACTGATTCTCATCATCATCATTTTCATCACCCTAATTGTTCTTTTAATCATACTCTTTCGGTCTAAGCAGAAGGAAATTGCCAAACGCCTTGAAACGGAACAGCGCATCACCGATTTGAACCGCGAGCTTGAGCGCAGGATGATTCAGGAGATAAAAAAACAGGAAAAACAACAGCTACTGCTTGCCCAAAAGTCGAAACTTGAGTCCCTTGGTACGCTTGCAGCGGGCATTGCCCATGAAATAAACCAACCCCTGGGGGGCATTTCAATGGGGCTCGACAACATCCTGCTGAAGGTGCAGGATAAAAGCTACAACGATGAGTACATGAAGGAAAAAATAGCCTCACTTTTTGAAAATGTGGAGCGTATTAAAAAAATTATTGACCATATTCGCTATTTTTCACGAGCTCAAAAGCCTATTACCTTCACACAAATCAACATAAACGATGTGGTTAACAGCTCCCTTTTCATGGTATCTACCCAGTACGAGAACCACGGGGTAAAAATGGAAGTTACCCTTGACGAAAACATCGGTAGCATTACCGCCGACAAGTACAAGCTGGAGCAGGTTATCCTTAACCTACTTTCCAACGCCAAGTATGCTGTTGACGAAAAAGGGGAAAAACACGCCAACCACCAGTACACAAAACTGATTGAGATTAAAACATGGCAGGATAACAATCAGGTTTACCTAAGCGTTCGGGATAACGGTATGGGCATTCCCGACAAAATCATCGACAAGATATTCGACCCATTTTTCACTACCAAAAGCGAGGAAAGGGGAACCGGGCTTGGGCTTTCGGTATCCTATGCATTCATTAAGGATTTACTAGGTGACATTAAAGTTGAAAGCATTGAGGGTGAATATACCCGCTTTGAAATCTCACTTCCCAAAATGTAGATAGGCATGAAGGAAATAAGAATCTTAGTGCTGGACGACGAAAAGGTTTTTCGGGATGAAATAAAGGAATTCCTCGAAAACGATGGTTTCACGGTATTGCTCTCCGATAGGCCATCAGCAGCATTCGAGATGCTCACCCAGCAGGAAGTTGACATCATGATCCTGGATATAAAACTTCCCGAAATGGATGGCTTTGAGGTCCTCCGGCGTGTTAAGGAGGAGTACCCCGACATTGAAGTAATTATGATTACCGGACATGGCGACATGGAGGCTGTAATACAGGCCATGCGGCTGGGTGCAGTAGAGTTTTTCCCGAAACCTTTCCGATTACTCGACATGCGAGCTGCCATCCAGCGAACCAAGCGCTACATTACCATCAGCAACCAGCTTAAGGAAATCAACCAGACCTACTCGCTTATTTCGAAGGAACTGATTGAAAGTGTGGGTAACGAGATTCTGGGAACATCACCCGCCATAAGCCATGTTGTTAACCTTATGGGTAGGGTGGCCAAAACAGAAAACACCTCAGTGCTGATTACCGGTGAAAGCGGAGCTGGGAAAGAACTGGTTGCCCGTGGAATTCATTATCTCAGCAATAGAAAGGACTCATACTTCTACGCAGTAAACTGCTCGGCCATTCCCGAAACGCTTTTTGAAAGTGAATTTTTTGGGCATAAAAAAGGTTCCTACACAGGTGCCAACGAGGACAAAGCCGGTTGGTTCGAGGTAGCCAACGGGGGCACCCTCTTTCTGGACGAAATAGTTGAAATGCTTCCTGCCATGCAGAGCAAGCTACTCAGGGTGCTGGAAGAACGTAAGGTTCGCAGAATTGGCTCAAGCGTTGATATTCCTGTTGACGTGCGCATAATTGCTGCCACCAACCAGAACGTTTTCACACAGCTCGAAACCGGCAAGCTCCGTAGCGATCTCTACTACCGGTTAAATACATTCGAAATCCACATTCCACCTCTGAGGGAACGTAGGGAGGATATTCCAGTACTTCTGGACTACTATGTAAATTTTTTTGCCCGTAAGCTGGGCAAAAGGATTTCCGAAATAGACCCATCGGTGCAAAGGGTAATGATGGCCTACAATTTCCCCGGAAACATCAGGGAGCTGCGCAACATGGTTGAGCGTGCCATTATTCTTTGCGATGGTAGCAAGCTTAGCCTGAAAAATTTTCCGGGCTTAACAAGCCAAACCGGAGAAGCGAGCACCCAACTACCCGGCATAGGCGATGACGTATTCGACCTGGACCTCATTGAAAAATTTGTGATTATGAAGGCCCTGGAACGCACAGGCTACAAGAAAACAGAGGCTGCACAGCTGCTCAACATCACCCGTCAATCGCTCGACCGAAGGCTGGAGAAATACTCCATCAACATTTAACGCTTAAGCATCTCCTTGTATATTTGATAGCTATCGTCATCAAAGCAGACAAAAACAACCCTCTCGGGATGTAGGTTTTGCTGTTTGAATTCGTTTACGGTTCTAGTGGCTATTTCGGCGGCCTCCCTTTTGGGATACCCGTAAACACCGGTGCTAATGTTAGGAAATGCAATACTTTTCAGCGAGTAATCAGCTGCAAGCAGTAAGCTGTTCCAATAGGCTGAGGCCAGAAGCTTAGCCTCACCCCGCGATCCGCCATGCCAAACAGGGCCTACAGTATGAATTATGTACCTAGCCTTAAGATTGTAGCCTCTAGTGATGCGTGCCTCACCAGTAGGGCATCCACCCAACGTTCGGCATTCTGCAAGTAGCTGCGGTCCAGCAGCACGATGGATAGCGCCATCAACTCCTCCACCGCCAAGCAACGATTCGTTGGCGGCATTTACTATCGCATCCACATCCATTAACGTAATGTCTCCTTTAACCAGCTCTACCATAACCTGTTATCGTTTTAAGTAAAATGGATTTTAGATGGTTAAAAGATAGTGAAATTGTTCTTACAGGTAACCCGGGTGTGCTAAAAAAAATTGAGTTGAAAGCCGTGAGCCGGTAGGCGTTAAAGGTTTAAAGCTATGTGATTGGCTGCGTATTATTTGAAATTTAAATCCGTCAAATGCTGAAAAAAATAGTTAAAACTTTCTGAGCACTTGACTTTTATGTAATATAGCCATAATTTGCACCTGAATACTAACCTAAAACCATTTAACCATGTTAAGAAAATCTGTTTATGCTCTGGCGCTTGGCGGGTTGCTACTGACTGCCTGCCAAAAGGAAGAAAATTTTTCGGATGAAACCAACCCGCTCTCAACGAAGCAGGAGCTGAAGAATGGCGATATCATCCCGGGGAAATTTATTGTGGTATTTACACAGGATACATTCAGCACAAGGGTTGACAAGGTGCAACAGGTAAGTTATGAAGAAAGCCATGCTAAAGCGCTGGCTGAAGCATCAACCTTTTTGAGTGTTTATGCTGTACCATCCGGTAAGATTGACCAGGTGTATGGAGCTTCCATAAAAGGTTTTTCCGCCGAACTCAACGAGCTACAGGTAAATGCGATTTATAGGGATTCGAGAGTTGCCTATATAGAACCTGATCGCTGGATAGTGCTGGACTACAAGGTTGAGTCAATCTCCGATCCCACAGCGAAGGGCCAAACCACTCCATGGGGTATAACCCGTGTTGGAGGCGCTACCAACTATACAGGAACCAACGTGGCATGGATAATCGATACAGGTATTGATTTAGACCATCCCGATTTAAATGTGGATGTTTCTCGCAGCAAGACTTTCGTACCCCGTGGAAGAACTCCCGATGACGATAACGGGCATGGCTCGCATGTTGCAGGGACAGTTGCTGCAAAAAATAACACCATTGGCGTTGTTGGGGTTGCTGCAGGAGCGCCTGTAGTGGCTGTAAAGGTTCTCGACCGTAGTGGAAGCGGAGCTTACTCCACCATTATTTCCGGTGTTAACTATGTTGCCTCTGCTGGCAAATCGGGTGATGTAGCCAACATGAGCCTAGGAGGCCCCACCTATCAGGCACTCGACGATGCTGTGCTGGCAGCATCTAACAAGGGGATTAAGTTTTCGTTAGCCGCTGGTAATGAAAGTGCTAATGCCAACCTTAGCTCTCCTGCACGGGTGAATGGGTCTAACATCTTCACCATCTCAGCAATGGATAATGCCGATAAATTTGCATACTTCTCCAACTATGGGAATCCGCCTATAGACTACTGTGCTCCCGGAGTAAGCATCTACTCGACATACAAGTCGGGTAAATACGCAACCCTTAGCGGCACTTCTATGGCTTCACCTCATGCTTGCGGAGTAACCCTGCTTGGCTCACCCCGAACCGATGGATACGTGCTCAACGATCCCGATGGCAACCCCGATCCTATCATTCACAAGTAGTTATATTGCGTCACTAATCAAAAAAGAGGCCTTAAGCCTCTTTTTTGATTAGTATCCTGCGGCTTGCCCATCTTTTCTCGACTCCGAAGCCCCAACGTAAACCCTATTCCGTTCATCGTACATTATAGCCTGGTATCCGCCGTAACCGTCAAGGCTGTATGAAATCCTGTGTCCTTTGCCAAGAAGTTTACGGATTTCCTGATAGTCAAAGCCAGATTCCAGAAAAACGTTACCGCCATCGTTCATCCTCTCACCCGTTGGCTCGGAGCTACCCTCGTGCTGGATTCGCGGTGCATCGCCTGCCTCTTGTAAGTTCATACCAAAGTCGATAAGGTTAACAATAACTTGAACATGCCCCTGGGGTTGCATTCCGCCACCCATAACCCCAAAGCTTACCCATGGCCTTCCACTCTTTGTAATAAAACCAGGAATAATGGTGTGAAATGGCCTTTTCCCGGGTTGGAAAACATTGGGATGTCCTTCCTCAAGCGAGAACAGCTCACCCCTGTCCTGCAGCACAAAACCCAGACCTGTAGGAGTCATTCCCGAACCCATTCCCCTGTAATTGCTCTGAATGAGCGAAACCATGTTTCCCTCGCTGTCGGCAACGGTGAGGTAAACGGTGTTGCCGGTTTGCAACTCACCCGCATCGTAACTTCTTGCTGCACGGTTCATATCAATAAGGGCAGCACGATTTTTTGCGTAGTCCTTCGAAAGCAGACTCATATATGAAACGTCAGTAAAATCAGGATCGGCATAGTAACGTGCCCTATCCTCGAAGGCGAGTTTCTTTGCTTCAACAAAAAGGTGCATGTAGTCAGCCGAGCCAAAGCCCATTGAGGCAATATCGAAATTTTCGAGGATGTTTAGCATCTCGAGCGTTGCAATGCCCTGGCCGTTTGGGGGAAGCTCCCAAACATCGTAGCCCCGGTATGAGGTTGAAACGGGTTCAACCCATTCCGAGCGGTGTGAGGTTAAATCGATGTAGGACAAAAATCCACCATTCCTCTTCATGTAATCATCAATGGTCCGGGCAATGCCGCCACGGTAGAATTCGTCACGACCATTCTTTGCAATCATTTCCAAGGTATTTGCCAGGTAGGGATTCTTGAATATTTCCCCCTTTGCAGGCGCTTTCCCGTTGGGCAGGTAAACATCAGCAAAACCTTCGAACTGCTTAAGCCTTTCGGCATTACCCTTCCAGTAGTAGGCAATTAGCTCTGATACAGGAAATCCCTCCCGGGCATAGCCAATTGTTGGTTCAAGGATTACCTTCATGGGCAGCCTGCCAAATCTACTGTGCAGCTCAAACCAGCCATCCACGCAACCAGGCACCGATACCGGCAGCGGGCCAATGGCAGGGATATGCTTTATTCCATGCTCCTTGAAATACTCAAGTGATAGCGACTTGGGCGAACGGCCGCTGGCATTTAACCCATAGAGTTTTTGCGTTTTGGCATCCCATACAATGGCGAAAAGGTCACCCCCAATGCCCGAACCGGTTGGTTCAACCAGACCAAGCATGGCATTAGCTGCTATGGCAGCATCCACAGCAGTTCCGCCCTTTTTCAGAATATCTATGGCCACCTGAGTTGCCAACGGTTGGCTGGTACAGGCCATACCGTGACTCGCAATCACCTCCGAACGGGTGGCAAAGTTAAGCCCTGTCATCCTATCCTGGCCACTGCCGGCAAAATGAACAAGCGCCAGTAACAGCAACATTTTACCCCTTTTCAACATAATACTCGCAATTTGTATGTACTAGTAAAGTTATTCTAAAAAGCTTGCACTTATACACCCGTTCTAACCCTGCGCTTAGGCAGTCATGATAGGCTAGGTGTAAAAAAAGCCGATTGAACAATCGGCTTTTTTGTTTTCCCATTCTAGTAGCCAAAAATATCCTCAAGCGAGAGCTTGGTAACAGGTCCAAACAGCGACGAAAGTCTATTGAAATCCATGTCAGACTCCTTACCAAGAATAACGTAGGTTTTAGGCTTACCCTTTACATGGGTTTGCTGGAATAAGCGCACATCGTTAAGGGTCATTCCCGGAATAACCTCAAAAAGGGTTTGCCGCATATCGCGATTCCAGCCCATTCGACGGGCATCTAGGTAGTTGTAAAGTAAGGCCATCCTGATGATTCGCTGTGAACGTATGTTGGAGATGAGCGATTCCTTTGCCAGGTTAAAACCAATTTCCGCTTCGGGCATGTTGTTGAAAAGCTCGTTGAAAGCATTAAAAGCATCAATAACCTTGTCGTTCTGCGTTGCAATAAAGCTTGTGTTCATGAATACCCTATTGGGCTCATCGGGAATACTGTACAAAGAACGTGCAGTGTAGGCCAAGCCACGTTTCTCACGCATTTCCTGGAAAACAATGGCATTCATACCACCACCAAAATATTCGTTGTAAAGGGTTACCACAGGATAAAGGTTGTCGCTGTAAAGCTCGCCCTTACTAATGGTTTGAAGGTACGATTGCTTGGCATCGTAGTTTACAAAGAGCACCCTTTCGGTAGTTGTTGAAGTCTCCTCAAACTTTTTGTTCACCGGCAACGATTTGTACTTTTTAGGTTGAATATGCTTTTCGGTGAGCATTTTTTTCAACCCCTTAACATCCTGAGGTCCATAGTAAAGAATGATGTGCGGGTATGAGGTAAACTCCCTGATTAGGTCAACCAGCGGTTGGGCAGTAAGACCCTTCAACTCTTCATTTGAGAGAATTAAGCGTTGTGGGTTTTCCTCTCCATAAGTAGCATAGCTAACCAATGCGCTAAACACACTTTGCTGCCGTTTCTTGGCATCGTCTCTCGATTTTAGCTGGTTGGTAATGTACATAGAGAGGGCATCGCTGTTGGGCTGGCAATCGGCAAGAAGGTTTTCCATCAGCTCAAAGGCTTTATCGGCATTATCGCTCAGGCCCGTCAACGAAATTAGCATCTCCTCGTCCCTGACAGAAATGTTGAAGTTGCAAGCTAGCTTGTAGAACTCCTGGCTTAGCTGTTCGGCGGTAAGCTTTGAAGTTCCAAGCAGCTGGATGTAGTCGGCTGCATGAGTTAGCAAAGGATTAGCCAATCTTCCAAATGGGTAGTATAAAGTCAGGTTGAAGGTGCTGTTTTCGGCATTCTTGGTATAAAGCACCTCTACGTTCGTGTTCAGCTTGAATTTGGTAATATCCTTATCGTAGTCAATAAACCTTGGTTCAATTGGTTTAACGGTAGAGTTTTTAATCATTTTCAGGAAATCCGATTCGGCATCGCGGTTGATGTAGATTGGAGTTATGGGCGGTTTGGCAACCTTGGCAACCTCCTCGGGCTTACCCTGTTGCTTATAAACCACAACGTAGTTGCTACCCAGGTTATCGTTGGCAAAGCGAACCACCTGCTCTTTGGTAATTTTTTCCAATCTGGAAATGTAGGCAACCTCATCGGCCCATTCAATGTTATTCAAAAAGGCTGAGTACATCAAACTAGCCCTACCGCGTGCACTTTCGAGTTGGGACATTTGGCGTAGCTTTACGTTGTTAACGGCAGCTTCGAGCATCCAGTCGGGAAAATCGCCCTCTTTAAGCAGCTCAACCTGCTGGAGCAGTAAGTTTTTAACCTCCTCGAGCGACTGTCCCTTTTTGTTACGCCCTGAAAATTGAAGAATTGAATAGTCGGCCATAGCCCTGTTGTAGGCTTGACATCCAAGCGTCAGCTGCTTCTTGTTGATGTTGAGGTCGATTAATCCGGCACGCCCGTTGTAAAGTATTGCCGAAATAAGGTCGAGCATATCGTTATCGGGTGAGTTGGCACCCCTGAAACGGTAGCCAATAATCACGTTTTCGGCTTCCAACCCCACAACCTCAAATTCCTTTGGTTGGGTGAAAGGCACCTCGGGTTGATACACCAAGGAAGGAACATTTCCAGGTTTCAGGCTTCCAAAATTGCTGTCAATAATCCTGATAGCCTCATCGGGGTCGAAATCACCCGCCATAACAACAGCCATGTTGTTGGGAACGTAGTACTTGGCGTAGAACTCGCGTATGTTTTTCATTGATGGATTTTTGAGGTGTTCCGCCTCGCCAAGGGTGGTCTGCTGCCCATAGGGATGGTTTGGGAAAAGCCCCTTGAGGAGGGTTTCGGATGCCTTTCGGCCATCGTTAGTAAGCGACATGTTCTTTTCCTCATAAACTGTCTCAAGCTCGGTGTGGAATAATCTTAAAACAGGGTTTGCAAAGCGAACTGCCTGAATTTTTGCCCAGTTCTCGAGCTGGTTGCTGGGTATGTTCTCCATGTAGATAGTGTAATCGTTAGACGTTCCGGCATTAGTGCCAATTGATCCTATTGCCGTCATAAGCTTATCGTACTCGTTGGGAATGCTGAGCTTTGACGCCTCGTAGGAAATGCTGTCAATTACATGGTAAATACGTGCACGCTCCAAGCTATCGGTTTTAGTTCGGTACACCTCAAAAAGGGAGTCAATTTTTGCAATAAGCACCTTCTCGCTCTCCCAGTTGGCTGTGCCAAACTGGGGTGTTCCCTTAAACATCATGTGCTCAAAATAGTGGGCAAGCCCCGTTGTTTCCTTAGGGTCGTTTTTACTTCCCACCCTAACGGCAATGTAGGTCTGAATACGGGGCTCATCCTTACTTACCGACATGAATACCTTAAGACCATTAGCTAAGGTATAAATTCTGGCGTTTAGCGGGTCGCCAGGAACAGACTGGTATTTATAATCCTGTGCCATGCCTAGCATGGAAAAGGTAACCAGCGCTGAGCATAAAGTCATTTTTTTTAAAAAACAGGTCATTTCTAGTTGGGTTTTGGTTACTTCCCATAAGACGAAATCCGCCGACCTAAGTTTAACATGTTTAGGCAATTAAATTTCCTGATGTTGTTGCATAGTATTCAAAAATGGTATAAGTTTAAAGCAAATTTTAAAGAGCCATGAAGCGCAAACTTAAAATCCGACAGAAAATACTGCTTTACATTTTGGGAGCAACAGGGTTATTCTACATTGCCTGTGTCGGGTATATCCTAATCACCTCCCGGCAAACCATCTACAAGGAGGCGATGGAAAAAACTCAGCTTACTGCAGAAGTATCGGCCAAGGAAGTTACGGCCATTTTTGAACGTGAGCTATCGCTGGTTCGCACCCTCTCGCAAGCCTTAACGGTGTACCAGGAACTTCCACAGGAGCAGTGGCACAAGCTATTTCTGGATATGTACCTGCCTGTACTCAGGGAAAATCCGCAGATATACTCGCTTTGGGACAGCTGGGAGTATAAGTACTACATTCCCGGGTACACCAATGATTTTGGACGATTTGTAATTACCACATGGCGCGAGGGCAGCCAGCTTAAATGGCTTTACGACGAGCGTAGCATGGAAGGCGATCCCCCAATTTATGGCGGTTTTAAGCGTAATGGCGTTGAGGCAATTTGGGAGCCCTACGTTGATCAGGTTACCAAAGGTAAAGCCGAGGTTAAACTGATGATAACCTACGCTTCACCAGTCTATGTCAACAGTGAGTTTGCAGGTGCTATTGCCACCGATGTTGGACTAGATAACCTGCAGGAAATGGTTTCTAAAATTAAGCCGGTTACTGGTAGCTACGCATACCTGGTATCCAACTCAGGAATCATTGCAGGTCATCCCAACAAGGAGTTCATTTTCAAGAAAATAGCAGATGCATATCCAGCTGATGAAAAAAAATACCAGCTTACCGAGCGCATTGCCAAAGGAGAAAAGTTCAACTATACCATAAAGGATTCTTCGGGTCGGGAACACCTGATTTGCTATTC
>Ga0116171_10003110_pt1 | contig 15396 bp, 17 predicted proteins | sample AD_JPNHW2_MetaG_FD_89798 | JGI IMG/M metagenome (GOLD analysis project Ga0116171, IMG submission 89798) | Active sludge microbial communities of municipal wastewater-treating anaerobic digesters from Japan - AD_JPNHW2_MetaG | ecosystem: Engineered > Bioreactor > Anaerobic > Digestate | place...
TCGCTTTCTATAGCTTCTTCCAGAGAGGCGTTAAGATATTCTGCCGCTTCTTCAGGGTCTTTTAAAGCTTTTAACAGGCTTTCTTCATAGGAATTTGATGGCCTTACAGTCTTAGTCTTAGTCTTAGTTTTAGTCATATTCCTTCATCCTCCTTTTGTAATCGCCTAAATACTCGATTGCCGTTTTAATATCAGCACGTTGTGTTGACTTGTCGCCACCACAGAGCAGAAGCATCATCATATTGCCAACACGAGCGAAATATACTCGATAACCCGGGCGGTAATCCAATTTCATTTCCATGATTCAAGGTGCAACCACATTAAAATTACCCGGATTGCCAGCTCGTAGCTGGTTTATTCTGGCGCGAATTTTGGCCCGGCCTTTAATGTCTTGCAGTGCTTTTAGCCATTCAACAATCGGCTCGTTTCCGTCTGGTAAAACATAATTGTCAACGATCAGGTTCATTTGTGCCTCTGATTTTTATAGTAGCTCATAGGCTACAAAAAGTCAAGGTCGGCAGGAGTTATGTCAAACCGGGGTATGGTTCAACCTGACGTCGTCAAGCGGTGGTTTGGGAATTTAGGTTATTATTGTTTAACTCTTCATTGACGGTGGGTGTTTTTGATTTTGTCGGTCTGGGTTTAAGGTTGTACAGAGTTTAATAAAGCTGCTCTGAGGGTCAGTCGGGGGTGTATTTTAACCCGGTGTTCCAGTTTCTGGGCGAGTGGCGATAGTTATTGACCGCGTTGAAAAATTCTGAATACACCACGTCATAAAAATCAAGGGAACCCTCCCCGCGCGTTTTTTCAGGCTTTTCAGGTTCTTTGCCGTTGGCCGTGTCGCTGCGCTGGCTAAGCTGAAGCGAAATGTTCCAGAACCAGGCATCGACTGAGCCGGGGGTAGAAATTTGTACCGGTGCAATTCTGAAGAAACTGACCCGTTCGCTCAGTACTCTGCTGCCGGGGTGATTAGGGTTCTGGTTCACTTCACGCACCAGCCTTAGAAGATCAGAATTATTGACCTTTTCTAGACGGTATTTAACGCTGATGAGAGGCCTGAGCAGATAATCTTGAGCGGGCAGGTCATTTCTGACAAATTCGGGGTCATTTTTGAAGCGCAACAGGCTGAATTCAGCGCCTTCAAGGCCGCGGTTTTTAGAAAAATCAACTTGCAGGAGGTCGTTAAAAGACAGGGAAAACGCACCATGGTAAGGTATGCCGGCATGCTTCAGGTCGGTGTGTATCTGGGCAATTACTTTTCGCCCTTCGTTGAGCATATCAAGATTGACGACTCCTGAAAGAGACGATTGCAGGCCACCCCGGTAGAGAGTAAAGGCAGATATTGAAATGATGGCTGTCAGAGCTACAGTAATCATCATTTCGACGAGAGTGATGGCGTTTTTGGCGGTGGTTTTCAAGGTTGCTCCATCAGCAGTGCCGAACAACTGACCTCATTGTCTTCGCTGCGGCTGCTTTTTAGCAGCTTAACTGAAACTTTAACGAGAATGCCGTTGATTCCGTCTTTTTCAAGAAGCTGCATGGTGATTTTGCGTGCGAACACGCTGCAGGCTTCTGGCCTGCTGATGCCGGTAAGCTTGCTGGCAGCGGTAACCGGTTGCCATTCGTTAAGCTGGTAGTCGGCGATGTATTGATCGTGGCAATCAGAAAGGCGGTTATAGCCGATACTGCGAAAGACTTCGATTGTTTCGCTGCACAATTGTTCGCCGAGCAGACTGTGCCAGGCATTCATGGAATTGCGATTCGAAGCGGAAATCATGAAAAAGATTGAGCTGCTGATCAGGCCAAGAATCAGCATGGCCAGCAGCGCTTCAGTCAACATAAAGCCCGGTTTGTCTGATTTCATGAATTCTCACCGTTTCCGAGATAACTTATCCAACGTGAAACACTGATTTGATAGGCCTTGTCAGGGTCAGAGAGTGTCTGGTCGTAAACGACAATGTGTTTGCCCGGTTTCCAGTGCTGAAGATTCAGGCTGTCTGCCAGAATCATGCCGTTCAGGTTCAGCGATTGCAACGCTTCAATGCTGCCGGTTCCGTTGTTATTTATCGCAATCAGTGCCGCCTGAACCTCTTTGTCGGTGTTGATTCTGATATTGCCGCGTCGTGCGAAAAAAACGGCGAGGGCGTTGCTTTCAGATTTTTTGATTGAATTGTTTATGACAAAGTTGTCGGCGATAAGAACTCCCTGGCCGCGTATCTGCCATTGCCCGTCAAAGACAATCTGGCCGCGACAGTGATAAATGCCGTTCAGGTTGAGGGTTCGGGTGGTGGTATCAATGATTCGCTGTCGCAGAAGATCGTCGCTGGTTAAATCGCGTCTTGCCCAGAGCGAGAAATGATTGAATACCTGCAAATTTTCGGGCTTTTCAAGGTGATCGTGGGTTTCATTCTGCAATATCTGCAGCTGAACGTTCTCAGAAATCACAGGGTTCTGGCCGTTACAGCCACGCTCTTTGCGAATCAGCAGGGCCTTTCTCAGGGTTGAGCCATGTTGGTCGGGGCTTAGCATCGAAGCCACCAGATAATCGTGATGAATTTCGAGTTCGTGATGGCTGATTGATTTGCGCTGCTGGTCGGTTGTACGAAAAATATCGACCCGGGCGCGAATGGCGAGAATGCCATGCCCTTCGTGCTTTCCATGGTAGCTTTTGCCTTCAGGCGCAGTGTTTTTAAAACTGATGACTTTCAGTTCGCAGCTGAAATCGCAATCATAGCCAGGCGGAAGCGTTTTAACGAGATTCTGGCGGGCAAATGGCAGACGTAATTCGTTTCGGGCGCCGCTGACCGCCCCAAGCAGAAACCAGAAAATCTGAGATTTCGGGTTTTTGAGGTCTTTGATCAGGGTGGCGTAGGCTTCTTCCTGGAGCGATCTGCTCGCTTCAATGGCGGTGTTTTTAATCTCATGCCATTTGCTGCTGTGGCGGCTTTCAGTGGCGACTCGAAAATAGCTGAGCGCCAGCATGCCAAGGCAGGCGGCAAGAACCATGACCATCAGCAGAGCTGAACCGTTTTGTTTTTTAATCGACGTCATCGGCTGGCGATGGAAACTTCAATACGGGCGCGTGCTGCTGCGTATTCAAAATTCGGCTTTCTGATTCGGCGGCCGAGCCGGTTGTCGTTGCTGAACCGCTTTTGTTAAGGGTGTCTGCTTCATTGCCGGCCATAGAATTGCCATTGAAAGTAACAACCCCGGCCAGGATAGTGCCGGTAATAATTACTCCGAGCACCCAGAGCAGCAGATTGCTGCCACCGCCGGCCACTGCCCCGCCGCCGCCGGTACCACCACCGCTCAACGCCTGGTCGATGCGGCTGAGAAAGGCTGAAGAAGGCTGAAGGTCAGCGGTTGGCGAACCCTTGCCTCTGGCCCAGATCATACAGGCAATGACCGCAGCACATTCACGGCAGCCCCTGATGTGCTGCCGGCACTGGTCATTCAGATGCCTTGGATCTGTGACCTGATCGATAAATTTTTCGCATTCGTCTGTAGACATATCAACCAGCCTTGTCTTCGAATCTTTTGCGCAGTTTGGTGATCAAACGGTGAAAAACGAGGCGGACATTGCCTTCGCTCATGCCCATGACTTCTGCCAGTTCGGCAAAAGGCATGTTCTGAAAAACGCGTAATTCAAGAATAACACGTTCACGCGGCCGCAGATCAGCGAAAATGCTTTCGACACCTGCGGCTGAAACAGCCTGCGATTCTGGCGTGCGTTGGTCAGGAACATCATCGAGTTCGTAAGGGTTTGCGGTGGTATCGAACTTTTTCTCACGCCTGAGTTTGTCAATGAACTGGTTTCGGGCAATTCTCAGCAGCCAGCCGATGAAACTGCCAGAGGTATTGACCTGGTCGAGTTTGCGAAAAGCATTGATAAACGCTTCCTGGGCAACGTCTTCGGCATCGGCATGCTTGACGTTCATACCCAGAAGATAATACATCACGGTGCCGTAATACATCTTGACCAGCTGGGTGAAGGCGCTTTTTTGCCCACGCCGTGCCTGCTCAATCAAGGCATTACAGTCAGCATTCTCGCCGTTATGCATCAGATCATGCGCTTAACCTGCATTTCTGCCATCAGAATCAGGGTTCCCTCTATTAATGATTACGCTGCTATTTTTCATATTGTTACACAAATCTTTTCGCAGCACCGAATTCTAACAGTTTTAGCTAGCCGTAAGCAATTTAATTAACCAGTCGTCGGGCTTTAAGAGGCTGCTAGAATTTTTCGCCTGAATTGATGCGTTCAATCATGGTCTGGTCAATTTTTCGCTGTTCAAGAGGCCTTGTCTGGTCTCCTGAACTTGCTTCCAGAAATTTGACCGCTTCAGTGCGGCGTTCCATGGCTGCGAGGGTCACGGCTATCAGCCTGGGTGATTGAATCGGGGCATCAGAAAACTCTGCCATGACCTGAAAAGCCTCAAGCGCTCTCGGAAGCAACCTTTTCGGGCCATGCCTGCCCGTGTGATTCAGGCAGAAAATACCGATCTGCTGCCAGAGTTCGATGCGGTTGGGCAATTGCTTTGCCGCCCCTTCCAGTATCTGAAGCGCTTCATCGTGCCGCTTCTGGTATTCATCGAGCAAAAACGAGCGAAGCAGATAGGCATCAACAAAAGTGGGGTCGAGTGCCGGAATCAATTCAAGGGCGAACTCGACGCGGTGCCATAGACCGCGGTGTGAATCAGAATCCATCTGAATCCAGAGCAGATTGGCTGCCAGTTCAGCAAACCCGAGTTGGCGCAGCAAGAGAACAAAGCCAGGTGATACGGCCGGATCAGATGCTTGCCCGTGGGCATGGTGCTCGTGATGATCTGCATGGTCATGATCTGCATGTTCGCAGGTCAATAATTTTGCCTTACTGTTAAATTCTTCATGACCATGTGTACCGGTTTGTTCATGGGGCTGACCCGCTTGAACCGCCAACTGCTTTTCATCAGCCGTGCTGGCAATGTCATTGGTTGCTGAGCCTGCAACCAATTGCCCTGCATGGTCGTGCTCAGGCTCATGCTCGTGCCCGTGCTGATGCTCTTGCCCTTGTATGTGCCCTTTTGCATGCTCAGGCAGGTTACAATTTTCACTGCAGGTTGCTGTGGTTTCTGTCTGCTGCCCGTCACTTGTTTCGTCTGTGCTTTCGTTCTCGTCTTTGTTCGTAAAAAAAGCGCTTGAAGACTTTTGAATCTGGTCAAGGTTCTGCCGGGCATTGCCGGTTTTCATTTCAAGGCGATGCTGTTGCAGGTAATAATGACGTGAAACTGCGGTCAGTAGCAACGAGAAGATAAACAGCAGCAGATATCTGTGTTTTGTCATATCACAGATCCTTTTTCTTAAGCGCCCATGAACCGGCAACCAGCAGGAAAAACAGGTAACAGCATGCGTAGCCGACTGCCCACATGGCAAAAGAAGGTGAAATCGTCAGATCTTTGAGAATCTTGTATTTTATGTTGAAATAACCAAAATTTGGAATAACCCAGTAAACAACATCGGTAAGGTACGAAAGCAAAGGAATATCTGCCTCAAATGCCAGATGCTGAACATGTTCTGCCATGCTGCCGAGCAATACGCAGAAAATCGACAACGAAAAGCAGACAATCAGTGAATCGGTAAGAGAAAATAATAGAACCATGCCGGTCATGATTGCGAATTCGAGTATCATGAACAGGGCAACCCATTGAAACCCGCTCCAGATAAGACCGAACTTGATATAGAGCAGCAGGGTGAGAATGCCCAGCATGATCAGCATGTTGACCACAGCTGCAAGCAGAGTGCCGAGAAACTTGCCGGTATATAGTTCCCACCTGCCCATTGGCAGCGTAAAAATGGCATAGATTGTTTTGCGTTGAATCTCGTCGCGCAGGGTGGTCGAGCCGATGAACAGAGCAATAAGAAAGCCGAAAAGGCTGATGATCGATAACCCGACATCCTGAATCATGCGATATTCAAGACTGGGTGTTGTCGAAAAATGGCCGAAAAGGTTGAAAAGGCCGAGCGCAATACATACAAATACCAGATGAACGGTCAGCATTTTATGGCGTGCGACGTCAAGAAAGGTATCCCACATGATAAGTCTGATTCGTGAAAACATTTTATGAGAGCCCTCCCGCCATTTCGTCGTTTCTGATCGACAGGGTTTTAACAAAAAGCTGGTCAAGAGTCAGCATTACCGGTGTCATTTCGATCAATCGGCCACCAGCCGCAATAATCGCACCAGCCATCTCGTTAAGGCCATTGCGGTCATCTAGAATAAATTCAAACACCGCCGGTTCTTTTTGTTTGCCGCTCAGACCAGGTCTTGCCGCTGCAAAAGCTGTTGCAGCAGCTGAATCGGCAAAACTGGCGACCACTCTGGTTTGAGATGTTTTCAGCAGTTTTTCGAGAGGTTCGTTGACTACAATTTTCCCTTTGTTCATAACGCAGACGCGGTCGCAGACATCGGCAAGAATGCCGGCGGCATGAGAGTTGACCAGAATGCTGATGTTCTGCTTTTTTAAAGACATCAGCAGTTCCTTGAGCATGACCTGACCACAGGGATCAAGGCCGCTGAAAGGCTCGTCAAGAAAAATCAACCTGGCCTGCCGCAGCAGTATTCTGGCAACGTCAGCACGCTGGCGCATGCCTTTTGAACATTCTTTCAGCAGGCGATCACGGTATTCCCACATGTCTACCTGCCGTAAATGCTCTTCTATTTTGGCAATGCTGTCGTTTATGCCACTTAAACGGGCATGAAAACGAACATATTCATAAACAGAGAGATGGTCAGGGTGCTGTATCGCTTCGGGAAGAAACCCGACCCCGACTCTTGATGCTGGCGTTGGAACTGGTGCCCCGAACATTCTGGCGGTTCCAGAGCTGATACTGGTAAGACCAAGAAGCATCTTCATGGTGGTGGTTTTGCCGGCGCCATTTGGCCCGAGCAGACCCATGATTTCGCCTTCATGAAGATTTATGGAGACATGATCGACGATTGTTTCCTTTTTCAGCCAGCCGACAATTTTGCTGATTTCTTCAGCGACAAGCAGTTCGGTCATTTGTCACTCCCGGGGGTAAAAAATGATTTGCCGTTCAGATATTGAAACAATTATTCACCCGAAAATATATATTGGCGGGCAGCGGCGGGAAAAGCCTCCCGCCGCTGAAAGCATCGCTCAGTGTGAGCAGGCGTTGGCGCCGGTTTGCAGTGTGCCGTTCAGGTAGGCTTCAGCTGCCTGTTCTGGTGTCTGGCCCCCATTAACCCCGGTGATTACCTGTATGCCATTCTGCGTGAATAGTTCCTGGGCGCGATGCCCCATGCCGCCTGCGAGGATCAGAGTTGCCTTTTGTTCGGCGAGCCAGCGTGGCAGAACGCCTGGTTCGTGGGGCGGCGGGGTCAGCATTTCTTTATTGGTGATCTGTTTCTTTTCATTCACAGTAAGCAGGCAGAATTGCTGGCAGTGGCCAAAATGCGTGCAGAGAGTGCCATCAGTTACGGGAATTGCGATTTTCATTACGGGTCTCCTTGATTCTGTTCCAGATATTGATTAATGCAAGAGAAGCGGGGCAGTTCGGGTCATGTTGAGTGACGGGAACTCCCGCTTTGATAGACTGTTTAACCGATTCATCGAAAGGAATCTCGCCGATCACCTTGTATTTGTGGCTGCTCGCCAGATCGTGAATGCGTCTGGTTACAGAGGCGTTGATATCGGCTTTGTTGATAATAATTTCGGGGGTCAGGCCAAAATGTCTGACCAGGTTGATTACCCGTTCAAGATCATGCAGGGCTGCAACTGAAGGTTCTGTTACCAGAACGACCCGGTCAGAACCGGTTACTGTGGAAATTGCCGGGCAGGCGGTGCCTGGCGGGCCATCGCAGATCAGCCAGTCTTTTCGTTTCTGATCGGCCACTGCAAATGCCAGGTCGCGTACCATGGAAACAAGTTTTCCGGAATTCTCGGCGGCGGTATTGAGATCGGCATGGATAAGGGTGCTGTTGCCTGCTTCTGAAATCATCAGTTTGCCGGTTTCGCTGCGCTGGTCTTTGATGGCTTTGTTCGGGCAAATCTCGATACACAGGCCGCAACCTTCGCAGTGTAATTCGTTCACTCTGCAGGCTCCGGTCTCAGGGTCGATATCTATTGCTTCGAAGCGGCATGCTTCGAGGCATTTGTTGCATTTTCGGCATTTCCGAGGATCGATGATCGCCTGAGAACCGAGACTGACACTGCTGCTATAAAGATTACGGCCGTTGAGCAACAAGCGTAGATTTGCGGCATCAACGTCGCAGTCGGCAAAAATGCGGCTATCGGCCAGGGTGGCAAAGGCAGCCGTTACCGAAGTCTTGCCGGTGCCGCCCTTGCCGCTTAGAATGGTGATTTCCTGGTAACTGCCGTCTTTGGGGCTGGCAGAAGATGGGGATTCTCCAGAATCAATAGCGCCGGGGTTCTTAAAAGTGTGTCTGACCGGTATAGTTGCCTCATTGATCAGCCTTGAAAAACTGCTCATAAAAGTTGGCCGCAGGGTCGGGTATTCGGCTGCCAGGATTCGCCCTTCACTGCAAGCACGGGCATATTCACGGCTGAAGGGTATTTTGCCGATTACCGGCACTCCATGCTGACTGGCGATCTCTTCGATAAGGCCATCATTCTCGTCTGAACGATTAATGATGATGGCGGCCGGTTTTTGCAGTTCGTTGCAGAGATTGAGAGCCAAGCTGAGATCGTGAGCTCCGAAAGGCGTGGGTTCGGTTACCAGAATCACCTTTTCGGCCGCGCCTATGGTTTTGACCGCGCTGCATGCGGTGCCAGGCGGGCCATCAAGAATTGTGACAGAGGCATCAGGAGCCGACTTGTGTAATTTGCTGATTACCAGTGGGCTTTGTGATTCGCCAATTTTCAGGACCCCGTAGGCAAAGTCAAAATATCGAGGTTTTTCGGCGTGCAATATTTCGCCAATCTGGCCAGGCTGCAATTTTATGGCGCCGTGTGAACAGACTACCCCACAGACTCCGCAGGAGTGGCACATATCATTGAATACGAGCGGGGTGCCTTTGACCATGGCTATGGCGTTATATCGGCATTTATTGGCACAACGCCCGCAGCCAATGCATTTGGTCATATCAAACAGCGGTTTTTCGGCGAAAACCGGTTCGGGAACTTGATAATCACAATGTAAAAACAAGTGACAATTGGGTTCTTCAACATCGCAGTCGAGCAGGTTTACTGGCATGGTGAACTCTTCAGATTGCCCGAGAGTCCAGGCAAGGCTCAGCGAAACCGTGGTTTTGCCGGTGCCTCCTTTGCCGCTGCAGATAGCTATTTTCATCAGTTTATACCCAGTGGCCTTCGACATCAGAGTTATCAGCTGCTTTGATGTTCCCGTTTTCTATCTGTTTTACAGCTTCTTTTATTGTCAGCCCTGAAACATTGTAGATGGGGATTCCGGCTGTGTTCAAAACTCTGAATGCTTTTGGCCCGCAGTGACCGGTAATTACGGCTTCGGCTCCGAGATTTACGACGTTCTGGGCGCTTTGAATGCCAGCACCCTGTGCTGCCTGCAGGTTCTGCGTATTGGCATGCCAGGTGCAGTCGCCTGTCTTGCTGTTGTAGAGTGCGAACATTTGCGCACGGCCGAATCTTGGATCAACGACTGCATCAAGGCTTTTTTCCCTTACGGAAACTACATATTTCATCGTTTTTGAAGATCCTTTATTAGCATAGGCTAAAAACCATAATAGGAATTCTTTCGTCTTATGTCAAGCCTGTTATCTGCTGACAAATGCATTGATAACTACATTAACAAAACCCTCTCTGAAAAAGCTTAAACAGCCCTTTGAGAGTGAACTTGCGGTTGAACCGGCTCTATTTTTTGTCATGACTCAATGCCTGTTGTTCAAACTTTTAGAAGTGCCCAGACCAGTGTACCAATGCAGACGGGCGGGCGCGCATGCGGGTCAGGTTTTTGAGACTTTTTTCGAGAGCAATATTGTTCATAAAATATGCTATTGTGGTGAATTGAAAGAATGCACTCTGAATGCTAGAATTTGCCTATGTTAGTTCGTTAAGGAGTTTGAAAAATGAACAAATATGCTTCAGTTCTTATTGCTCTGATGGTGCTGATTTCTCAATCAGTTTTTTCGGCCGAGGCGATCAAATTCACCCCGGTAGAATTCAATGAAGTTGACGCCGGAATGCCATACAACATTGAAAAAGTTCCGGTTGAAAACCCTGAATCGATGGTGGGTGCAAGAATTGCTATTGTTGCCGCTCATGGCTTTGAAGAAATCGAAGTCACCTACCCGCTTGATTACTTCGTCTCACGTGGTGCTGAAGTAGAAATTATTTCGCCAGACTGGATCAAGGGCCGGGTAATGGCAGTGAAGTTTCTCAGGCCATCGGTTTGGATACCGGTAAACAAAAACATTTCAGAAGCAAAAGTCACCGACTACTGTGCCGTGGTTATACCTGGCGGCGCCTGGAACCCGATCATCATGCGCACTGATTCCCAGATCATTGAATTCATAAAAGGGGCGCACAAAGCCAACAAACTGATCGCCTCGGTCTGTCATGGCCCGCAGGTTCTTATCAGTGCCGGTCTTGCAAAGGGCAGAATGATTACCGGAGTCGGTGATATCCGTCAGGACCTTGCCAACGCCGGTGGGGAAGTAATTCACGACCAGCCGGTGGTTGTTGATGGCAACATTCTTACCAGTCGCGACCCGAACGACCTGGCCGAATTCAGCAAAGGCATCGAGAGCTATCTGAAAAAGAATCTGGCTTTCTGCAAATCCCAGGAAAAAGACGCCACCGCCGGGCTCTCAGTCTCAGAATCGATGCGGCAGTCTGGTTCATGGTCAGCAATATGCGATCATTGCAAGGGTACCGGCAAATTATTCGGTGGCCCGGGCATGTATCCTTACAGCTGTCCGACCTGCAATGGCACTGGTCATGTGCAGAGCAATCAGCCGCCGGTCGGCACTGACCACTAATATCTTTGGGAAACGTGCCCCGTGGCCCGGCATCCGGAAAACCCTTAAGGTTCTCGGGATGCCGGGCACTTGAATCGACGATATCCAGAGTGTTGCAGAATTCAACAGGGGGGCTTAAATGACTGAGCAAAACATTCTTGAGCACGAAAATACCCGATTAATTGCCGGCAATGAGGCGTTTTCCCTGTATCTGTTCAGCGGCACCATGAAAGACGACCTGCACGTCGTTTTTAAATCAGGTGATCTGGCGATTTTTGTCTGCCTCACCGGCAGTCTGGTCAGCAGCACCAAGACTTTGAGCTATCACCTCAGCGAGAAACTTATTTCGTTTGCCCTGAAGCACGATTGCCGCAAAACCATACCAAAAGATGTTTTCACCGAGATTCTGATCATAACTTTTTCGCAAAACACGCTTGAGCAGTTGATCAGAGATTCTGGCGAGAATGTCAGGCTGACGATGAGCAAGTTTACTTCATGCCAATGTACGGTTCACAACTGTAATTCTGAGATTCTTTCGCTGGCACACAGGCTTTTAAAAGAAGCCACCGAAAAATACTGGGGTCAGAAAATGCGCCTGCGGCTGATTTTTAGTGAACTGCTGGTCTGCTTTGTCAGGCTGTTTACCGCTGACCAGAATCAGGGTGGCGATCTGGCTGCAACTAAGGCCAGAGAGATTCTTGATGCTAACCCCGACCAGGATCTTGATCTCGAGAAACTTTCTGCGGCATGCAGCGTCTCGAAAAGCCATTTATGCAGGGTTTTTAAAAAACTTACAGGGCAGACCGTGTCGAATTATCTGAATTCGGTAAGAATTGCCGGAGCCTGTGAATTGCTCTCTGAGACAGGGTTCTCGATAGAAGAGGTCGCGCTCCGGTCTGGATTTAACAACCCCAGCTACTTTTTCAGGGTGTTTAAAAAGCAGACCGGAAAGCTTCCTCTTGAATGGCGAAAAACACATTCGCTCGCAAAGGCACTGAATAAAGCAGTGTCACCCCAATGATAATCTCTTAAAACTGCCCGGTGCGCAACAGCACCAGAGTGCAGGCCTGAACAACGTTAAGACCAGACTGGCGAAGGTTTTCCATTAACACCGGGTTCTCGGTGCCAGGGTTGAAGATTACCCGCCCGGGTTTCAGGTTGACGATTGCGCCCTCAAGGCCGGCAAGCGTGTCACCCGAAAGATAAAGCGTCAGGGTATCGACTGCCCCGGTCACGTCATGAAGTTTGGCAACCACTCGCAGATTCTCAATCTTCTCGGCTATCGGGTGCACCGGTACCACTTCATGGCCATGTTCGAGCAGCATGCTTACTGCTTTATTAGAGTATCTCTCGGGGTTAGGGCTGGCACCGAGCACAACAACACGTTCTTTTTTTCCGCTCATAAAAAACTCCTTTAATTATTTGTATTTTTTATTGTCTCAAGATCTTTGCTAAATATCTCATTTTCTTAAGTGTAACCCAAGTGATTTCATATTGAAACTATACAGATTCTGCCGGCAGCAGGCAGAAGTGAACGATAGATGTAAGTTATGGCTGATACTGCCGGTTTTCAACAATTGCATAAGATACGGTTGCGCTTTTCCGATGATAACAGTTACTATAACCACCTGATTTCAGTCTGGCTCAGGAAACAATGCTGCCCATGGTGCAGTTGGTTCTCGAGCCTGGGTGCTGACTTCATGGCCATAGTCAAACACCTTTTGCAAAAATTGCACCACAATCCATCATAGTCAGAACCGGAGACAATAATGATAGTAACAGACAACCTTGGGCTCAGCTTCGGCGGAAACAAACTCTTTGCCGGGGTCAGTATCAAGTTCATGCCAGGCAATTGCTACGGGCTGATCGGCGCCAATGGCTCAGGAAAGTCAACCTTTCTCAAGATTCTTTCGGGCGAGATTTCGTCGAGCACGGGCAGCGTCAGCATAACACCCGGTGAACGTATCGCGGTTCTGAAACAAAACCATTTTGCCTATGACGACGTGAAGGTTCTGCAGACAGTTTTGCTCGGTTACCCTGAGCTAAGTGCCGTTATTGAAGAAAAGAACCGCCTTTATGAAAAAGCCGACTTCAGTGAAGCTGATGGCATACTGGCAGGCAAACTTGAGGGCATGTTTGCCGAAATGAACGGCTGGGAAGCAGAATCGAATGCCGCAGTTCTGCTGGCCGGTCTCGGCATTAAAACAGAGCAGCATGACCTGTATATGCGCGAACTGAAGGATTCGGAAAAGGTTAAGGTATTGCTGGCCCAGGCTTTGTTTGGCGACCCCGACATTCTGCTTCTCGATGAACCGACCAACCACCTCGATGTTGCCGCAATCTGCTGGCTCGAAAACTTTCTGCTTAACTGCGAAAAAACCGTGATTGTCGTCTCACATGACCGCCATTTTCTCAATCATGTCTGCTCTCACATGGCCGATATAGACTTCGGAAACATCACTCTTTACACCGGCAATTATGATTTCTGGTGTGAATCGAGTCAGCTCGCCCTGAAACTTCAGCAGGACCAGAACAAGAAGGCCACAGAAAAGGCCGAGGAGCTTAAAGCCTTTATTGCCCGCTTCAGTGCAAACAAATCAAAGTCGGCGCAGGCAACTTCGCGGCGTAAACAGCTTGAAAAGTTGAACCTCGAAGACATCAAGCCTTCTTCGCGTCGCTACCCATTTGTTGGTTTCAGGCCCGAGCGGGAAGCCGGCGATCAACTTCTGCGGGTCGAGGGCCTGAGCAAGAGCATCGACGGGGTTAAAGTGCTGAACAAGGTCTCTTTTACAGTGCATAAAGGCGATAAAATTGTATTTGCCGGAGAAAACGAGCTTGCCAACACGACCCTTTTCAAGATTCTGGTCGGAGAACTCGAACCCGACGCCGGAAAATTTTCGTGGGGTATACGACTTCACAGGCTTACTTCCCTAAAGACAACTCTGAATTTTTTCAGAACGGAAGCCTGAACCTGGTCGACTGGTTGCGTCAGTATTCAAAAGACAAGCTCGAAAGCTTTATTCGCGGGTTTCTCGGCCGAATGTTGTTCTCGGGCGACGAAGCACTTAAAAAGGTCGATGTTCTCTCGGGTGGCGAACGAGTGCGGCTGATGATGGCGAGAATGATGCTGAGCAACGCCAATGTCCTGTTGCTCGACGGGCCGACCAATCACCTTGATCTCGAGTCGATTACCGCTTTCAACAATGGTCTGATGAGCTTTCCCGGCACAATTCTGTTCACCTCGCACGATCTTCAATTCATCGAAACAATCGCGACCCGGGTCATTGAGCTAACCCCGGCCGGTCAGATCGATAAGGGGCAGACTTTTGAAGACTATCTGAAAACGATCATCAGAACAGAAAAATGATTCAAATAGCCTTCAGCAAATGCTCTTGCCGGAGAACCCGTGCAAAAGCGGCATTTATTGATAACTGCACAATTAAAGCTCCCGGCTGATATGCCGGGCCGTCGAACAGATTCTATTTTGTTCTTGCAGGGTTCAATAACGGGGCTATAATGCCTGCAAACCCGATAACTATTTTTTTGTGGTGGCGGTGGGTAGAGGCCTCTTGTAGCCTGGCAGCCCGGCAAGGAAGTTTCGCAGCAGTTGATCGCCGCAGACTTTGTAGTTCTTATGCCCTTTTTGGCGAAACAACGCCGAAAGCTCAGAGCTTGAAATCTCCATTTCGCTTCTTTTTAGCACTTCTAAAAGATCTTCTTCTTTGAATTCAAGGGCGATCTTGATTTTTCGCAACACCAGATTGTTGCTGAAGCTTTCAGCGACTGGTGGCTTTTCGGGCTGGCTTGTTCGCGGCCCGCGTTTTCTGAGAATCAGACCGTCAAGAAATGCGATCAGGGTTTTTACTTCCAGGGGTATGTAGCCGTCATCGTCTTCTTTTTTCAGGTGCCCGGCCAGTTTTTCGGGCAGCATTTTTATTCCGCCAAGCTTGAAAATTTCAAGCATCAGATTGTCGTCAAAATTGAAGGCGTAACGGATACGTCGCAGAATATCGCTATTAAGCATGATTGGCACCTGATTTCTGAATAGGAGGTTTTCTTGTTCGGCAAATTTTAACCAGATGATACACTATTTTGTCAACATTCAGACAGGCTGCTGTTACATGGCAAACTCCCTGAAGAAACCCATAGTTCAAAATAATTCGATAAATCGGTCAAAATAAAATTCAATCTAAATAAAACTGCAAAATTCGTCTAATTCAATTTGCGAAGCAACAATGCGCAAATCAGCAGAACTTGAATCAAAATCTTCTCTGTTCCCAAGCGCTCTGTCTAACATACGTTTCAGTTTTGTTGACCTTTAGGCTGGACTGGTAAAATAAAAGTGGACACCTGATTAAGATAGATTAAATTCAGTCGCGAGGTGTTCAAATGAAAAAAGCAGAGCATGCCAGAAGAAGGTTCAGCAAAGAATTTAAGCAGGACGCA
>Ga0116171_10003111_pt1 | contig 15394 bp, 14 predicted proteins | sample AD_JPNHW2_MetaG_FD_89798 | JGI IMG/M metagenome (GOLD analysis project Ga0116171, IMG submission 89798) | Active sludge microbial communities of municipal wastewater-treating anaerobic digesters from Japan - AD_JPNHW2_MetaG | ecosystem: Engineered > Bioreactor > Anaerobic > Digestate | place...
AATAGCCGTTCTGGCTCATCCAGGCCTGATAAAAAATCAGACATTGGTTGGCAAGTATTTAAACGAAGGGATTGAAGGACTGGAAGTTTATTATCCGCAGCATTCTGGGCGGCAAACAAAGGATTATTTAAAACTTGCCCGCGAAAATAAATTACTGGTTACCGGAGGCTCAGATTATCACGGCCCGGGCAGCAGTGAAAACCGTGCCCAGCTAGGAACTTCAGGCATTGACAAGGAAATGATGTTGCTGATAAAAACACGTTTAAAAATAAATTAACATAATTTATTAAAAAAAATTAATTATAGCAGGAAAGTATCCTATCCCTGTTGAATTAAGTAAGTTATTGCAATTGTTCAACGAAAGGTAGGGGTAGGATGAAGAAAAAAACAATAATATTTTTAACAACATTGGTTTTATGGACACTTATGACGACGATAGCCTTGGCAATTCCAGCAAATTATGTAGTACAAGCCGGTGATACATTGTGGAAAATCTCCAATACATATGGAGTCAGTATAGATCAAATAAAAAAATTGAACGGTTTGAGTTCGGATTTTTTAAATATAGGACAGAAATTGATTCTTACCAGTAATACAAATCAGGCTGCAGTGACAGCACCGGCAGTTACCGTAAATAATGCATCAACAACAAACTCTGGTATTTATGTGGTGAAAAGCGGCGACAGTTTATGGGCTATTGCCAATAAATTTGGGACAAGCATTGCCAGTATAAAGGCGCTAAACGGCTTATCTTCTGACAATCTACAAGTTGGTCAGACACTTAAAATAAGTTCTTCGGCGGCTGCCAGTACAACTCCCGTATCCAGATCCGGCGACAACATAAGCGGTACGAGACTGGTGGAAGATGCAGCCCAGTATTTGGGAACACCCTATAGATATGGTGGTTCCGGTCCGGGCGGCTTTGATTGCTCGGGATTTACCAGCTATATATTTAACCGCGCCGGAATAAGTCTGCCCAGAACTGCTGCCGGTCAATATTCAGTTGGTACGGCCGTCGCGCAGAGTGACTTGCAGACAGGAGATTTGCTCTTCTTTGCAGGCGGTGGCAGTGGTATTGATCATGTTGGCATATATGCAGGTAACGGTCAAATGATTCATTCGAGTTCACCCCGCAGCGGCGGTGTCATTTATACGCCTTTAAGTTCATCATATTATGCAAATTCTTACGTTGGAGCAAAAAGAGTTTTACGCTGATTGATACGATTCAGCTAATTATCTTAGGGGGAAAATATGGAACAAGAATTGTTCGGGATACCTTCTACCGTACTGGGGAAGCAAGATTGGCAAGAGCTGGAAAGAAGAGAAAATACCATCGGTCCGGAGCAATTACTTTCCGAAATATTAGAGAAACGTATATGGAATAATGCGGAGATCACTTGGGTGATCAAAAGAATGGTATATTTCTATGGCAAGAAAGATAATCTGCTGAAAAAGGCTCCGGTTGAACGGCTGTTTGTCAATATGGTTGATATTTTACGTTGTTTTTTCCTAGTTATGGACAAAGAAGATCCTGAGCTGGATGATAATTTTCGTGCCTATATATCCAGCAAGATAGCTGATTCAACCTGGGGTATTAATAATCATACCCGGGAATATTTAGAAAAATTCTAAAAAAATATTGGCTGTTTTACGGGGGTTTGAAATGAAAAAGGGAACTCGGGAACAAAATATCAAACGTATCATTAACATGGAAGACAGAATCGTAAAATGTAACCGCTGCCAGTCGTTGACCAGATGCATAAGGAAACCTTCACTGGGTAAAGGAGATCTGGAACCTCAGTTGTTGATGGTGTTTGAATGTGACAATAAGTTTACGATGGATCGTGATGCAGTAATTAATCTCAGGGATATGGTAAAAAAGCATCTTAACACCGAGAGAATTTATTACACATTTATGGAAAGATGTCAGCCCAAAGCTTGTGCAGTAAGGGAAAATGCCAACTGTTTTATGTCCAACAAGCTAATAGATAAAGAGCTTAAATGTTTGCTGACCAGTCAAAAATGTGAAGGCATTCCCATCAGGCCAACTGTTGATGTAGTTATGAACTGTCTGCCCTACTTGATGGAAGAGATTGAGATCTTACGACCTGATCATGTTATCCTGTTTGGTAATAGAGTAGGTGATTTTGTACTCAAATCATGTGGTATTTTTGACCGGGCAGAGATAAACAGTGATTTTCATTATAACGGCAGCCATTTTATGATAACGGTTGAGGAAGCACAATTTAATGAAGAATCTGCTCTTGAACTTAAGCCATTGATGTAATATTTACCTTAAATATGGAGTTACTTTAAGTCACGGATGTTTCCGTGACTTTTTGTATGTATTTTTAAATGAACTCAATCTGAAAGCCTGTCTAATGTCATTTTATAGCTATCCCGTGAATAAGCATTTGACAATAAGTAATTTCAGGGGAGAATACTTAATGTTAAATAGTGCCTGGTGGAATCTGCAAATTGATGAGACAGCCAATTTAATTAAAAGTGATACGGAACATGGACTCACGATCAAAGAAGCGTTAAAACGAAAGGAAATATTCAGTAATTCATTCGTTTCTGCCCCTAAAGTTCATCCGGCGATGATTCTGTTAAATCAATTTACTGATACAATGGTGCTGGTTCTGCTGGCAGCAACATTGATTTCAGGTTTAGTGGGGGCCATGGGTGATGCGATTACGATCATGGCTATCGTCGTTATCAATGCTGTTTTAGGATTTATCCAGGAATATCGGGCAGAGAAATCATTGGAAGAAATAAAAAAACTGGCCGCACCAACAGCTATGGTGATACGTAGCGGGGAACGAATAAAAATCCCGGCTGAGGAGTTGGTCCCAGGTGATCTGGTCTTAATTGAAGCTGGCGACAAGGTGCCTGCCGATTTGCGGCTTGTATACAGCAGCAGCCTGGAAATTGACGAATCTGCTTTAACCGGTGAATCTGTTCCGGTAAGCAAGAATGCCGCTAGTATTTGTCCATTAGAGACGGTATTGGCGGAACGAAGCAATCTATGCTTTATGGGAACATCGGTTACTCGCGGCAGAGGGCGTGCCATGGTAGTTGGCACCGGTATGGATACAGTTATGGGTGAAATCGCTGCCATGATGAAAGATAATGATAAATCGATGACGCCTTTGCAGATAAGACTGGATCAGTTGGGCAAGATACTTATTATTATCTGCATCGCTGTATGTGCCCTGGTTTCAATGCTCGGAATCTTGCGGGGGGAAAAACTGCTGACCATGTTCATGGCCGGGATTAGTTTGGCCGTTGCTGCCATACCTGAAGGTTTACCGGCCATCGTCACAGTTGTGCTGGGACTTGGTGTGCAGAGAATGGCCAAACGCAATGCGATCATAAGAAAACTGCCGGCAGTTGAAACACTTGGCTGCACAACTGTCATCTGTTCGGATAAAACGGGTACACTTACCCGTAATCAAATGACCGTAAAGAAAATTGCTGCCTATAACACGGTTATAGAAGTTGAAGGGAACGGCTATCAGATCGAAGGTGGATTTAAAAGGATGGGAAAAACATTTGATCCGCTGCATGAAAATAATAGCCGGATGATCTTGAATGTGGCCTTAAATTGTAATCAGGCTTTATTGAAACAGGTGAAGAAGGGATATGAAGTTGAAGGAGACCCAACCGAGGGAGCATTGCTGATTATGGCAGCCAAGTCGGGTATGCATCAGCGCCATAAGATTCTTCGGGAAATCCCCTTTGATTCCAATCGTAAATGTATGACTGTAATCATTGAAGAGAACGGAGAATACCTGGCCCTGGTTAAAGGTGCTCTGGATGTCATTCTTCCTGCTTGTGATAAATTAGCCAGGTCTGAAGGTGTGGTTCCATTAAAAAATGAGGAACGGAAATATTTCCTTAAACTACAAGCCCAATGGGCTGATGAAGCCATGCGGGTACTTGGTTTTGCTTATAAGCGATTGCGCAACAATGAATGGGAAAGCATGAGTGATGAGCAATTGGAATCGAATCTCATCCTGGCCGGCATCTGCGCAATGATCGACCCACCTCGTGAAGGAGCAGCCCGCTCAGTCAAACAGTGTCTCAGCGCTGGCATCATTCCTGTAATGATTACCGGTGATCATCCCTTGACAGCCAGTGCGATTGCAAGAAATATAGGGTTGGTTAATACCAAAGAGGTTATTACCGGACAGGAAATCGATCATCTAGATGATGAACAATTATATAGAAGAGTTATTAAGGAGAGAGTACTGGCCAGGGTTTCTCCGCAGCATAAAAATCGGATCGTTCAGGTTCTTAAATCTCACGGGCAGGTCGTGGCCATGACTGGTGACGGAATAAATGATGCTCCTGCTATTAAAGCCGCTGATATCGGAATTGCCATGGGAATCAGCGGTACAGAAGTTACCAAGGAAGCTTCCGCTATGGTCTTGACTGATGACGATTTTTCAACCATTGTAAAGGCAGTTTATGAGGGTCGGGCTATATATGATAATATAAGAAAATTTATACGTTATCTGCTGGGTTGCAATATCGGTGAAGTTTTGGTCATGCTGCTGGCTTCGGTCATGGCCTTGCCATTGCCTATGCTGCCCATCCAAATACTTTGGGTGAATCTGGTCACAGATGGCCTGCCGGCCATGGCCTTAGGGGTGGAACCGCCTGAGCCCGGAATTATGAAACGTCGCCCCCGCCCTAAAAACGAAAGTATATTCGCGCATAATATGGCTCTGACGATTTTTAGCCGGGGAATTTATATTGCGGTTATAACCATTGCCATATTTATGATCGCATTTGGCTGGAGCGCTTCCCATGGTCAAGATGGACTTGAGCTGGCCCGTACCATGGCATTTACTACGCTGGTCTTTGCGCAGTTGTTTTATGTATTTGAGTGTCGTTCGGAAAATTTTTCACCATTTGATTTGGGGTTCTTTAAAAATAAATTTCTGATTGTGGCAGTTTGTTTTTCAGTATTTATGCAATTATGTGTAATATATCTTCCATTCCTACAGTCTATTTTTAAAACTGTTCCGCTTCTTTCCTGGCAATGGTTGCTAATTCTTTCTTTGTCCGGCATAAAAGTGATCTGGCGTTTATTTATGTATACCTGGCAAAGGGTTTTTGTTTCCAATCTCAGATATGTTAAAATGGAATAGCTATTGGTAAAGCAGGCAATTACCATTGATTTCTGATAGATTTGGAGGGTAAAGATGGATTTTGTTAAAATGCACGGTTTAGGTAACGATTTTGTAATTGTTGAAACAGACTCATGGAACGAAGCTGATCATCTGCAGAAATATGCACAGTTTATTTGTGATCGCCATTTCGGAATTGGTGCTGACGGCTTGGTAGCAGTCGGACCGGATGAAGAAATGGATATTTTTATGCGCATATTCAACTCTGATGGAAGCGAGCCTGAAATGTGCGGCAATGGCATACGCTGTGTAGCCCGCTACGCGTATGAAAAAGGCTGGGTTAAAAATAACAATATTTCTGTCAGGACCCTGGCTGGTGCTCGTTATCCGCAGATTGAAACAGCAGCGGGAAAATCTGTAACCGTGCGTGTGGATATGGGACAGCCTGTTCTGGAGCGGTCGTTGATTCCTATGCAAGGAGAAGGCTCAACGGTCAAGGTCTCATTACCAACCGAACAGAGAATATTTGAAGTGACTGCAGTTTCAATGGGAAACCCGCATTGCATAAACTTTGTTGAAGATATTGATCAGGTACCGGTCGCGGCATGGGGGAGTATAATAGAAATTGACCCCATGTTTCCGGCCAAAACGAATGTTGAATTTGTACAGATACTGGCCCGGGATGAAATGATTATGAGGGTTTGGGAAAGAGGCGCCGGAATTACCATGGCTTGCGGAACTGGAGCATGTGCAACGCTGGTAGCGGCGGTTTTGAATGATTTGACTGATCGAAAAGCCACCATTCATTTACTGGGCGGAGATCTGCATATTGAATGGAATGAAGAAAACAACCATGTCTATATGACCGGACCGGCTGAATACGTTTTCAACGGCAAAATTGAGATGAAAGAATAAACATAAAAATTCTACTGTTGGAGGGATATTATGAAAGTTAACAACGCCATGCAGAATCTGCCCCCGTATCTGTTTGCCCGAATTGAACAAAAAATAGCTGAGGCCAAAGAAAATGGGATTGATATAATCAATCTGGGCATTGGCGACCCTGATATACCTACCCCGAAACATATCATTGACCGAATGGCATCTTCCATTTACGATAGTGCCAATCACCAATATCCGAGCTCAGTCGGATTGCTGGAATTTCGTGCCATGGTTGCCGATTGGTACAGCAGGCGTTTTAAGGTCCAGCTTGACCCCAAAACAGAAGTCGTTACCTTATTGGGTTCCAAGGAAGGTATAGCCCATATTTCATTTACCTATCTCGACAAGGATGATATCAGTCTGGTGCCGGATCCGGGCTATCCTGTGTATGGCATCGGAACGCTCCTGGCCGGAGGACAGTCATATATCATGCCGCTTAAACCGGAAAACGGATTTCTGCCAGTGCTGGAAGATATTCCGGCGGAAATAGCCCGTAAAGCCAAACTCATGTTTTTAAATTATCCCAACAATCCTACCGGAGCTATCGCCGGTCTGGACTTTTTTGCCAAAGTAGTGGAGTTTGCGCGTCAATACGATATACTTGTCTGTCATGATGCGCCTTATTCAGAGATGGCATTTGACGGGATTGTTCTGCCCAGCTTTTTGCAGGCTCCAGGAGCTAAAGATGTAGCTATTGAATTTCACTCGCTGTCAAAAACATACAACATGACCGGTTGGAGAATTGGATGGGCAGCCGGCAACCGTGATGCGGTGGAAGCACTGGGACGTTTCAAATCAAATGTTGATTCGGGTGTTTTCCAGGCCATCCAATATGCCGGGATCGAAGCCTTAAAGGGACCGCAGGAGAGCATTAAAGAAAGCTGTGCTATATACCAGGAGCGCAGAGATATTGCCATGGCTGGCTTGAGTAAGATGGGCTGGAGCATTGAACCACCTCAGGCCACATTCTACCTCTGGGCGCCGGTACCGCAAGGATTTACCTCTGCATCATTTGCAGAATTGATGCTGGATAAAGCAGGTGTTATCATTACTCCCGGTAATGGTTACGGTGAATATGGGGAAGGCTATTTCCGAATAGCGCTTACCGTTCCTCGGGAAAGAATGCAGGAAGCATTTGATCGTATGTATAATGTATTAGGAAAGGTTGAATTCTAGATGATTAAAAGTATGACTGGATTTGGCCGTAGTCAGGTCAATGAGAATGGATATACCATTAGTTGTGAAATAAAGGGTGTGAATCATCGCTATTTTGATCCTCATATAAGAATGCCTCGCCGTTACGGCCTTTTAGAGGAAAGGGTAAAGGAAGAGATCAAAAAGCAAATTCATCGAGGTCGCATTGAAATAAGCATTAATATTGAGAAAACACGAGAAAGCACGAGAAATATCAAGGTTGACAAAGATTTGGCGATGGCTTATCATAAATCTTTGAAGGATTTGGCGGAATATTTGGATATGAATGCAGTTTTCAGCCTGATTGACATATTCCGCCTGCCGGATGTTTTCAGCCTGGAAGATGCTGAAGAAGATCTGGAAATAACCTGGCAGACTCTACAGAAGTCGATCGCGGAGGCCACTGATGGTTTAATGGCCATGCGCATCAAGGAAGGCCAGAATTTGCTGACGGATCTGATGAACAGAACTGATTTTATACTCAACGAAGTCAGGAAGCTGGAAGCAAGGGCACCGCTTCTGGAAAAGGAATATGAAGAAAAGCTAAGAAACAAAATCAAAGAAATGATTCCTCTTGAATCTATAGATGATAACAGGATTTTGCAGGAAGTGGCGATTTTTGCAGACCATGTGAGCATTACGGAAGAAATTGTACGTTTGCAAAGTCATGTCAAACAGTTCAATGAAATACTGAGCAATGGAGATGAAGCGATCGGCCGTAAAAGTGATTTCCTGGTGCAGGAAATGTTCAGAGAAATAAACACGGTTGCTTCCAAAGCCAATGACATTGAAATGGGTCAGACCGTAATCAGTGTAAAAGCCGAACTGGAAAAAATAAGAGAACAACTGCAGAATATTGAATAAATCAGGAGGTGTATCCGGGTCAGCCGGGAAATTATGGACATTAAACTGGTTAATATCGGTTTCGGGAATATTGTTGCTGCCAATCGCATCATTGCGATCGTAAGTCCAGAGTCAGCTCCCATCAAACGAATCATTCAAGAAGCACGTGAAAAAGGCGTGCTGATCGATGCCACTTACGGAAGAAGAACAAGAGCCGTGGTTGTTACCGACAGTGGTCACGTCATCCTGTCCGCAGTGCAGCCGGAGACAGTTGCCAACCGTCTTGGCTCTAAAGACAATTCCAACGAGGAAGTTTAAAGAAGGCGCAGGGCTATGGAAAGAACAGGCATTTTATTTGTGATTTCCGGACCTTCAGGGGTCGGAAAGGGTACAGTCAAAGATGCTGTGCTTAAACGATTGACTGATATTAAAGTATCCATTTCGGCAACTACCAGACTGCCACGTGCAGGTGAAACAGACGGAGAGGATTATTTTTTTATCAGTCATGAAAAATTTCAAGCTATGTACCAACATGGTGAATTTCTTGAATGTGCGCAAGTATATGACAACATGTATGGAACCCCGGAGTATTTTGTGAAAAATAATCTTCTCAACGGTTTTGATGTCGTGTTGGAAATTGATATTCAGGGGGCTATGCAGGTCAAAGAAAAAATGCCCCAGGGCGTATTTATTTTTATTGAACCGCCAAGTATCGAGGAATTGGCTATGCGCATATGTAAAAGAGGCAAAGATTCCGAAGACAGCATTAAGAAACGCATGGCCGCATGCACTGAAGAAATGGAGCATAGCCGCTACTACGATTATTTGGTAATGAATGATAATTTGCAGGAGGCAGTGGATAAAGTTTATGCCATCATAGTAGCCGAGCGCTGCAGGATCAGGAATAATAATGAAGGGGTGATTGAAAATTGATTACACCGTCAACCAAAGAACTTATGGATGTAAGCTTTAGTAAATACGCAGTTGTTGTGGCAGTGGCCAAGGAGGCAAGAAAGCTATCCGAAAATAAAAAGAACGACGAGAATTATCGACTTTCCAGTATGGTGACAGAGGCCTTGGAAGAAATATTGTCTGGCAAAATAACAGTTGTATGTAAGTGATATTTCCTTGACAAGGAGGCAAAACAATGGCTAAAACTGTTGGTGTTGGCATTACCGGCGGTATTGCATCCTATAAAATTGCTGATCTGGTCAGCAAATTAAAAACAAATAATATTGATGTAGTCGTGATGATGACTGATGGCGCAACTCGTTTCATCAGTCCGCTGACTTTTAAGACTTTATCGGGCAGGGAAGTAGCAACTGACTTATGGTCAGAATCACTTGAATATAAAGTTCAGCATATAGGTATTGCTGAACAACTTGACCTGCTGGTGATAGCCCCGGCCACAGCCAATTTTATTGGCAAAATGGCGCATGGCATTGCTGATGATCTCATCTCCACCGTGGCCGTAGCCAATACTGCACCTGTATTGATTGTGCCGGCTATGAATTCCAACATGTTTAAGAATCCAATCGTTCAGGATAATATCAAAAAACTGCAATCATACGGATATCAGGTAATGGATCCGGAAAGCGGCATGCTGGCTTGCGGTGTTGAGGGCAAAGGACGCTTGCCGGCAGTTGATGATATTTATGATAGGATTGTTTCCTTGCTTTATCCGTGCTCGGATATGTCAGGGAAACGAGTGCTGGTCAATGCCGGTTCCACCTGTGAGGATATCGATCCGGTTCGCTTTATCGGCAATCGTGGGACAGGCAGAATGGGTTATGCAATTGCACGCGAAGCCAGTGCACGTGGTGCTGATGTAATTCTGGTCAGCGGCAAAACCCACCTGGAAGCACCCACCAACGTGAAACTGGTTGAAGTATGGAGTTCCCAGGATATGTGTGATGCCATGCTAAAATACCAGCCGATGTGCGATATAATCATCGGCGCGGCGGCAGTAGGAGATTTTCGCCTGGCCGCGATAGCTGATCAAAAAATTAAAAAGACGGACAACGGTCTTCAGTCTGTAATGCTTGAATTAGTCGGAACTACTGATATACTAAAAGAAATGGGCAAACGTAAACAGGAAAACCAGATAATAATTGGGTTTGCTGCCGAAACAGAAAATCTCCTGGAAAATGCCCGCAAAAAACTCAAATCAAAAAATCTTGACTTTATCGTTGCCAACGATGTAACCATCGAAGGTGCAGGATTTGCGACTGAAACCAATGTGGTGACTTTTATTTCACGTGACGGGGAAGTTGTTTCATTGCCCAAAATGCTGAAAGAAGAAGTTGCCGCTGCAATACTCGACCGCGTGATTGATTTAATGCAAGCTTAAAATGTGAGCAGGAAAGAGGAGGAGAAAATTGAACAAGAAATTATTTACATCTGAATCAGTAACTGAGGGTCATCCTGATAAAATGGCAGATCAAATTTCTGATGCCATTCTCGATTCAATTATAGCTCAGGACCCATTTGCCCGGGTAGCAGCAGAAACGATCGTTACAACCGGTCTGGTGCTGGTTTCGGGTGAAATCACGACGGAATGCTACGTTGATATTCCCCGGCTGGTTAGGAATACAATTAAAAATATAGGTTATACAAGAGCTAAATATGGCTTCGACAGTGAAACCTGCGCAGTTTTAACCTCACTGGATGAACAATCAGGTGATATTGCCATGGGCGTTAACAATGCATTGGAGGCCAAACGCGGTGAAATGACTGATTCTGATGTTGCGGCTATCGGTGCCGGTGACCAGGGTATGATGTTCGGTTATGCCACCAATGAAACGGCCGAGTTTATGCCCATGCCGATCCTGCTGGCCAGTAAAATGGCCAAACGCTTGACCGATGTAAGAAAAGAAGGGATCATCCCTTACCTGCGTCCGGATGGAAAAACCCAGGTAACAGTCGAGTATGAAGACGACAAACCGGTTCGGATCGACACGGTAGTTGTTTCCACCCAGCACCACCCGGATGTTAATATAGCTACCATTGAAAGCGATATATTAGAACAGGTAATTAAAAAAATAATTCCGGCAGAAATGCTTGATGAACAAACCAAGTATTATATCAATCCTACCGGCCGTTTTGTCATCGGCGGCCCCCAGGGGGACTGCGGACTGACCGGAAGAAAGATCATTGTTGATACATATGGTGGTATGGCTCGTCACGGAGGGGGAGCATTTTCAGGTAAAGATCCGACCAAGGTGGATCGCTCAGCGGCCTATGCGGCCAGATATGTAGCTAAAAACATGGTGGCAGCAGGCGTTGCAGATCGTCTCGAAATTCAGCTTGCTTATGCCATTGGAGTGGCGCATCCGGTTTCTATTTCAGTAGAAACGTTCGGCACCAATAAAATTCCCAATGAAAAAATTGTTGCCCTGGTTAGAGAATATTTTGATTTGCGCCCGGCGGCAATCATCAGAGATCTTGACCTGATGCGTCCAATCTATCAAAAAACGGCTGCATATGGACATTTTGGCCGCAGTGAAAACGAATTTACCTGGGAAAGAACTGACAAGGCCGATGCCATCAGAAAATCAGCCGGTTTATAAAACTTCTTTTAATGCTATCTGAGGCGGGTAACCCCCGCCTTTTATTTTTTTTTGTTGGTGCAACAAAACGAGGGAGTAATTATGCAAGCGGTCAATGTGATCATTAATTTAAGTACCAATCAATTGAATAACAGTTTTACTTATCTGGTACCCGAAGATATGACCACGGAGATTGGCTTTGGTAAAAGAGTGCTGGTAGATTTTCGCGGTAAAAAAATTGAAGCATTTGTTGTCGGTCTGCTGGAAATTGAGAATGATCCGGAGTTAAAACCGGTCTTAAAAGTGCTGGATCAGGAAGAAGTATTTAATCACGAACTGCTTGAATTGGCGCAATGGATGGCAGATTATTATTCGGTTTCGCTGTCCATGGTTTTATCGATGATAATTCCCCGCCTGCTCCATCATAAAACATCCATGCGCTTGATCGCCAATGTGAGCAGGGAAGAATTTTTTAAAACAAACTGTGATATTGAAATCCCGGTAAAAGATTTTCTCGAAAACCTATGGGCTAAAAAAGAAGTAGACCTGGCTGAAACCAGTAGATATTTAAATAAAATTCAACTGGATGATTTAATGAGCCGGGGACTGGTCGGTATGACCGGAATTTACAAAACCTCACGAGTTTTAAGGAATGACAGTATTTACATCCTCAACCAAGTAAAATTTCAAGAGGAAATATCGTTAATAAGAAGGAAAGCACCGCGTCAGGCTGAAGCACTTGAACGTTTGGCTGCCCATCCGGGAATAAATTGTAATGAATTTGATAAGATCGTTCCTCGTACCATAACTTCTGCCTTGATTAAAAAAGGATTCGTAAGCATAGAAAAAATCAAACCGAAAATCACTGTACCCGAATTTGAACTCAACAATGAACAGAATGATGCCATAAGCAGGATCATAAAGGGGTTGGATGGCCATCAATATTCGGAATATCTTTTATTTGGAATAACCGGCAGCGGTAAAACTGAAGTTTACATCCAGGCTGCTCAGGCCGCAATTGATCAAGGCCGCTCAGTGATCGTACTGGTACCTGAAATAGCTTTGACCCGACAATTGGTTGATATATTTTCCCGTCGCATACCGGATATAGCTGTGATGCACAGTGCCATGTCGGCGGGTGAACGCTACGAGGAATGGAAGCGCATCAAGCGTGGTGATGCAAAATTGGTGCTGGGCCCGCGCTCAGCTATCTTTGCACCGACACCCGATTTAGGTTTGATCATCATGGATGAGGAGCAGGAAAACAGCTATAAACAGGAAGAAACGCCCCGCTATCATGTTAGGGATATAGCCCGGCAGCGTGCCCGATTATCAGCTGCCGTTTTCCTGATGGGAAGCGCCACGCCCGCGCTGGAGAGTTATTATCGGACCGAAACCAAAAAAACAGAATTATTGCGGCTGTCGCAGAGAACTGCAGGCGCAGTTATGCCGGAAGTCGTTATCGAGGATATGCGTAATTCATTCAAAAGCGGCAACCGTGGGTTAGTTTCCGATTATCTGCGTAATCGAATTGGACACGCATTGATAATGGGCCAGCAGAGTATATTGTTCATAAACCGGCGCGGACATTCACCCATGACTATCTGTAAAGAATGTGGTAATATTGCCTCATGTCCTAATTGTTCAGTGGGTATGACTTTCCATCGTGATCTTGAACAAAACGTTTGTCATTACTGCAATCGTCACAGTCCCCAGTTGACTGTCTGTCAGGTATGTGGCAGCCGACATCTGCAATTGGCCGGAGTTGGAACGCAGAAGGTTGAAGAAGAGATCCGTCGGCTTTTTCCAGAAGCACGTATAGACAGACTTGATTTGGACAGCAGCCGACCCAAAGGCGCGCAGAAAGCAATTTTGCAAGCCATGAAAGAGGGTAGTATCGATATTTTGATCGGTACCCAGATGGTGGCCAAAGGTTTGGATTTTCCGATGGTTTCATTGGTCGGAGTCATAGATGCAGACAGTTTACTGAATTTACCGGATTACAGGGCTCGGGAACGCTGCTTTCAATTGCTGGTTCAAGTAGCAGGAAGAGCCGGAAGGGCAGATATTCACGGTGAAGTTATTATCCAGACTTATAATCCGCAGGAACCTTTATTCCAAAAAGTTGTCAGTCATGATTACCAAAGCTTCTATGATGATGAAATAAAAATTCGCAGACTATTGGAGTATCCACCCTTTACTGATATTCTTAGAATTGTTATAAGTGGTGAAGCAGAGCCTGCCTGTCAGGAGTATTCCGGCGAATTGGCCAGGTTTATCGAAGAAATGATTGATGCCAAAGAAGACAGTATTATGATTCTGGGACCGGCCCCCTGTCCGATCAGTAAAATAAAAAAGCGTTTTCGCTACCAGATCATGATAAAATGTTTCAGTTCTTTGTTACTTCGCAGCATTGCTGCTAAAATTAATAATAGAAATCATCCTGCCAGCATAAAGATTGAGTTGGACCTTAATCCTATGGCAACCATTTAAGGAGGACTTGAAATTGGCAGTATACAATATTGTTACCGTACCTGATCCGATATTGAGGCAAAAAGCCCTAAAGGTTGAAAAGATAAATGCCGGCGTTTTAAGGGTCATGGATAATATGCGTGATACCATGTACGCAGCTGACGGTGTCGGATTGGCTGCTCCACAAATAGGTGTATCCAAACGGATCATTGTAATTGATCCTGGAGATCAGCTAATTGAAATGATCAATCCGCAAATTATATTCAGTGAAGGTGAACAAACCGCCCGGGAGGGATGTTTGAGCGTGCCTGACCTGCTTGGCTGGTGTAAAAGAGCACAAAAGGTAACTGTAAAAGGGTTGAACCGTAACGGAGAAGAAATTGAAATGGAAGCCACTGATATGCTGGCCCGGGTATTTCAACATGAAATAGACCATTTGGATGGAATCATTTTTCCTGATAAAGCGATCCAGACCAAAAAAATATAAACAACGGCACGGAAGGAGGGATATAGATGAAAATCGTTTTTATGGGGACTTCTGAATTTTCCGTCCCGTCACTGCAGAAAATACAGGAGGCGGAACATGAAATTATGGGGGTTATCACCCAACCGGATCGGCCCCGTGGACGAGGACAGAAACTTATCCCTTCACCGATAAAAGAGTTTGCGCTACATCAAGGGCTGGAGATATATCAGCCGGAAAAAATCAAAGACGAAGAAGCGATCGATCACGTTCGCAGTTGGGATCCGGATCTGGTCGTAGTAGTTTCCTATGGACAGATCATTCCCCAAGAAATACTGGATTTCCCCAAGTTGGGCTGTATAAACGTTCACGCTTCACTATTACCACGATATCGTGGTGCCGCCCCTATCCAGCGGGCCATTATGGCAGGAGAAAATCTTAGCGGTGTTACGACCATGGCCATGGATAAAGGCCTGGATACAGGCGATATTATCATGCAGTTGCCGGTGAAGATCGGTGCTGACATGGATCATGGTATATATTCAGAAGTTCTGGCCAATGCTGGAGCAGATTTGCTGATCGATACGCTGGCGGTCATAAAAAGTGGATCTTTTCCGCGTCGTAAACAAGATTCAGTCAAAGCAACCTATGCTCATATGATTAGCCGTGAAGAGGAAAGGATAGAATGGCAGAAACCTGCTTTGACGATCTACAATCAGATCAGAGCTCTCAGTCCCCGGCCGGCTGCTTATACTTCTTTTGGTGATAATCGTTTTAAAATATTTACGACCACG
>Ga0116171_10003116_pt1 | contig 15391 bp, 18 predicted proteins | sample AD_JPNHW2_MetaG_FD_89798 | JGI IMG/M metagenome (GOLD analysis project Ga0116171, IMG submission 89798) | Active sludge microbial communities of municipal wastewater-treating anaerobic digesters from Japan - AD_JPNHW2_MetaG | ecosystem: Engineered > Bioreactor > Anaerobic > Digestate | place...
CCTTCGGCTTTAATAAAAACATAAAAATGCAGTTTGGCTGGATACCACGACTGATCCTGGAACGCCCGAGACTGATTTTACCTCTTTATCGCCTGCTTAAAACGCGCGGCATGCTTTTTTCCCTGCAAGGAACCCCGGCAAAAATCGACTCGGCCAAAATTCCCGCGGATTTTCTTGATGAGATTTCTCGACGGCCCTGCTCACAAAATTTGTTGTGCCAGAATTGCAACTACTGCGAGCAAATTTCAAAAGAGGCCTACAGCATCGACCCGACGTATCATCACGAATGCACGCGCCTGTATAAGAAAGTTTTTAAACTTTTATGCTGAATTCTGTTTCTGTCAGAGCCATTCTTATCAGCACAAGCACAGAGAATCAAGCCATAGCCGGGGCACCGCAATGAGCATTGCAACTATCTTTAAAGAGATGCGTTCAATAGATGTGCGCAGCACTGAAAAAGAATTCATGGACGACCCTGAATTCAAAGGTGTTGATCTGACTGAAAGTTTCAGATTCATAAAAATCACAAATATGCTCGGTGGCGGCAGACTTGCGGTTATCAACTGCATCAGCAAAGCTTTGCAAGACGCTTCGAGCCAGAGAGAAATCAGCGTTCTTGATGTCGGTTGCGGCATTGGCGATATGGGCCGCGCCATAACCGGCTGGGGTGAGCGCCACGACAGAAATATCAGCTACACCGGCCTCGAAAAAAGCGGCTACATTCTTGATGAGGCCAGAAGACAGAACAAAAGTAATAACATTCGCTTTATCAGCGGCGATCTTTTCGCGAACGATCTACCTGAGGCTGACCTGGTGATGATCTCGATGGTTCTTCATCATCTCGATGAAGCTGACGTAATTTGCGCCATAAAAAATCTCGCCGCAAAGGCACGCATTGCTCTTATAATCAGCGAACTTGAACGCTCGTTACCACCCTACCTGATTTGCCGGTTCCTCTCTCTGGCAATGAAAAATTCAAGCGCCGTGCATGACGCGCTGCTTTCGGTTCGCAAGGGTTTTAAGGCCTGCGAGATGAGCAACCTGATTTCCAGAGCGGGGCACCAGGGAATCGTGCGTCGAGGCCTGGGCTGGCGAATTCTTGCCGTGGTGCCAACTGCCCGCACCTGACAAATCTGGCAGATTTACTCACAGACTTGATTTCGCTACTGTGCACCCATTTAAAATCAGTTCATTGCAACTTGAAGAGTCATCAAATGCTGTCGAAAAAAAATTCTCGATTTTTCAGCTTAAATACAAGATAATCTCTTCTCTGATTCATTACACGCCCGCAGGCATTCTCTGAGGTTGCAGCAAATATGACATTCTCTGATCGTGGGGTTGGCGTTCTGCTGGTGCTTTCGGCAGCATTATTCTGGAGCTTTTCCGGGGTCTGCGTAAAATCCATGCCCGGCGTTCACCCGCTGCTGATAACCGGTTACCGTAGTGTTTTTACGCTTCTGGTAATGATGAGTTATTATATTTTTGCGAGCGGCGGTCTGACGCAGGCAACTCACACTGCGCGGCGGGCTTTTGGCTACCGCAGAGCCTGGGGTTCAGCCAGCTGCTACGCGATGATGCTGGTTCTATTTATTTCGGCCACCCGTTACACAACTGCTGCCAATGCCATTCTGCTACAATACGCGGCACCCATGTATGTCGCGCTGCTTTCGGTGCCATTGCTGGGCGAGGCGGTTCGACCCAGAGAATGGCTGACCCTGTTTGGCTGTTTCATCGGCATTCTATTGTTTTTTGGTGAACAACTGACCACTGAAGGCTGGTGGGGCAACATTCTCGGCGTTCTTTCTGGGGTTGCCTGCGCCCTGAATGCGGTTTTTATGCGTTCGCTTTCAAAGATACCGGGGAAAGGCGCGTTCGCACCCGGGCAACCGCGCGATGTTTCCCTGGCCTTTCCGGCGGTGATACTCGGAAACATGCTTACGATAATCATCTGCCTGCCATGGATGACAGACATTGCCGGAATTACGCCATTTTATTGGAAAATTCTGGTATTTATGGGCTTGTTTCAGCTTGGGCTGCCCTACACACTTTTTACCATCGGAATTTCAAAAGTCGGCGCACTTGAAGGAGTTATTCTGGCCATGGCCGAGGCAGTGCTCAGCCCGATCTGGGTTGCCCTTGCAACCGGAGAAACTCCCTCAGTTATGGCCTGCGCCGGAGGTTCACTGATTCTCTTATCAATCGGAACCTACGGCTGGCTGAAAAAATAACAACGATAACCCGAGCCATTTATTGAATCATGCCCAATCAAAGTGCGGCTGATTCAATAGTCGGGCCGATCAGCGTTCACACAAGCCCGGCATTTTTCAATTCATCGCGGAGCACGCCATATTCAACTTTTGAGCGATGGCGAAGATCCATTGGGATATCCGGATGGAAAATGACCTGATCAACCGGAATGCCGTTCTTGAGCATGACCCGGCGAATCTCGGCTTCGCGTTCGCCGCAAAGCTTCTTATCATTGATTTCAGCGTTATTCTTTGGCGCAACCACACAGACGGTTTTTTCGCCGAGCTTCTCGTCAGGCACGCCGAGATAGGCGGCCAAACGGGTATAGGGCTGCCGTTTCAGCACGACTTCGGCCTGCACCGGAAAGAAATACTTTTTGTCGCGCTCGATGGCGTTGTGAATGCGGCCAACGATCCAGATGTTTTTCTTTTCGTCGAGTCGCCCAAGATCGCCGGTTCTATGCCAGACTATATCGTTGTGGTCACGGATCTTCGAGGTTTTGAACGCTTCGGGGTTGTTGTAATAGGCTCGGCAGACGTGCTCGCCCGCGACCAGCAATTCACCGACACTGCCCGGCGCGACTTCAAGCTCGGCCCATTGTTTGTCTGAAGCGATTTCGATTGGCCCCCGCACAATTTTAATAAACTTGTATTGCAGACCTGCGGCGAAGTGCCCGACGTTGACTCCGGCATCGACGAGTTCTGGGTCATCGGCGGTAACGCTGCGCTGAGCAAGCATTTCGCTGCCGGTAATGTGAGCCATCGGTTCAGCCTCGGTTGAGCCATACATGACGACAAGCTCTGCATTAGGGGCAATTTTAGTGAATTCTTCGACAACGTCACGCGACACCGCGGCACCACCAGCGGCGACCCGCCGCAGGCCGGGCAAAGTGAAGCCCTTTTCCAGACAATATTTATTCAAACCATTGAGTAGAGAAGGATTAAGCGTGAGAGTGGTAATACCCTCGCCCTTTATTTGGGTGAAGAGCACATACGGATCATTGTCGGCCGGTTCTGCTACGTTGATAGCCGGCAAAATAGTGGTAACGCCCGCTGCGAGATTGTTCAACGAAAAGATTGGAAAAACGGGAAGATCGAGGTCACTCGCATTGTATGGCAGGCTGGCGTCGATGGCGTAATGCTGTGCAGCCAAAAACCGGTGCGAACGGTCAGCCCCCTTGGGGGTTCCGGATGAGCCGGTGGTGAAGGTGATGAGCGCGGTGTGCTCCTGGGCGACTGCGACCGGCTGAGCAGAGTCAGGGGTCTGAAGAAGTTCTTCGAAGCGGGCAGTCCACTTCTTCGTGTTTGGCCCCATGTTAATCTTGATCGGAATCGCTTCGAGAGCCGGTTGCCCCTGCCCCATGGCAAAGCCGCGCTCACCCGATAACCAGACTTTGGGTTTGCAGAGGTCAGCTACATAGCCGAGTTGATCGGCCCGGGCGAACGAATCAAGAAAAATACAGGTGGCTCCCAGCATCTGAAAGGCGAACATTCCGGCGTAGAGCCACGGAATCATGGGCACATAAACCAGCGCACAATCGCCTTTTTTGATGCCGAGCTTCTGATAGCCGGCAGCGACATGAACAACCATGTCGTGAATATCTTTATAGGTGAATGCATCGTGTTGCAGCGTTCGAGCGAACGGATTGTAATCGAACCAGATCTTGTTTTTGGTATTGACCCACTTCATACAAAGCCCGTCAGGATTATTCTGAAGGTGTTCTTGAAGAAAGCTGAAGCAGTTGTTACGCAAACTTTCTTTGCCGATGTCATAACCAATTTTTGGAAGCGTCATTTTCGACTCCTTGACGGCCGATGAACGCCCTGATCACCTGGCCGAGTTCTTCGATGTGGTTCAGCAACAGGGTATTCCTGTCATTACCCCCACGACTGCCTGAGTTCGATACAATTATTAAGAAAATCTGTATTCGTTTGCGAATCACCGCAAACAGGTTTTTTATTTTGCCACACAAGCATACCATTCTTCCTTTGATCGTGCAAAACCTGCTTTTTTATCTCAGCAATTCTCGGTCAAAAGCAACCCGGCTGATAGGCCGAAGCTGCCCCTTTTATTGAATCCTGCAAAAATAAAACCAACTTACTTCGCCGGCGCGGCCATCAGTCGGGTTACTTTTTTGCTGACAGGAGGTCAGCGATACTCGACAGCATCAGGATAGATGCTGTCGGGTGCTACAGCCGACTCTAATTCTCAAATTTTCGCTCAGCAGAAACGCTCTATCCTGCGCGGTTCTGCATGTGCACATCCTGTGCAAAACAAGCTTCCGAAAAAGTAATCCCGCCTTCTGTCCACGCCTGGAATATTCTTCGTCAGAAGTCAGTAAAACCGGCTTTAATTCTGCAGTTATCAATAAAAGACAATCAGTTAAACACAAGTGGTTTTTGATGCAAGTTATAAAACTCACCCAAAATTGCCTGTGGCAGGTTTGCTTCGACCAGATAAATCTGGCTCAGCAAAGGTTTTCCGGTCATTGAGCTTGATATCTGAGTCGGCCGCCGAAGCCGGTTCACGAACTTATTTTTACTATTCGCTGCGCTCTTGTTGCGCGTGGGCCTGCCATAATTCTTGCGAAGTGTTATTGGGCTGATTTATTTGGGCTGTTCAGCTATTCGATAATCTGGCCCTGAAGCGGTCCAGGTGTGCAGCGGGCTTAAAAGGCCCTTGTGCTGACCCGTTTGAAAAGAGCTTGTGTCAAGGTAGCCAAGCTCTTCAAAAATAACGGGGCTGCCAGAGGCGTTTTCACTGATAGAAGAAACCCCTATTTTCATTGAAACATCAGGAACTGCCGGGTCATACAGGTATATATCACCGACAAAATACTCTTCTTCGTTGTCCATGTCATCGAGACTTCTGGTCAGACAAAATTCGATCTGCCTTGGAGCCTCGGGAGCGATTCTTTGCAGAGTGTACCAAAACGAGTTTCGCACAACCCAGGTGTTCTGTTCTATCCGAAAAAATGCAGGCTTTGGCCAGACCCACCACAACCCCAGCAGAAACGGCCCCCAGAGAATGCTGATCGTTAAGAATAATGGCAACAACTTCACCTGTTTGATCGCCGGCTTTTCTGCAGTATTTTCAGAGGGCATAAAAATCGGCCCCAGAATATCTTTTACGATGATCCAGCCAAGAAGGATGGCAAAAAAAAGAATAATTGCCGCAAAAACAATCGTCACGTTCGGAAAAAGAACAAAACGAGTTACTGGCATAGTTTTATGGGTGAATGCATCGCATTGAAGCTTCTGAGCAAAGAGATTTCAGTTGAAACATATCATTTTCCACGTGTTGACCAGCCTTTTACATTGTCTTTCAGAATGCCTCTCAGAGTGTTCTCGAAAGCAAAAAACAGTTGTTACGCAAACCAAGCATATCACTCATTTGTTTTCGTTGCAAAACCTGCATTTTCATCTGGCATTCTGGCAAAGCGATTGCTGAAACGGGGGGTCCAAAAATAATGAATCAAGCCGTTAAAACCTGGCGTTTTTGAATTCAATACATTGACTAAGAATTGCGGCTGTCATAAAATCATCAAGCCCACCAAAATCGAACCGTGGGCTAAGCAATATGCACCCGGAGCAGTTAGGCGAAAAGCCACTCGCCAGCAGATTTGCAGACACAAAATCTGGGGCCATCTTTTGCGGAGCATACATAAATGGAAAAAACTGAATCAACTATCAAGCTACCGATATACTCTTTTTTCAACATCAGGGACTTTTTGGCAGGCATCACCTTTCTTGGTCTGATAGTTGTTGTTTCGCTGTTCTTTTTTGATTTTAAAGGGCCCGGCAATGAATTGTCGTGGCTGCCGCTCACCGGGATTATTTTTTTAATTGCCGGGGCTTTCCTGCTCTATAATTCTGAATCCAGCGTTGTGGTCTATCTTCAGAAAGGTAACATTCAAAACCATTTTGTTTGTTTTGGAAAAGCGTTTTCGAAGACGATTGCCAGCAAGAGCGACACTGAGGCAATCGCTGTCGACTGTCAGGTCAGGTATCGAAACCGGCGCAAAACTTTTACCGGACCCGATAAAATCTACGAATACCCGGTCTTTTTAATCGACAAAGCCAGAAAGAAGCATTACATCGCAGAATACAAGAATCTTGAAGACGCCAACCGCCTGGTAGAGCGAATTGCTGCAGGCTGGCAGATTAATGGGTTCAGCGGCAAAGAGAAGTCTTTTGCCATTCTTGGCAAAGGGCCGAAAAATTCAGTAACAATAACTTATTCATCAAACGAACCGCTGACTGCCAGCGAAAAAATCCCCTCTTCGCTGTTCTGGTATGTCAGTATCACCATAATTATCCTCGCAGCAATGTTTGTGATGTCGTTTTTGCTGTCAGGATGAAGAAACTGATTTTAACACGCGCCCTTTCAATAATTTACTGACGGTTCTCAAGCCAATATTGCTGGGCCGATACTCCGGGTCATCAGAATCTCGGTTCGACAGCAATATTCGAAGTATCAACGAACAGGGCATAAAAAAAGCCCTTAACGAAATTGAAAGCGCATACTTGAGCGATTCATTCTGAAATAGCGGTTTGCCACAACGATGGAATCTTTTTTATTCTAAAAATTGGCAAACTTGGTATAATTAAAAAAACAAAAAAAGAGGTAGTTTATGGGATCAGAGCGGTCAAATAATGTTTCTAACGAAAACCCTCATGAAGACCAGCTTAGTGAAAATGAACTTGTATGGTCGGCTGACAAAGACCCTTTTGTTGTTTGCAAGGTTGCTTTTGAAGCGTTGCCTGGTGGCCGGTTCAGCATCAAAAACCGCGAGATCTCGCCTGCAGAAGTTGACTATCTGATTTTATACAAGGTCCAGGCGATTACGGGCAAGGATACCAGGGGCCGCAATGAATGGAAATGGATACATCAGCTTTCGCTTTTTACCGAAGGCTCTGAGATGAAAATTATCAAGCACAGGAATATACTGCCAGTTCGCGCCTGTGCCGAGAAACTGGCGGTTGCGCTGAAGACCAGACTGTATCTCAATCTTGAAGACAAGGAACACAGCGACGTTCACTCAATTGTTGAGACAACTCCCGGCCGCAACTGGGATGAGCTGAATCAGCCTTATTATGAGCATTTGATCAATAATCAGGATGAGATTCTTTCTGATTCTGTTCGTATTCCTGAGCAGATAAAAATTGAGCAGGGCGAGAAGCAATTGCGTATCAGCTTCAGCATACCTTACGCGCTTTCGACCTACGTCCCAGAGAACAAGTTTGGCTGTGTTTTTGCTCTGCTTATGATCATTAGCGCCTTTTTCTCGGGTCCAAAGGGGCATCGGGGAAGCGTTCCCGGCTGGCTGCTTACGCTCGATCTGTTTTTCTTTGGCATGATTATTATCAGTGAACTTTACTTCCGGTATGTCAAGCAAATGAGGGTAGAAATCAGAATGAGCGATGCCGAGTTTGATTACCGAGAGCTGTACCCGGGCAAACCAGAGGGTTTCAAAGTTGAGTCAAAACAGGTCGAAGAGATTCAGATTATCCAGAAAAAAGGCTCGCTATATTCTTACAGCGAAATTCAGTTGATAAGCGACGAGAAGATTTACAAATTTACGCTGCCGCCAAGCTATGCCGAGCCTGTTAAAAGATGCATTGACAAGTCTTTCCTGCTGATGAACGGCAGCCAGTATATCTAATGCGCTATGTAGCGCCGCAAAGAAAGTCATTCAGTCGTTCTGGCCTACAACTTTTCAGACTTTTTAAAATGACAGCAATGCCAACGGAATGGGCTAAACACGCCCCAAAATAGCAGCGCTATTTTTCGGTATTTTTCGGGGTATTCCGTATTTCCCTTTTTTGGGGTAAAATACTTATACGAATTTTTTTAGGAGAAGTATGAGATGACAAAAAAGCTCTTTGTTGGTTTTCTGATGATGTTTTTTGTTGTGGCGTTGTCGGGCGCTTTACAAGCAGCCACTTATGGATACGTGATTGTAAAAGGGAAGGACGAAAAATCCCTTGACCGTGAAACAGCCGCGATCGAAATGTTGATCAAGAACTGGGACAAAGGCGAAATGCTGTTCAAGCATAAAATCTCGAGCGGTTTCGTTTTCTTCAAGAAACACACCATCACCATGTTCTTTGCCGGCCTTGAAAAAGACGTAACCCAATTTTTGTCTCGCAGTTCTTATGAAGGCGATTTCCTGAAAGATATCGTTGTGCAATTGAACTATACAAGCTACAGCAGTCCGCGTGAGGTTGGCCCCTCCCTTGCGACGATGGTGACGAAAACACATAGCAATATTCGCAAAGCTCTTGGCGAGATCGAAGGCAAGACGGATAACAGCCTCTGGAAGACATTATCGACAGCCAATCCGAAAGCTTATAAATCTCATCTCGTTGACGGAAAATTGCTGTATCCCCAGATTAATGTTACTTTCTACAGCTTGAAAGCGACCGAAGAAAATCGTTTGTTCTCGTTAAGCTTTGGTGAGGGCTATTACCGCGATATCAAGTAAGGATATCAAGTAAGAATTAAAAAGAACGAGAAGTCGCCGGCAACGACGACTTCTCGTTCTTCTTTTCAGGGGTGGCCAGCAGGGTGCATTTCAAGGTTACATGAGCTATTTAACTTCTATCAGTTCTACATCGACATCGCCGATTTGAGTGTGTCTGTTTCCGGAAACAAAAGTAGCTGAATCACACCAGGGGCCACCGATATCAATAATAAGGGTGACTCCAGAAGGAACGCAATCAGCGTTAACTTCAGCTTCAGTTTTCTGGCCAGCAAGCTCAAGATATTTTGCTGTCATAGTTTCATGAAAAGCCCGGCAGACTTTCAAGAGAATTCTGAGTCTATCTGCCGGGCCCTGTCTTACTTTCCCCGGCCGGGTTCAACATGAAAGCCTCATGGGCAAGCGCGTTCCGAGGTATGTACTTTTTATCCTCTAAAACCCGCATTCTACCGTTTAGGTGTTTTTTGAAACAATGATTAACAAGCCGTTGCAGGGTCATACCGGCAAGCGCTTGCTGAAGATCGACAATACAACATATAAGCTGTATATTTATAATATGACAGGAAAACAGGTAGTCAAGATAATGCAGCAGCATGGCGTGAAATTAGATAGAATCTCTGGCTCACATCACGTAATGGTGAAGGAAGGTTCGAGGTCGGTGCCGGTGCCGGTTCCTGTTCATGGTTCTGCCGATCTGGGCGCATGGGCGATAAAAATTCTGAAAGAAGCCGGAATAAAGGTATAATTATGAAATATTTCTGCAGAATCGAGCTTGAAGATGGCCTGTATGGTGTCACCTTTCCCGATTTTCCGAACATTATAACTATAGGGAAAGACGTTGATGAAGCCCTTGCGATGGCTCATGAAGCTCTGAATGCTTCATTGGCCTGCGATGTGGCGCGGGGTATGCCGCTGCCGAAACCAACAGCAGCAAAAAAAGGATTGTATCCCGTCGAGGTTCTGCCGCACATTTTGATTGCCTGGCAGATTCGCGAGCTTAGAGGCAAGCTGTCTCAGTCTGAGATAGCGCAGCGAATGGGCCTGAGCTATCAATCCTATCAGCGCCTTGAGAATCCGGTTAAGGGCAACCCGACTATCAAAACACTTGAACGAATCGCAAAAGTCATGGGTAAGCAACTATCTATACAGCTTGTGTAGTCTTCAGCTTATCAAGATAATCAGCCCAGGCCTGCAGCATATCTCAAATCGCGAATCGCGATATTATAAAATATGCTATAACGAAACTTCTTTCTCCTTTGGGGATCAGGTCTTACCTGTTTTCAGGAAATCGCGGGTGATTCCGGTGAAGAAGTCTGCTGACCACAGGGCCAATGATTTGGGATCGCTCACGAACAGTTCAACATCCTTGCGGGCCTGCTGAAAGTCTACCTGCTGGAAGCGGGCCAACAGTTTTTCTACCAGATCATTGCCGGCAAGCTCTTCGTTTTTTGCCAGATGACCGGTCTGGCGAAGACGTGCGGCAAGATGTGCCATGTTCAATGGCGTTCGTCTGGAGAGATTCCAGGCGTAATCGTAAAAATCGCGCCCTTTTACCCGGTTCTCCCAGCTACGACAAAGCAGTGCATGGACTTTTCCGGCAAAAAGGGAGGGAGCATCATACATTCTGACTGAATAGGGCACGGGCAACAGCTGATATTTAAGCTCTACTCCGGCACTGGGCGGGGGATCAGTATCGAGCTCAATTTTAATGCGCAGCTGCTCATCAGGATTGACGCCACTGACAGGAGGCTTCACCGCAGCGATCTTGATTAGATGCAGCTGGGTGCCACCCTTGATGAAAGCCGACCGGACTGCCGACTGGTTGCTCTTGACCTTTTCTTCAACTGTCATTTCAAGGCCGAAAGATGCAAGTTCATCGCGCAGCGGACCGATGAACTTTGAAAGCTGAAAAGACCGGTCAGGTTGAAGCAGAGTAAAATCGAGATCCTCTGAAAAGCGGTCGAGACCATAAAAGATGCGCAGGGCAGTACCACCGTAAAACGCGGCATGACTGAAAAAGCCGCCGCGATATAGCCCAAGCAAAGCCAGCTCCTGAACTATTTCCTTGAGCGCGTTGCGATAATCTTCGATACTGGCACAGGTGTAGCGTTCCAGCATGCTTTGTATGGCGCTGTTCATAATCATGCTTCCTTTTTTAGAAGTCTGAGCAGATGCTTGAAAACGGTTTTCCGGTAAAGTGGTGCGAGAAACTCAAAAGTGGCAAAATCAAGAGTTTCCAGGCTGCCAGGCTCAATTCGCCAGTCTTCATGCAGTAACTTGCGCAAGGCCTCGCAGCTGCCCACCCGGCCGGCGCGGAAAAGAAGATCACATAGGGCCTTTTCCGGCGACGCGATCAAAAAGTTCGAACCGCCCTCCTGCTCGCATTTAACAGCATATGGATAAGCCGCCGCAGGCAGATAATAATAGTAAAAGTCGCCCAGCGGCGTGTGGAAAATGCGATTCTTGTTCTTTTTGAAAGTGGCGCTGGTTAAGGCATTGACCTTTTCTGGAATAAGCCCGTAATAGCTCAACGCCGATTCAAACGAAATGTATGAGGGCCCGTAGACGATCGCGGCCAGGCTTTTGAGCGAATACCCACGATCAGCGGGCGGCAGGAAAATACCCCGGCGCACCTGGATGATCTCGCCCGACTTGATCAGCCTGGTGATCTTTGCCTTGGGAGACGCATACTCCCGAAGCTCGTGCATCAGCATGGCGTGGTCTTTAAACATTTTTTATCTCCAATAAGTATAATTATATGATACTTTCTGGAGATAAACAAGATGGTATCTCAGCTGCGCTACGTAGCGCAGCGAAGAAAGTCAATCAGTCATCTTGGTTCTTGAACGGATAAATCATATCGACACGCAGAGCGTCTGCTGCAAACTTAAGGGCTGCAGAAATAGATTCGCGCGTCAATTGAGGATGAGCGGCAATCAGATCGTCCCAGGTTTCACCATTGGCTAACTTATCAAGAATCTGTTCAACAGTAACACGAGCCCCGGCAATAACAGGCTTGCCCAACATTATATCAGGGTCACACACAATCTGATTATTCATCTTGCCTCCCATCAGCCAATCTACTGTTTGTTTAAAAATCTTCTCATGTACCTGGCAACATAATCAGGTGGCAGCTTCGCGTCTTTTATATCATCTTCAATGCGCCTGACGTATTCTTCACCCGGGGAACCTTCTATTTCGATCGGGTCAATGTAAACCAGATGATGTGCCTGAGTGAACGGAGACAACCATATAGCATAAAACCCGCCTTGTGGGCGGGTTTTATGGATTTCTTGGGACTTGCCAAGATTAACTTTGAGCTCCCGAGCAGGGACTTAAATTTACTACCAAACTCCTTTAAAATAAGGGATTTTCAAAATAAGCATTCATTTTCTATACCCAAATCTATACCAACCAGGCTTCATTGACCTGGTTCAAATCCCGAACCAGTCTTTCTCTTCAAGAATAGGATACATCTCCGCTGCTAAAAAATCAAGATCTGCGTGTAGCTACTATCTGTTTTTCCGCTGCGCTACGTAGCGCAGCGAAATCAAAACCGGCAAACTCAATCTCTCACAAGGCTTAAGCCAGCAGTTCAATCGTCGGACACTAACGCTCATTAAAACCCTGTCTTAGTTTTGCCAACTTCAGCATGATTGAGTTCAGCTGATTGTCGTAGTTTATTTTTATGCTTAGCATGCTGTTGGCAAGTCGGTTCAGGCCTTCTTTATCTGTTTCATTCTTAAGTATGGACTTAACGGTATCATACGTCTCCGAGGTTGCAAGCTTCGCCATGTCTTTACCAAGCAGTCTTATTGAGGCATTCTTGAGATCAAAATTTTCTTCATTCAGCAGTGATTCTTCCTGATACAGTCGGTTTTCAATGCCGGTTTCACTATAGTTATCCATTATGAGCAGCAGATCGAGGGCATCCTTGCCTCTTTCGGGAAACCTCTCATTCCATGAAATAATCTTTAACAGAGCCAGGCCTGGTAATGTCGGAATCTTGATCGACAGTTCAGGAGCCTCATGCAGCATTATACTGATTGAACTTTCGTATGCCTCCTGGAACCCCAGAACACTCATTTTGAATGCCCGTTCTGGAGGCCAGAAAATGTTATGCTGGTCATCTGATATCTGGCCAAAAGGCACGATATCAACAGGCACAGAGCGGAGATAAATTCGCTGCGCGTTTTTCGGATCGCGTGAACAGTCTTCTTCTCTGCCCAGATAACCGATGAGTCTCTCAAAATCATCCCAGCCCGCAACTTTTACCCCCAGGTCAAGATCCGAGGTTTTCCTGGTTGGCTTGATATTGTAGCAGTGCTCAAGAAGCAAATCTCTAGCAAATGCCCCTATAACAAATAAAGGAATATCAAGCGCGGCCGCTGCTCGATGTAAGCTAGCCAGGACTTCTGTTATCTGAGAATCAATTTTCCCTGATAAGTTGAAGGATGTGTTGTTCATAAATCTTTTCTGCTGCTTCGGCGTTTCTTGGGTCTCCAGATGCAATCAGGTCTGCGTAAACGAGTAGCGGATGAACCAGTTCGCTGGAGGCACTCTTATCATCATTATTCCAGAACTTCTCCAGAATTTCAATGTTTCCGACGGGATCTCTACTGAGTCGGTTGCTCAATAACAAACCATTCAGTTTCTGTGGTCTGCAATAAATTGTTACTGTCTCCGGATGCAGATAATCAGTCATTTTGTGTGCTGCGACTTCACCGCTCCACATGGTATCTTGAGATGGCAGCCTGCCATGCAACCACCACTTTTCCGGGCCACGGAATGTCCCAAGAGTCAGTTTCGGGCGGAGTTGCTCGGGGTATGCCATCACCCATCGTCTTACCAGATCGTCCTTCTGTGCCAGGTATAAGCTGTTATCTCCCCTTCTACGAAGATAACCCATTTCTTTTAGCTCGGCCATAATATAGTCGATGCTCCCCAAAGAAACCCCGGCCGCCACAGCAATTTCCCGGTAAGTGGCGTTTTCAAGCCCCGGCGTGGTTAACAGTGCAAAAATCAGCTTGAGCCCAGCCTTCTTAAAAGCTCTTTTAATGGCGCATTTGACAGGCTCTTTCAGTTTATTGCCCTTGATAAAAACAAAAACAGGGGGCTGGTTTATAAACATATTCCCCGCTGAGTCTACAAATTCAAGCCCAATCTGCTTCAGCTCTTCTGCCATATCCGGGTTTACATACTGTGTCATAAGCATTACCGGCAACCCAGTCTCCTTATTTTTCATCGCAAGCAGCATTTTATCTGATTTTGTAATAGCTACCTTTATCTCGACACGATACTTCAGCTTTACGGAATCAAGTTTGATTTCAACCGTCAAGACTTCCTGACCTTTGCGCCTGGAAGAAGTGAGCAGTGGTTTGCAGACTTTCGCGCCGGCAATATTGCTCTTCACTACCTTCAGTGCTGTCTCCAGAATCTTCTCTTCAGAAAAGTCCATTTTCACCACGCCTTTTGTTCATTTTTTATGTTTGTTCACTTTTTATGAACATGACATAATTTTGAACAAAATGCAAGCGCTGTCTGTAAAGTTGCTACGCCGAACGATCATCAACCAATTAAAAACAGCACAACTAACCGGCCGCGCTACGTAGCACAGTGAAGATACGTCACGCCACCTTGCTCAGAGTCAGATTAAACCCTGAGCGCATGGCAAGAAAAATAAGCATTTCAAGGCTGAATTTTTCCCATTTGCCGCGAACGAGATCAGAAATTCTCGACTGACTGACCTGCAGAATTTCTGCGGCTTCAGCCTGAGTCAAACTATTATCACTGATCCATCTTCTAACCTCTGCCATAAGGTCAGCACGCATTTTAAGAATTTCGGCATCTTCATGCGAATAGCCGAGATCAAGAAAAATGTTGCCAGAAGAGTCCTGAATATTGTTTTTCATAGTTTTGCTCCAATAAGACCATATCTTTTACGCGCAATTTCGATGTCCCTTAGACTCGTTTTCTGTGTCTTTTTCTGGAACGCATGCAAAACATAAATTGCATCATCAGCGCAAGCATTACACTTCGCTGTATAGCTTCAGCTGCTTGTTCATGAAACGAACAGTGTTTTTATACTTCGATTGCACAGCCGGTTCCAATGCATCAAAGCATCCAAAAGCCTGTTCAAAAGCCATGTAGAATTGATGAACTGATACCGGTGGCTTCACTTTCAAATCATGAGCAAAAATAACTGGCCAATTGACTACAAACCCAGGTCGCTCTGAATTCTTTAGCGGCACAGGCCAGCCTATGATAACATCTTTACCGTTGGACTTCATACCCAAGCTAGTCGCCATTCCATGAACAGATTCACTTAATGTTATTCCAAGCCACTGCGCGGACTCGCCGACTCTGTAAGCATCAATCAAAGCTGGTCCAGCATACATAGACTTATCAAGATTGAAACAAAATTCGCCAAGTGCGATCCCTGCGCGAACAGGAACACATTTGAAAAGCGCGGCATGGAAGATTTCGGCCACAAGAATAATCATAGATTTAAGTTCAATATCAGACGCACCAGAAGTGAAAAGAAACGTAAGCGCTCAGTAAACCGCATCTTTTTTTCCTGATTTTTTTGTGGCAATGTTGCTTCTGTGAACCCCAATGTCATTTACAGGAGCATTTATGAAGCGTAGAGCACCGATTAAA
>Ga0116171_10003123_pt1 | contig 15370 bp, 9 predicted proteins | sample AD_JPNHW2_MetaG_FD_89798 | JGI IMG/M metagenome (GOLD analysis project Ga0116171, IMG submission 89798) | Active sludge microbial communities of municipal wastewater-treating anaerobic digesters from Japan - AD_JPNHW2_MetaG | ecosystem: Engineered > Bioreactor > Anaerobic > Digestate | place...
CCGCGCTTGCAAGGCGACACGTTGCACCGTGCCGCCGGCCGCGAGCACCGAGCGGATCATGTCGGCGTGCTCTCCCTTCACCTCGGTGGAGATCTTCCCGGCCCCCTGGCGCAGCTCGTCAGGCACGAGCGCGACGAGCCAGAACGGTGCCCGCAGGTCGATCTGGCCGGCTGCCACGGCCGTACCCACGAGGGTGCGACCCGTGACCCGAGCGGTCAGGGCGGTGCGCACTCCAGCCTCGTCGCCGGCCATGAGCAGCTCGGCGGAGAGGAGCGCGAGCGCGACGCCCGGCTCGCCGTCCTCCTTCGCAAGGTAGAACGGCACGCCGCCGACCGTTTCGGCGTGTCCGCCCCGGGCCACGATCGCGGCCCCCAGACTCGTCGGATCGAAACGACCACCGAGCAGTGCGAGGGCGTGACTGTCGCTCTCCCGGGCGGTGGTCGCAATCACCATCAGGTCGACGTCACGCAGCGGATCGAGGCCCGCGTCACGAAGGAAGCGGTGTAGATCGGAGTCGATGCCGGTCCAGCCGGCCTCGTGGTCGAGGATCCACGCCTGAATCAGGGGATGGGCGCGCAGCACCGCGGCGTCCACGGCCATGACCACCTTGGCGTCGGCGGGGACGTACCGCAGCAGGTCGCTGGTAGTCGGCGGCGCCGCCAGTGCCGGGGAGGCCAGCAGCGTCAAGGCGATCGACAGGCGCAACAGGGTCTTCATCGTGAACCTCCTAGTAGCTCTTGCGTTGGAAGACGGCCACGGCGACGGCGAGGCAGCCGGCGCCGAAGGCGAGCGTCGTGCCCATGGCCATCAGGGAAGGCTCGCCCTTGCCCATGACGAGCTGCACCACATCCCGTCCCAGCTCGCCGCTCTTCGGCAGCAGCCAGTAGAGGCCGTGCACGACCGAGGCGGCGAGGCGTGAGTCCATGGCCGCCGCGATGTGCTTGTGGGCCGCGAGCGGCATGGCAATGATGTAGATGGCGTAGGGCAGCATGATGGAGAGCGGCGTGGAGCCCGAGAGGACGCCGATCAGGTACATGAACCCGAGGTATGAGAGGAAGACGAGAGCGATGATGCCACCTGCCAGCAGGAGGCGGGGGTTCCAGACTCCCGTCTTGAGCGAGATGACGACGAAGACGCCGCCACACAGGAAGGCGAGGTTGGCGAGGACGAGGGTGATGGCTCCCACGAAGCGGCCGAGCAGGAGGGTCGTACGGCTCACCGGCCGGGACAGGTAGAGGTCCACGGTGCCGCGGTGCACAAGGTTGGGCACCTGGGAGCCGGTGGCGAAAATGGCCAGAAAAACTCCGAGGCCGTAGAGCATGGCCGCGAACGCCGACTCGCCGGTGGTGACGACCGTCTCGATGGGCGTCTCGCCGTGGAGGTCGAAGGCCTTCCCAAAGAGGGAGCCCGCGGCCAGGGACCCGTCCACGATGTCGAGGTTGAGGGCGAAGGTGAGGACCAGCAGAAAGAGGGTCGAGACGATCACGAAGCCCAGGAGCGTGTAACGCGCCAGCACTTCCCGCCAGGTGTCGACGACGAGGGCCCAGACCTTCATGGCGTGCGCTCCTCACCTACCAGCTCGATGAAGACGTCCTCGAGCGCGGCCCGCTGGGCGGTCACCTCGGCGATCAGCAGGCGCTCGCCGCGCAGTCCGTCCAGCATCCGGTTGAGGGTGTCCAGGTCGGGCACCTCGACGTCGATGTGCCCGTTGGTCGCCGCCGCACGAAAGAAGTCCAGGCACGCGGCCGGGGCGTGCTGACCCTCAGCCAGGCGGATGCGGAAGCGGTGGGTGGGGCGCGTCAGATCCTCCACGGACGCCTCACGCAGCAGGCGGCCCTGGTGCAGGATGGCCACCCGGTCGCAGGTCCGTTCGACCTCGGAGAGGAGGTGCGAGTTGATGAAGATCGTCGTGCCGCGCTCCCTGGCCGCGAGGAGCACGTCCCGGATGTGACGCCGGCCCACCGGGTCCACCCCGTCTGTGGGCTCGTCCAGGAAGAGCACCTCCGGGTTGTCGAGGAGCGCGCAGGCAAGGCCCAGACGTTGGGTCATCCCCTTGGAATACCGACTGATGCGGTCAGTGCCCCGCTCATGGAGGCCGACCAGGTCGAGGAGCTCGGGGGTCCGGCGGGTGATGGTGGCCTCGTCCATCCCGGCCAGCCGACCGAACAGCCGCATCGCGGCGTCCCCGGGCAGGTAGCCCGGGAACCGGTGGCCTTCGGGCAGGTAGCCGACACGACGACGGGCCCGAGGGCGACGCGGGTCGATGCTGCGCACCTCGACCCGCCCGGTCGAGGGCCTGGTCAGCCCGAGCAGGATCTTGACCAGGGTGGTCTTGCCGGCGCCGTTAGCGCCCAACAGACCGAATACCTCGCCCGAGTGAACGGAGAAGCTCACTCCGTCAAGGGCCTGGACCCGGCGGCGAGGGGAACGGAACTGTTTCCCCACCTCATCGACGCGAATCACGGTGGCTGGCTCGCTCACAACTGGTACTACGAATGCCGCGGAAGGAATGTTCCCCGGCGGGCAGGAATGGGAGCTGGCAGGTGACCCCGCGGATGGCGCCCAACCGAGGGCAGGTGTACGATTCGCACTCCGTGAGGGGAGAGATCATGAGCCTTCCGCCCCATGACGTCCTGAACCTGGAGCTGTCCGAGGCCGGTGCACGCCGCATCGCCTGGGCCGATCGCAACATGCCCGTGCTGGCCTCGATCCGCGAGCGCTTCGTGCGGGAGAAACCCCTTGCGGGTCAACGTGTGGCCGCCTGCCTGCACGTCACCAGTGAGACCGCCAACCTGGTGCGCACTCTGGAGGCGGGCGGTGCCGAGGTGCGGCTCTGCGCCTCCAACCCGCTTTCCACCCAGGATGACGTGGCTGCGGCGCTCGTGTCGAGCTACGGCATTCAGACCTTCGCCATCAAGGGTGAGGACAACGCTAGCTACTACCGGCACATCCGGGCCTGCCTCGAGTTCCATCCGACCCTGACCATGGACGACGGCGCCGACCTCGTGTCCTCGATGCTCTTCGTGGCGCGCGGCGAGCTCGACGGTGTGCATCCCGAGGTCCGGGCCTTCGCTGCCGACATCGGCGACGACGGGCGCCAGCAGCTCCTTTCGGGCGTGCTGGGCTCCACCGAGGAGACGACCACCGGCGTTATCCGCCTGCGGGCCATGGAGCGGGACAGCGTCCTGCGGTTTCCGGTCATTGCCGTGAACGACTCCGACACCAAGCACCTCTTCGACAACCGCTACGGCACCGGCCAGTCGACCGTGGACGGCATCCTGCGCGCCACCAACCTGCTGATCTCCGGCATGACGGTGGTGGTGGCCGGCTACGGCTGGTGCGGGCGCGGCGTGGCGATGCGCGCCCACGGCATGGGCGCGCGGGTGGTGGTGACCGAGGTCGACCCGGTGAAGGCGCTCGAGGCGGCGATGGACGGCTGGATGGTCATGCCGATGCGCGAGGCCGCGAAGATCGGCGACATCTTCGTCACCGTGACCGGCAACACCCGGGTCATCGGCACCGAGCTTGCGCCGCTGTTCAAGAACGGCGCCGTGCTTGCCAACTCTGGACATTTCGACGTCGAGCTCGACGTCCCGGGCCTGCGTGCCCTCGCCGTCGAGCGATGGGAGGCACGGCCGTTCGTCGAGGCGCTCAAGCTCGCCGACGGCCGGGTCATCCACATCCTGGCTGAGGGCCGTCTGGTCAACCTGTCGGCGGCCGAGGGGCACCCGGCGGTGGTCATGGACATGTCCTTCGCCAACCAGTCGATGGCCGCCGAGTACCTGGTGCAGCACGCCCACGAGCTGCAGCCGCGGGTCTACCGGCTGCCCGAGGCGCTCGACAAGGGCATCGCCATCCTCAAGCTCGCGACCATGGGTCTGCGGATGGACGTCCTGACCGCCGAGCAGGAAGCGTACCTCCAGAGCTGGCGGGAAGGAACCTGACAGGGGATTGCAGGAGCGCCACTCCTGCCGCGACAGGTGGGCGCCGACCTCCGGGCGGCGCACCCGAGCGCACCGCGCGAAGCCCCATCTGCGGTAAGCTTCGCCGGAAAGGAGCTGCCATGAGACACGTAGTTCTGAGCATTGCGATTCTGGGACTGATGGTAGGGGTGGCGACCGCCCAGCCGACCCCGGGCCGGCAGACGCCGCCAGCCGCCGTCACTCCGGGCGACAACCAGAAAGGTGGGCCTGCCGTGATCACGACCGAGAGCGGGCTGCAATACCAGGATCTCAAGGTGGGCACCGGCCAGGTTGCGGCGGCCGGTCAGACCGCCGTCGTGCACTACACCGGCTGGCTCACCGACGGGACCAAGTTCGACTCCTCGGTCGGCAAGCAGCCGTTCACCTTCCCGATCGGCGGGCACAAGGTCATCAAGGGCTGGGACGAGGGCGTCGCCGGCATGAAGGTCGGCGGCACGCGCAAGCTCACGATCCCCGGGAAGCTCGCCTACGGTGAGCGCGGCTACCCCGGCATCATTCCGCCCAACGCCACCCTCGTCTTCGAGGTCGAGCTTCTCGACCTGAAGTAGCAAGAAGAAGGGCCTCAGACCTCAGACCTCAGGAAAAGCAGACGTCAGACCTCAGCTCCCCCGCCCCTCCGATTGGGCGGGGGAGCTTCTGCTTGTGGGTCGCCTCGCGGATGGGTGGGTGGTCTTCCTGGAGCCTTGAGCCCGGGCGGGTGGTGGCACGACGGTCACCCCTCCCGCCTGGGACGGCCAGTGACCACCGGCCGCTACTCCGTCCGGAAGAGGGAGAGCTCAGGCGAGAGGGTGGCGGCGTGGTGGCCGATGGCCATCGGCCGTGGGTGGGGGAGCTGAGGCCTGAGGCCGCGGGGATCGGGTGGGTGGAAATCCGAGGTCGGGAGGTGGGGTGGAGGAAAAGAAAAAGCCCCGGTCTTCGGACCGGGGCTGTCGTGTTGCGAGAGTGCTGCGATTAGAAGCGGACGCCGAACGACACCGTGTAGGTGCGTGGGGCCTGGTAGTCGGCAGTGCCGACTGGCTTGCCGAAGTTGACGCCCTTCTCCCAGTTGTAGCCGCCGGCCTTGCAGGTGGCCGCAGAAGAGCCCTGCGGGCACTCCTTGGGGGCGGTGGTGAAGGGGTTGAAGAGCAGCCACGACGTGCCGTTGGCGCGGGTGTAGACGCTCGTATTTACGTTGGTGACGCCGTGCTCGTTCAGGAGGTTGGTGACCTGGGGGTGGATGAAGAGCGAGATGTCGCGCCCCAGCGCCGGGATCTTGAACTCATAGTCGAAGTCGAGGTCGGTTCGGGTGATGTTGTCGGTCCGGTACGCACCACGTTTGGAGAAGTAGTAGTTGACTGTAGCAGGCCGCCGGGCGTAGCCCGGGTTCGTCACGTAGGGGTAGGAGTAGATCGGCCCAATAGCCTCATACGGCGTGCCCGAGAAGTAGCTCTCCATGATCGACACCGAGAGCTTGTGGTGCTTGGACGAGATGAGGTCGACCACGCCGAACACGCGGGCGCGGTGGCGCTGGTCAGCGGATAGGTCGCCCTTCGGGCTGGTCCAGCTTTCCTGCTTGAACTCGGGGTAGTAGAACGGGTTGGCGGTGTTGGATGTCGGGCCCGAACCCGCGCTCTCACCCTCGTAGTTGCCGCGCAAATGGGACCAAGTGTAATTCCCACCGATGTTGACGCGATCCGTGACGCGATAGGACGCCTGCAGGTTCACACCGTCGTACTTGCGCTCGAGGAAGTTACTGTTGCCGATGATCTTGCGGTCATCCCGGAGCGTGTCGAAGACCACAACCTGTCCAGTGTCCATGGTGACGCGAGTAAAGTACATGTCCTTGGCCTCGCGGTGAATGTAGTCCACCCGGACCAGGCCGTTGGAACCGAGTCGCTTGGTGATGCCGGCAGTCATTTCCTCGTTGTAGGGCGACTTGAGGTTGTTGCCGACCACGAGCGAGATTCCGGAGAGTGTGCTGTAGGCGAAGTCCCGGCCGACCGGGCCACCCCACGAGGTCGTGCCTTTGGCGAACAGCCAGGCAAAGACCTCCTGGAGCACCTGGTGCACATTCAGGCACGAGCTGATCGTTGCGGCCGTGCAGTCCTGGTTGATGTCGGGCCCCTGGTAGTAGAAGCCGAGCGACGACGGGCTACCGCCGCCCTGGCTGGCGATTGACCCGGCGATGGCAGTCACGTAGTGGGCATACCCGGCGTTGACGACCCAGTTGCCATCGCCCTTGATGTCCCAGGACATGCCAAAGCGCGGACTGATCCGGCTATCCTTGGCCACCGTGTTGTGGGAGGCGTCCTGGCCGTCATTCTTGTCGTAGCGGGCGCCGAGGTTGAAGCTCAGGTTGTTGGTCAACCGCCAGCGGTCGTTAAGGAAGATGGAGTTGGTGCGGAAGTTGGTGCCCTTCGACGAGGCCAGAATCGCCCAGTAGGTGAAGTCGGAGGCGACGTTGCCTTCGCCCCCGGTGACCAGGGGAATCGGCTCATGCAGGACTGGATCGAGCAGAATCGTATCGTCGTCCGCCCGGAGGTACGCATCGGGCCAGTACACCCAGTCCGAGCCCGACTGGTGGTTGTTGGCCTTCCGCATGTCGTTGAACGAGTCATAACCGAAGACCACGTCGTGGGTGCCCATGTTCTGGGTGCTCAAGAACCAGGAGCCCTTGAGCATCCAGTCCTCGTTGTCGCGCTTCTCGACGTCGCAGACACCGCAGAAGTATGGCGAGTTCGAGAGGACACCCTCGTAGTTGTCCTGAACTCGGGTGCCGAGGATCTTGTCCTTGTAGTCTCCGCCCGAGCCCTCGAACGTGAAGGTTCGCTTCGAGTACTGGCCTTCCACGAAGAAGTTGTCGGTGAGCACGCCGTTGTAGTTGATCGCCAGCAGGTCCTGGGGGAGCTTGCGCGACTTGTCGAGCGCCGACAGGGTGACGGCGTCGCCGAAGGCGTCGTTGTTGGTCTGCGTGGTGTTGATCTTCATGTAGGAGCCAATGAAGCGGTGATTCGGGTTGAGCGCGAAGGTGAGCTTGCCCTCGTACCGCTGCTGGTCCGTGCCGGTCTTGTAGGCGATGTTCGTGTTGTAGGTCTGGGCGCCGAGCTCCGTCTTGCGAGAGCGGCCTGCAGCGAAGAACCACAGCTTGTCCTTGATGAAGAAACCGCCCAGCGTCAGCTCGTAGGTGGTGTTGACCTTGTCGACCTGCGAGGCGTACCTGGTCTTGGGGGTCTTGTCCTGCCACTTGTCGTTGTCAAGTGACAGCCGCAGGGAGCCCGAGAAGTCGTTGCCACCCGACTTGGTCAGGGTGTTGACGACACCACCGGCGAACCGGCCGTACTCGGCCGAGACGCTCGCGGTTGAGGTTGTGGTCTCCTGGATGGCGTCCTCGATGTAGAGGGTGTTCGGCGTGTTGCGGACGTTGTCCATGACCGCCACGCCGTTCACCAGGAAGAGGTTCTCGTAGGACAGGGCGCCGGAGATCACGAGGTTGCCCGAGGGGCCGGTGCCGGCGACGCCCGGGGTCAAGGCCGCGACCGCGGTCATGGTGCGACCGACCGGCAACTGGTTGATCAGCGACTGCTCGAAGGTCGTCGCCACCTGGCCGGAGGTCGAGATGGTCTCGTACGACCCGGTGACGGTCACCTCTTCCGTCACCTGCGACATCGGCATCGCGGCGTTGACGGTCGAGGTCTGCGCGGCGTTGAGCTTGACGGGGGACTCGAGGGTCGAGAACCCCTGCAGCTCGAACTTGACGACGTACTCGCCCGGGGGCAGGAACCGGAAGATGTAGTCGCCGTTGATCGTCGTCACGGCGGTACGGGTGCCCTGCAGGTTCGGTGACGCCACGGTCACCATGACGCCTGGCAGCGCGTCACCCTTGTCGTCGGCCGCGCGGCCGGTCAGGGTGCCGGTGGGGACTTGCGCCAGGGCTGGCAGAGCGATTGCCAGGGCGCATAGCACGATGAGAATCCTCTTTGACATCGTTTGCACTCCTCCTTCTCCTCGGAATGGAACGGGCAGTTTGGTCGTCCGGTTTCTGCAGCGATCTCACCCGATCTCGCCGGCTCCGATCGCCTGCCCTTTCGCGATCGGCACGGGCAGCAGAAAACTACACTTCTCTTCGAAATGCAAGTGGTCTGCCAGCCCTCGGGACGCCCGGTGAACCCAGAAGTGTGGAGTTTGTTCGAGATGCCGAACTACCGTGCGGGATGTCGGATTTTGCCGCCCGCCGGCCGCGCCTCGGCCTCGTCGTCACCAGGGGTCGCACGCGTCCGTCTGCGGCTCCACCTGACTCGCTGATGGACTGCCTGGGTGATCCTCTGACTGTCGGTCAGTCCTGGAACGCGAACTTGCCGAGGACCTGTCCCTTGACGCCGACGAGCTCGATGGCGAGGGTGTGCTCCCCGTGCTTGCGGCTGGGGCCGGCGAAGACCAGGACGTAATGCCCGGCGATGGCGCCCTCGATCCGCATCACCGCCTGGTCGGGGAAGTTGTTGGTCTTGATGTAGAACCCGCCCGTGTCCTCGGCCACCTGCTCGAGGCCCACCTCGAGGGTGTGGTAGTCGGCATCGGTGACGTCGATGGCGTACACGGAGACACGCCCGGTCATGAGCTCGTAGCGGGCCCGAGCGTAGTCGGCTCCCATCGACACCCTTTGCCCGAACAGGTACCCGAGCCCCCACCCGAAGAACATGACCGACTTGTTACCCGGCAGCTCCTTGAGCGCCCTGGCGAGGACCAGCAAGCCCTTCTCGGGGGAGGCGGCGTCCTTCGCTGCCTGGAAGTCGAGGAAGGCGGCGAGGGACGGAAACGGGTGGGCGGGCAGGGGCTTGACCTTGCCGGACAGGATCGCGTCGTGGATCGCCCGCTTGACCCGGGCTCGATCGGTGGTGAAGTCGACCCGGAGCTTGAGGTGGGAGTCGTAGGAGACGACGGCGACCTGGTCGTCGGGCTTCAGGTCATCCAGCACCTTGATGGCGCGGCTCTTCATGCGCATGTGCCCGGTCAGGCGGACGCTCTCGAAGCCGGCCTGGAAGAAGAAGACGAGAAGACGCCCGCGGGGAGCCGGCGCGGCGCCAGCGACCGACGCCTGCTCCGGAGTGAGGCCCTCGGAGTAGGCCTCGGAGCCCTCGACCCACTCGACGCTGTCCAGGTTCGCGGGTGCACCATCGACGAGAAGGCGGAAGCTCCCGGGTCCAAGGCCGCGGATCGGTTGCCCCTTGCTGTCGACGACCCGGACATCCGCGACCACCCGCCGCACCTCGACTTCGGCGGAGTAGGTCGGCAGCGGCGTCGGGGCCTGCGCCCGCGCCTGACCTCCGCCGGCCAGGGTGATGATCGCGACGAACCAGGCCGCGAGCCCGACCCCGGAGGCCTGACACGGGGCCCCGATCCAGGCCTTCGCCTGGGCACTCAGTCCGTCTTCGTGGCCCATGGCAGCTCCTCCAGGTCGACGTTACCTCCGGATAGGATGATTCCCACGCGCTGTCCGCCGAGGTCCAGCTTGCGCTCGAGCAGCGCCGCAAGAGGGACGGCCGAGGACGGCTCGATGATCAGCTTGGCGCGTTCCCAGACCAGGCGCATGGCCATTACGATCGATTGCTCGCTCACCGTGACGATGCCTCGCACGTGCTGGCGGATGATCGCGAAGGTCCGCTCGCCGAGCGAGGTGCGCAGACCATCGGCAATCGTCCGGGGATCGAGGCTTGGCACGAGCCGGCCCTGCTGGAGGGACCGGAACGCGTCGTCCGCTCCGGCCGGCTCGGTGCCCCAGACGGCCGTTCCGGGGGAGACCCCGGCGGCCGCCAGGCAGGTGCCGGACAGCAGCCCGCCACCTCCGACCGGGGTGAGGATGGCATCGAGCGGGCCGGCTTCGGCAAGGAGCTCGAGGGCGGCGGTGCCCTGTCCAGCCATCACCCTCGGGTCGTTGTACGGGTGGATGAAGACGGCGCCCGTGTTCCTGACGACCTCGGCCAGCATCGACTCGCGGGCCGCCAGGGTGGGCTCGCACTCCAGGACGCGGGCGCCGTATCCCGTCACCGCGGCCTTCTTGACGGCACGCGAGTTGCTCGGCATGACGACGTGGGCCGGGATGCCGCGCAGCCCGGCGGCGAAGGCGAGGGCGGCGGCGTGGTTGCCGGAGGAGTGGGTCGCCACGCCGTGGCTGGCCTCGGTGTCCGAGAGCGACAGCACCGCGTTGCAGGCGCCGCGTGCCTTGAAGGCCCCGACCTTCTGGAGATTTTCGCACTTCAGGAAGAGCCGCGACCCGGTCATGGAGTCCAGGGTGCGGCAGGTGTGGACCGGGGTCCGGTGAACCGCTGCCGCGATCCGGGCGGCGGCCACCAGGACGTCGTCGAAGGTGGGAAGGTCGGGGATCTCGATCACTCAGGCTCCTGTCGACGGGGCGATGGTGTCGCGGTCCATGACCAGCAGCGAGAGGTCGTCCCGCAGGGGTTCCCCGGCGGCATGGAGGTCGAGCCCCGCGAGCAGCCGTGCCACCACGGCTGGAGGCGTGCCGCCCTGCCCGACCCAGCCCCGGACCTTCTCGAACCCGAGCGGTTCTCCGGCGCGGTTGGCGGCCTCCGGAAGGCCGTCGCTGTAAAGCACCAGGAGGTCTCCCGCGGCCAGGCTCGTGGTGGCAGGCGTCACTGTCAGCGAAGGGCGCAGTCCCAGCGGCAGCCCACCACGGCCCAGCTCCTCGATCTGCCCGCTGGCCCGGCGTAGGAGCGGAAACGGGTGGCCGGCACAGGCGTAGTCGAGCCGCCCGCTGGCCGGGTCCAGGAGGCCGACGAAGAAGCTCATGAAGGCGCGGCGGTCGCCGGTGCGGCAGAGGACACGATTGACGAGCGCAAACACGCGGTCAAGCGTCGGATCCAGCTCCAGGGCGAGCTGGAGGACCGCCGAGGCAATGGCCATGAGGAGCCCTGCCGCCATGCCGTGGCCCGACGCGTCGCCGATCACCAGCGCGAGGCGGCCGTCCGGGAGCGGAATGTAGTCGTGGTAGTCGCCGCCCACCTCATTGGCAGTGCGGGAGGCCTGGGCGAAGCCGTAGCCGGCGAGCGTTGGCACGGTCGACGGGAGCAGGTCCCGTTGGAGCTGCCGGGCCACCTCCAGCTCGTCGCGGACCAGCAACCGGTCCGCCAGCTCGAGGGCGAGCAGGAAGACGAGCAGCCCCACGGACACGAACCAGTAGAACGACGGCAGACTGATCGTCACGTCGCCGGCCTCGACCTGCAGTCGGCCGTTGACGAGGCCGACGACCGCTGCGACCAGCGCGACTCCGAAGAGCAGGCGCCGAGGCGGCGAGAGCTTGGACGAGAGGCCGACCAGCAGCAGCTTGAACCGGAACCACCACCGTCCAGCTCGACCCTTCGGCTCGGGTCCCATCGCTGCGTCCCGCGTGAGTACGTGCCAGACGCGCGCCGCATCACGGTCGAAGAGCCGCTGGAGGTCGCGCGACGAGACGTCAGCCGTGAAATGCCGCCAGAGGCGGCCGAGGCTCGAACGTGACTGGCGGACCGGTTCCATCGGTTCGGGACAACCCCCCGCCATCATACGTGCCCCCGTCGGCCGTGTTGCAAAGAAAGGGCCCCGGCCCGAAGGCCGGGGCTCGAGAAGAACAGCTCAGGAGGAGCAGCTAGAAGCGCACACCAACTGAAAACGTGTAGGTCCGCGGCGTCTGATAGTTGGTGGTCGCCGTTGCCTTGCCGAAGTCAGGTCCCTTCATCCAGTTGCCAGAGCCCTGGCAGGTGAAGGTCTTGGTCTTGTCACCGCCGGGATAGGCGCCGATGCACTCGACCGGCGTGTCGGTGATCGGGTTGAACCGGGTGAGGTTGCGGCCGGCATTGTTGCCCGTGTAGACGGTCGTGTTGACGAGCTCTACACCCTGCTCGTTGAGCAGGTTGATCACGCCGGGCTGCACGAAGAACTGCAGGTCCGTGCCGAGCGCCGGAATCTTGAAGGCGTAGTTGACGGAGAGGTCGGTCCGCGTGATGTTGGCAGACGTCCACTTGTCACGGTTGGTGAACCAGTAGCCCACCGTGGTCGGGGCGGTGATGTAGCCGGGGTTGGTCACGTAGGGCTGGTTGGAAGCGTTGCGCAGTGCAACAGTGCCAGAGGCGCCGTACGGCGTGCCGGAGAAGAAGCTCTCCATGAGCGAGATCGACATGGTGTGGTGCTTGGTGCTGAGCACGTCCCACACGGCCCAGAGCCGCGCCTTGTGGCGCTGATCCTGGCCGAGGTTGCCCTTGGGGGCGTACCAGCTCATGCGCTTGTACTCGGGGTACTCGCGGATGTCGGAGGTCAGCGGGCCCGAGGTGATGTCCTCGCCGACGAAGTTCCCGTACAGCCGGGAGAGGGTGTAGTTGCCGCCCAGGGAGATGCTCTGGGTGACGCGGTAGGAGAACGAGGTCTGCATCGCGTTGTAGGTGCGCTCCAGCAGGCTGTTCTCGTTGTCGTACAGCCGCAGGTTGAAGGTGCCGTTGGGCGTCGTCACGGTGCCGGTGGTGAGGTCGAGCCGCGTCACGTAGAAGTCCCTGAAGTCGCGGTGGATCAAGTCGACCCGGATCGTGCCGCTGGTGCCAAGGCGCTTGGTCACGCCCACCGTGAGCTCGTCGGTCGAAGGCGAGAGCAGGGTCTTGGCGATCTTGGAGTTGCCGCCCGGGATGTCAGGGGAACCCCGGTACTGGCTGGTGTTGTTGGTGCCGCCGATCGAGTCGAACCACGCGAAGAACTGGGCGAGGGCGGCCGCGGAGCCGATGCAGTTGGTGCCGTTGGTCTGGCAGTTTTCGTTGATTCCGGGGCCGCTGTAGTTCCACTGCCAGGTTGCTGCGTTGCCGGCCGAGGAGGTGGAGTCGCCAATCGAGTTGGCGATCGCCGTGGAGTACGTCGCATAGCCGGCGTTCACCAGCCAGTTGCCGTCGCCGCTGGGATCCCACGAGATGCCCAGGCGCGGGGAGAGCTTGGCGTCGTCGGCGACCGTCTTGCCCTCACCGTCCTTGCCGTCGTTCTTGTCGTAGCGCAAACCGATGTTGAAGCTGAAGTTGTTTGATAGCCGCCACTTGTCGTTGACGAACAGCGACTGGGTCTTGAACGAGGTGCCCTTGTTGGCCTTGAGGATCGGCTGCCAGTAGAAGTACGTGCTGCTCCCGGGGGAGAAGACGGGGTAGACCTCCTTGGTTGTAGAGTTGATGATCGACTTGGAGAGGTAGATTCGGTAGTCGCTGCCGGACTGGTGGTTCATCTGCTTGCGGATGTCGTCGAACTGGTCGAAGCCGGCCACGATGTCGTGCGTGCCAAGTGACGAGGTCGAGAGGAAGTACGAGGCCTTGAGGATATAGTCGTTGTTGTTGCGCTCCTCGGGCTCGCACACGCCACAGAAGGTGGGGCTCCAGAAGCGCGCGTTGGAACGGGAGGTGTCGAGCAGCAGCGTGCCGTTGATCTTGTCGGTGTACTGCGACCCTGACCCGACGAACTTGAACTGCTTCTTGGAGTACTGCGCCTCGACGAAGAAGTTGTCGGTGATCACGCCGGTGTAGTTCCCTGTGAACAGCTTGGACGGCAACTCGCGGTTGTATAGCGAGGCGAGATCCAGGATCGTCGCGTTGTTCGGGTAGGAGTTGTTGCCCTGCTCGACCTTGTAGTCGATGTAGGAGCCGATGACGCGGTGGTTGGGGTTGAAGGCCAACGTGAGCTTGCCCTCGTACCGCGTGTCCTTGGTGGTCTGTGGGAACGTCAGGCTGGTGTAGGAGCCGGTCTGTCCCGTCGCCTTGGTGTCACGGTAGCGCCCGGCGGCGAAGAACCACAGGCGGTCCTTGAGGATGAAGCCGCCCAGCGTGGCCTGGTGGGTCTGGTTGATCTTGTCGGCCTGGGAGCCGTACTTGGTCAGGGGGGTCTTGGCGAGCCACTTGTCGTTGTCGAGAGCCAGGCGGTAGGAGCCACTGAACTGGTTGCCGCCCGACTTGGTCAGCATGTTGACGACGCCGCCGGAGAAGCGGCCGTACTCCGCTGACACCGACGCCGTGGCGGTCGTGGTTTCCTCGACCGCGTCCTCGATGTAGAGCGCCGTGGGCGTGTTGCGGAGATTGTCCATGATCGCCACGCCGTTGACGAGGAAGAGGTTCTCGTAGGACATGGCGCCGGAGATGGTGATCGCCTGCGACGGTCCGGTCGCTGTCGTGCCGGCGGTGAGTGCGGCGAAGTTATTCATGTTGTTGACGACCGGCAGCTTGTTCATGAGATCGTAGGTGACGGTGGTTGCCAACTGGGAGGTCTGCGAGATGGTCTCGAAGGACCCGGTGACCGTCACCTCCTCGGCGACCTGCGTCATGGGCATCTCGGCGTTGACCGTCGAGTTCTGGGCGGCCGAGATCTTCTTGGTGGTTTCGAGGGTCGAAAAGCCCTGCAGCTCGAACTTCACGGTGTAATCCCCGGGCGGCAGGAAGCGGAAGACGTAGTCGCCATTTACCGAGGTGACGGCGGTGCGTATGCCCTGCATGGATGGCGACTGGATCGACACCGTGACGCCGGGCAGTGCTTCGCCCTTGTCGTCGCTGGCGCGTCCGGTGAGGGTGCCCGTGGGGTTCTGCGCCAGGGCTGGTAAGGCGATCGCCAGGGCGCACAGAATGATCAACCATCGCTTCGTCATTCGGAACTCTCCTTCCTTCTGGAACGGGGTGGGTGCACGCATCCAAACTCGACTCGTCTGGCCATCTGATAGCTGTTAGTTGCGGCTGGTGGCCCTCCTTCCGAGAATGCTTCTGCGACACGTTCCCAAATAACAATCGGTGGTGCAAGACACCTGCCACTTCCTCTGTGCCCTTGACACGGCCTGCCACGGCGATCTTGTTCGGCGGTTCGAATGGCCATTCGAACTCCCGAATTCTCAACCCGCGGGGGCCCAGGCTGGTGCGCTATCGGTTCTGCATATGCTATGGAAGGAGGTCATTTCCCCAACCACCCGGATGTGTCCAAGCTGAGCGGCGGATGGCTGTGCGGGATCCGGGTTTGGAGGCTGGTGTGCGGACCTATCGGCCGCAACGTCTGGGAGCTGCATGGGCAAGCGTCTACAAGATGTTGTGGTGTGTTGCAGGCAGACGGACGTTGTGCAAGGCGCTCCTAGAACCGCACGCCGAAGGAGATGGTGTACGTGCGTGGGGTCTGGTAGTCGGCGGGGCCCTGGGGCTTGCCCCAGGTGTCGGCCTTCATCCAGTTGGCGCCGGTCGCCGTGCAGGTGTTGTGGCTGATCTGGGTGCACTCGACGGGAGTCTCGGTGAAAGCGTTGAACTTGACGAGGCTCTTGCCGGAAGTGCGGCCCGTGTAAATGGTGGCGTTGGGGTTGGTGACCGCCTGGTTGTTGAAGAGGTTGGTCACGGCCGGTTGCACGAAGAGCTGCAGGTCGGTGCCGA
>Ga0116171_10003128_pt1 | contig 15361 bp, 13 predicted proteins | sample AD_JPNHW2_MetaG_FD_89798 | JGI IMG/M metagenome (GOLD analysis project Ga0116171, IMG submission 89798) | Active sludge microbial communities of municipal wastewater-treating anaerobic digesters from Japan - AD_JPNHW2_MetaG | ecosystem: Engineered > Bioreactor > Anaerobic > Digestate | place...
AATTAAATCCCTGCGGGATTTGGCTCAGGGCGGAGGGCTCAGTGCACAGGGCAAGACCAAAGATAAAAGACCAAAGATACAAGAGGGAGAGTTTTGGTTTCATGGGTGAACGGCGTAAAAGGCTCAGCGGCGCAGCGGCACAATGGCACAGAGGCGCAACGGCCTGGTTAAACAACTGGTTGAAAACTAGCTATATCCTATAAATTTAGGATAAATGTGAATGCGTGTCAAGTTTTTTTGACGAATGTAAGACGTCAGGCGACAGGCGTCAGGTGTCGGGCGTCGGGCGTCGGGCGTCAGGCGTCAGATGTCAGGTTTCGGGCAGCGTAATTCGAGTCACTTCGTTCCTTGTCTCCCACTCCTTACCTTTCCGAAGCTAATTTCTCTACCAATGACTTAAGCTCGTCGATCTGCTGCTGCTGCTCCTGGATGCTTCTGATAAGCACAGGAACAAGTTCTGAGTAATTTATACCCATGGTCTGAGAGGCATCTGAACCTTTATCTACAACCTCTGAAATGATCTTCTCCACATCCTGGGCTATAAGGCCGAGATGCTCTTTTTGTGACGGATCATCTTTCCATCTATAGCTGACCGGAATAAGTTTCAGCAGCGATGCGAGTCCATAGCTTATCTCAGAAATGTCCTCCTTTAACCTTGCATCAGAAGTCTGGATGGTTCCGTTGGTTGCATAAACTGCAGTCCATCGCAGTGTTGATGAACCAAGTGATGATGTATTTGTTATCCAGGGCAATACATCAGCAGAGGTGACCTGAAGGACATCGTTGCCACCGCCTCCGAAGATGAGCCTGTTGGTCCCTCCGTGTGCATTCAGCCTTACATCACCTGCTCCGCCGCCTGCGTTGGCAACACCTATTTTAAATCTGTAGCTGCCATCGCCTATCCTGAAGTCACCTTCGGCAGTAGAGACATTCCAGTTACCGCCGGTAATATCGAGTTTTGTTGCAGGAGAGGATTTTCCTATGGCAAGGTTTCCGTAAATATCCGTATTGGCATTAAAACGCAGATAATTGTTATCGAACTGGCCATATATCAGTGCACCTGTCGGTCCGGCTGGAGAATTTTCGATGTAAAGCCGGTTTGAGACGGATGTTTCGTTAGCGCCAGCATCGGTTCCAATAATAATATTACCGCTTCCTGATGTAAGGTTATAGGCAGCGCCGTTTCCGATTATTGTATTAAAGCTACCTGATGTGGTTGTGTATGATGCCGACTCACCGATCACCACATTGTACGAACCAGAAGTATTTGATCTTCCGGCATTTGACCCGAGATAGGTATTTGATGCACCAGTCTGGTTAGCAAGCCCTGAGCTGAATCCCATAAAAGTATTGTAATAAGCTGTTGTATTGCTATAACCAGCACCAAGGCCGAAGAAAGCATTGTTGGCTCCTTCAGTATTCAATAATCCTGCATTCCAGCCTACAAATACGTTTGCTCCTCCTGTTGTATTGCTGCTACCTGACATAAGGCCGAGAAAAGTATTCTGTGAGCCGGTAGTGTTTTTATTACCGGAGCTCTCACCAATAAAAACATTTTGTGAGCCTGTCGAATTGGTATATCCGGAATTCTTACCGATAAAGACGTTTGCGTAACCCTGGGTGTTACTGTAACCTGACTGGAAACCAAGCATAGTATTGTCAAAGCCAGAGACATTGCTGAAACCGGACATATTGCCGAGAAAGATGTTATTGTATCCTGTAACCAGTCTTAATCCGGCACCTGTTCCTATAGCCACGTTGTTGTCTCCGCCTGTTGTCCCGACCGGAAACATAAAACCGAAACCAGCTCCGTTGCCTATAAAAACATTATAGTTTCCGTTCAGGTACGCTCCGCCTGCAGAAACTCCCATATAGGTATTTCCTGTCCCCGATGTAAATGCCGATCCGCTTGAAGTACCCACGAAGGTATTCTGGGACCCGGTCTCGTTGCCGGCACCAGAAGAATTCCCAAGGAAAGTATTTGCATTACCTGTGAGATTTGCTTTACCTGCCCTGTAACCTATAAAAGAATTGTTTACTCCCAGGGTATTATTATATCCGGCTTCAAATCCCAGGAAATTATTGTACAGGCCATCGGTATTGTTTTTGCCAGCCTGATGGCCGATAAAATAGTTCTCCGGAGTCAGGTTCAGGTAGTTTCCTGTAGCAGCTTTTGTTGCATCAAATCCGCCGACAGCGAAGCCCCCTTTCAATCCTTTCTGGAGTTCTTTGACATAAACCCTTGTACTGTCGCTAGTAACCCGCAGAAATTCCTGCGGTTCAGCTTTTGTAAGATCATAACCACCTACAGCGAATCCTCCTTTTGCAGGCTTTGTTGCAGGATTTGAATCAAGATATATTCTCACACTGTCTTTGGAAACTATAAAATATTCTGTCGACAGAGCCTTGTCTGTTCCAAACCCCCCGACAGCAAATCCTCCTTTAACACCTTTTTTACCATCCGAGACGTATATCCTTACTCCCTCATTGAAAACAGCAAAGACAGTCTGCCCGTCCTTATTTTTTACCTCAAACAGCGATTCATCGTTTAACGCTGCCGTTCCTTCGATATCGAGCTTCTGAACAGGTCCAGCGAGATTACCAGCTGTCAGCGCATACGGAACAGACTGTAGAAGCGAGGTACCAAGGGTCTTCCAGCTTCCTCCATAATGGATCTCTGTCATCAGATATTTTGGAGAAATGTTCCAGTTTATATTTCCGAAAGATGCTTCCTTGCTTTCTTCCTGCCGCACTCCGCCGCCAACGATAATGGAAAAGAGGCCAAAGTTGTTCGTAACAACGGTATTATGAAGCTCTTTCCAGTGTATAGTCCCGCCTGTTTCTGCCGAAAGAACAGAAAACATCACCTGCATTGAAGTATTTGCAAGTACATTTCCGGAACCGTCACGGGCGACAGCCTGGTAATTAAATCCCTGGGGAACCTGGCTAAGGGCAGAGGGTGTATGGAAAAGGGAAAGACCAAAGATAAAAGACCAAAGATAAAAGAGGAAAGATTTTGTTTTCATGAGGAGATAAGGTTAGTCCTTTTTATAAACAAGTGAAATTCTGTGTTGTTCGGTAAAAAGAGGTTATTTTTGGTAAAATTTCCGGTATGCTGATTTGCAGAAACACAAGCCTCAGACCTTTCAATACCTTCGGGCTGAATTACCTGGCAGATACGATAATACATCTGAAAACAGAAAAAGAGGCCAGGGCTATATTTAGCGGAGAGATAAAATACAGGAAACCATTAATGATAATTGGCGGAGGAAGTAATCTCCTCTTCACAGGCGATTTCCGCGGGACGATCATTATTCCGGGATTTGGAAGGACCAGGATCGAAGAGAAGGCAAAAGATCATGTGATTGTTTCGGCAGGAGCAGGTATCAGATGGGACAGGTTTGTGGAATGGTGCTGTGATAAGGGATTCTGGGGCATTGAGAATCTTTCAGGTATTCCTGGGAATACAGGGGCTGTTCCTGTTCAGAACATAGGGGCTTACGGAGTTGAAGTCAGAGATCTGATCGTAAAAGTCAGAACAATCAGAACTTCTGACGGAAAGGTCTGCAATTTCAGCAATGAAGATTGCAGGTTCGGGTACAGGACAAGCATCTTCAAGAATAAAGAAAAAGGAAGATACCTGGTAACACGGATCTTCTTGAAGCTTCAATTGAAAGAGTGTCCAAATCTCAGGTATGGTACTCTGAATGAGGAGGTCGGCAAGACCGGAGAACTGACATTAACAAACATCAGGAATGCAGTATTGAAAATCAGGCAGGGTAAATTACCAGATCCGTCGGAGATCGGTAATGCCGGGAGCTTTTTCAAGAATCCCGTGGTGACAGGGGAATTTGCAGCAGATCTTGTTAAAAAACATCATGGTTTGCCAGTATATGACGAAAATAACGGAATGAAGAAGCTGGCAGCAGGGTGGCTTGTTGAGCAGTGCGGATGGAAAGGTAAAAGATCAGGCGATGCGGGAGTACATGAGAAACAAGCGCTGGTTCTTGTTAATCATGGCAATGCTTCAGGAAGAGATATCCTGGATCTTTCAGAAGAAATCAGAAGATCTGTCAGGGAGAAGTTCGGAATTGAGCTCGAGAGGGAAGTTGAAGTGATCTGATTACCTGTATATCTTCCTTTTATTTAGTTCACGCTGGTATTCAGCTGCGTAGCGGTTATGTTCCGTGAGTGTTCTCGAGAAGTTATGATAGCCTGAGAAATCGGCCCTGGCTGCGAAAAAGAGGTAATCGTGCTTTTCCGCATTAAGGACAGCATCTATCCCTTCGATAGAAGCACATCCGATCGGCCCCGGAGGAAGACCATAGTGTTTATAAGTATTATATGGCGAGTCAACTTCAAGGTAAGCTGTCAGAACCCTGGTGATAGTCCAGTCGTTGAGCGCAAATTTTATGGTTGGACAGGCTTGAAGGGGAATGCCTCTTTTAAGCCTGTTAAGGTAAACTCCGGCAATTCTCGGTTTCTCGTCGGCTTTGGCGACCTCATCGTCGATGATTGATGCAATGATCGATACGTCGACCTGTGTGAGTTTCTTTGCTTTTGCCTTTGCTACCCTTTCCCCGTTCCAGAATTTATTGTATTCGCGGAGCATCCTCGAATAAAAGCCTTCTGCATCTGTATTCCAGAAGAACTGATAAGTATTCGGAAGAAAGACAGCAATAACTGTCTCCTTTGAGAAACCATCACCGGAATAGTTGTCAGGATCAGTAAGGAAATTGACCAGGCTGACTGAATCAGCGGCGATCTGTTTGCTCACCTTTCCAGCCAGGTCATTAAGGGTCCGCACATTATTAAAAGTTACATTTACGGGAGTCTGCCTGCCTGAGCGCAGTATGTTTATCAGGTTGTTATAGCTCAGGTTGTTATCGATGACGTAGCGTCCTGGTTTCACAAGTGCAGGATAGTTCTTCTTCTCAGCTATCCATTCAAATATTCTCAGATGAGGAATTGTAAAGTGCGATTTAATTGTATCCAGGGCTTGTGTATATGTGGCACCCTCCGGAATATAAAGAACAATCCTTTCTTTTCCGGTGTTCAGCTTCGGTCCGAATAAGATATTATATATCAGGAACATACCCAGCAATAAAGCTGAGGCGAAGATCAAAATTGCGGCGATAATTCTTTTCTTTTTCATCATGCTTAATGATGGGCAAATTTACTGAAATATTGCTACTTTTACCTTTCTTCATATTAAACCATTAAACTCATGAATATGTCAGTCTCCATGTTGCTAATAATAATTGTAATAGGCATCATTACAGGTGTAATGGCGGGAATGCTTGGTATCGGAGGTGCTATCATAATGATACCTGCCCTGGTTTATTTTCTTGGTTTCAGCCAGCAGATGGCGCAGGGAACGAGCCTGGCGGTAATGCTGCCCCCTATTGGTATCATTGCCACATATAATTACTGGAAAGCAGGACAGGTTGATTTAAAAGTTGCCCTGATACTGGCGGTAATGTTTCTTGTGGGCTCTTTCTTCGGTTCGAAACTTGCACTTACAGTACCCCAGGCAGTATTGAAGAAGATTTTCGGAGTTCTTCTTCTCCTGGTTGCAGCAAGGATGCTTTTCTGGAAGTGATCGTTGGATAAAAAAAAGAGGGTGTCTTAGAAGCATATTTAGACACCCTCCCTGTAATCTGAAGTATTTTTTCTAGAACATAATTCCGAGGCTCAGCAGAAATGCATTGGGCCTGTCGTCGAGTGCAATGTCGCCAAGTTTGCTCTGGTACTTTGAAAGGCTGCCTTCATACCTCAGGTCGATAGTGATCCTTTTAACGATATCGAGACCAAGACCTGCCTGGTAACCGAATGTCATCGAAGCATAAGTAGCTTTTAAATCGGGATCATCAATCAATTCCTTTGGTGAGCCGATATTCACAGAGCCAACCGGACCACCATTTATTCTGACAGGTCCGAATTTTAAACCTATCATAACAGGAATGTCAAGCTTATTGAAAGTCTGTGTTTTCAGCGAGTCGGCGAGTGTTGAAGTATTGGTAACCTTGTAATCATTCGACCGTGTAGCAAAGAGGACTTCAGGCTGAATATAGAGCTTTGAAATATTTGCTCTCAGAAATACGCCTGCGTGAAAACCATAACTTGCACCTTCGGCCTTTTCAACCAGGTATGAGGTCGAACCTGAGGTGACTGTTTTTGCATCATCCATTGAAATAGAGGTTGTGCTTGCCCCCGCTTTCAAACCGAATTTAATCTGCGGCATTGCCGGCAGTGCGATGAATACTGCTAGTAATAATACAAAAAGTTTCTTCATAATCAATTGTTTAAGTTTTTACAGATCAATAGGTTAATAAATACTCGTATTAATTCTTACAATATATAACGGTAAATAATGGTAAAAGGTTGCAGACACGATAATCTTTTTTCTCAGGTAAAATAAAGTTATAATAATTTAATATGAATATCAAGAATGTTTAATAATGAATCGCATGACGCTTGAAAATCAATTGTTTTACCCCATCCCCAGGGGGAGTCAATTGGTTTTCTTCGCTCCCCTTCACTTTGTTTCGCTCAGAATGACATATTGTTATGTATATAAGGGTAGTGTAGTTGGCATTCTGAGCAAAGCGAAAAAACTCCTGAATTTAATCGGACACAGATGATAAAAATGATTAATATTGATTTTTAAATTTAAAGTCTTTGTATCATGAAAATTAATCATTTTGCAATTCTACTTGCAGTTTCATCCCTTACACTTACAATTAACGGACAGGTGAGTCCGAAAGAAAAAGGGCTTCAATCGATAAATCAAAATGTAATTAAGGGTCAGCTTGAATTTCTCTCTTCCGACTGGATGGAAGGAAGGGCTACCGGTGAACGCGGTTCATTCCTGGCAGCGGATTATATTGCAAGCATGCTGAAGGTCTCTGGTGCAGCTCCTGCAGGTGATTTTCAGTCCGGACCAAGGGTAAGACCGGCATCTCCCGGAGGGATCCAATCTGCGCCTCCACGTCCTTCACAGAGCTATTTCCAGAATTTCTCATTGATAGAGAGCCAGCCCGCAGGTACTTCGGTGCTTACTCTTGCCAAAGGTGGGCAGGAATATAAATTCAGGGAGAATGTCGATTTTATGATATCGAGGGCTTCAATGGAGATGAGCCTTACTGCTCCTGTTGTTTTTGTAGGATACGGGATACAGGATAAAACCCTGGGCATTGACGATTACGCAGGTATCGACGTAAAAGGAAAGATCGTAGTGAGAGTGACCGGATTTCCCGGATATAACGACATAACATCCCCTATGTATAAAAAGCTCGTCGGCGACAATCAGCGTTCACAGTATGAGATACAGAGAAACAAATCAGAAATTCCCGGTAAGCTGGGAGCTGCAGGTGTCATCGATCTGACTCTCAACCGCGATGCAGCAAAGAGCTGGGGTGTTTATAAATTCATCTACAATATGTCGCCTGCGGAAAGCGGCACACGCGCCAACTGGTCGTCGATGAGGCTTGACGGAAAAGAAATTTCGTCCAGTCCTGTTATCATCACAATAACTGAACGGGTTTCGAATCTGCTTATTAAGGAAGGCGGGCTTGATATCGCCAGGTACGAGAAAGAGGCTGCCGCAGGAAACACAAAGTTTAAACCGGTTGTGCTTCCCGGGATCAGTGCAGGCCTGGTGATAAATGTTAATTCCCAGCGTGTCAGGGTAAGGAATGTTGTTGCGATCATTGAGGGAGAGAATATGAATGAGTTCATTGCGGTGGGGGCACATATGGACCACATGGGAACAGACAACGGAAAGATATGGAACGGCGCTGATGATAATGCATCGGGAACAGTTGCTGTGATGACACTTGCACGTGCTTTTGCGGAAAGCGGAGTCAAACCCAAACGAAGCATAGTTTTCTGTGCCTGGACAGGTGAAGAAAAAGGTCTCCTGGGATCTGAGTATTTCACTTTGTATCCGCCAGCCGGTAAAATAGGCGATTACAAGTTTTATATGAATTTCGATATGATTGCAAGAGATGCTGCTAACGACACGGCGAGGAACATGGCCGGCATTACATATACGAAGGCATACCCAAAGCTGGAGGAGATAACAAAGAAAGCTGTTGAAGATTATAAGATCAACCTTAAGCTCAATATAAGGAGCAATGAAGCTCCCACCGGGGGAAGCGACTATACTGCCTTTACGGCTAATAAGATACCGGTCATTGCCTGGATGGCTGCGATGCATCCCGATTATCATCAGCCCTCCGATGAGGTGTCAATGGTTAACTGGGACAAAATGACTGAGATAATTAGACTTGCTTACCTGCAGCTGTGGGAAGCTGCCAATGGCGAGATAAAATAATCATTACTGGTATTCAAGGTAATTGCTGTTCTGCTTCAGCTCAATAAAATCGTTGCCGGTATCGCAGAAGCCATATTCGAAACAATAGTGGTACTTATTGCCATTTGCCGATTCGATAACATGCGTGAAAAAGCTGAAGTTATAGCCCAGGGCGAAAAGAGCATCCTTATGGATCGTGTGTTTCCCCTCTCCGTATAAATCGGCTAAAATGCGCCTGTTCTTTCTCAACAGGCCATGTACATTACGCACAAAATTATTTGTGTCGCGGTTAAGTTTGTTGTTGTAGTTGTTCCTGCACTGATCGGAACAAAATTTCTTATCGGTTCGTCCGTGGATAATATCTCCACAGTCAAGACATTTTTTTTCCACAGCACTAAAGTTTTGATAAAGATACAAAAAAACGTTTTCAAACGGTTAGAAATGACTATAAATGATTGATTAGCGGGTATAAGCGACAAATAACCGGGAGATGTATTATTGCAGCTGTAAGTTTGACATGAAATTAAAATTATGTCTCACTAAAAACAAAAGTCATGAACGCATTAAGAAACAGAGTACAGTTGATCGGCAATCTCGGTCAGGATCCTGAAATGAAGTCACTTGACGGCGGAAAGAAAGTCGTAAGGTTCACTATGGCGACCAATGAATCGTACAAGAACGCTGACGGGCAGAAGATTGAAGAGACCACATGGCATAACATCGTTGCCTGGAACGGCCTTGCAGAGACAGCAACAAAATTTCTGAAAAAAGGCCAGGAAGTGCTTGTTGAGGGAAGGATCGTGTACAGGACCTATGAAGACAAGAAAGGAGTAACAAAGAATGTGACAGATATCGTTCTTAACAACCTCCTCTTGCTGAGATCAACAAAAGTGAATGGTAAAGACAAGGAATAGTCTTATATCATTTGTTGCTTTTCCCGTGTGAGGCTGCCCATAAGGCGGCCTCTTTTATTTTGTCTGTTCCTTAGGTTTGGCTGGAACCAGGGCGGCAGCGGTCCAGTTACGAAGGAATCCCATGACTTTCTTCTGGTCGTACCCCTCTCCTGCTTCAAGAAGACCGCTGTCCTGAATATGAAGGGGCTTGCCCTTAGCATCAAGGATTATGAAAACCGGAAATCCAAACCTTACAGGGTTGCCCAGAAATACGTTTGCTGCTTCATTTTTGTTTTCAGGGCTGTAATTAAGCTTAACAGGAATGTAGTTACTTTCTATCAGCTTTGAGATTTCAGGATCTGACTTGCTATAGGCGTCGAATTTGATACACCACGGGCACCAGTTGCCACCATATTGAATCAGTACATGCTTTCCCGAGGCCGTGGCAGCAGCCACAGCATCATTTATCTGCTTCATGCCATCGAGGGCAGGATCATAAATCTTCTTTGCTTCCTGTCCGTAGATATAACTGGCAGACATTGCCAATATGAGTGTCAATAAGATTGAAATCTGAATAAGTTTTTTCATTCTGCCGTACTGTTAATTAATGCATCCAAAGTAAATTAAAATAATTATACTTTTGTTCTGTAAAAAAAAGTTTGTGTTTATACCTGACCGGGAATGAATAAAACAGCTCCACTTCTTATTCTCTCTGCACTATTTACGAATGGAGTTTGCGGTCAGACAGCCGGATCATTCGGCAAACCGATTACCGAGATCTTCACAGATTTTCATATTAACTTTAACGATACTTCAAAACATACCGGCTTCGACCTGAACAGGGCTTACCTTGGATGGCATTTTATTGCAGACGGGAAGATCTCAGCAAAAGTGATTATCAATATCGGCACTCCCGACGACCTGGCACCAGGTTCAACGCCAAGAAGATATGCTTATTGCCGTGAAGCTTCACTGATCTGGACGGGTGAAAAACTTACATTCTCGGCAGGTATCACGGGAACCAGGATATTTGAGTTCCAGCAAAGGTTCTGGGGAAAAAGATATGTGGCGAATACCTACCAGTCGATCAACGGCTACGGTTTTATAGCCGACCTTGGATTTGTTATCGATTATAAATTCAACGACACCTGGAAGGCTGACATTTCTGTGATGAACGGCGAAGGATATTCTAATCTTCAGCAAGATGAAAACTTAAGGACTTCGATAGGACTTACAATCACACCTCCGTCAGGACTGGCATTCAGAATATATGGCGACATACAGGATTCAGGAGGTCTGTGGCAACCTGTTGGTGTAATATTTGCCGGGTACAAGAATAAGCTTATTACCATAGGTGCAGAAGTAAGCTATAAATCAAATATCGACTGCAACAGAGGACATCATGTATGGGGTATTTCATCGACGGGAGGCATAAATATAACAGAGCGTCTGGAGCTTTTTACACGATATGATTATTCAACCTCGGTGATCACAGGTAATGATACTGAAAGGTGGAACTACCTTAATGATGGCAGTTTCCTGGTTACGGGGATACAGTGTACACTATCGCCATACTCAAGGATTGCTTTAAACTACCAGGGAAAGTTTCCCTATTCCGAAATACAAACTGGTACAGATATGATCTTCATCAATGCACTGTTTAAATTTTAAATGAATGATCACCATAATCGATTATAAGACTGGCAATATTGGATCGATCCGAAATATGCTCAGGAAGATCAGGCAGGAATCCGTGGTCACATCCGATCCTGCAGAGATAGAGGCAGCAACGAAGATCATCCTTCCCGGGGTAGGATCATTCGACCAGGGTATGGAGAATCTTATTTCCCTGAATATCAGGGATATACTCGACAGGAAAGTTCTCAGGGAGAAGACTCCTGTTCTCGGTATCTGCCTTGGCATGCAGCTGATGACAAACAGAAGCGAGGAAGGAAAGCTGGGAGGACTTGGCTGGATCGATGCCGAAGCAATAAGATTTACAATTGATAACCGTCAGCAATATAAAACGCCACACATGGGCTGGAACAGGGTCCGGCAGTACAAGGAGAGCCGGCTCTTTAAAGATATCAGCCCTGAGTGCAGGTTCTATTTTGTTCATGCCTATCATGTAAAGGTCAGGGATAATTCTGATATTCTTACGACAACAGATTATGAAAAGGAATTTGTCTCCTCATTTGAAAAGGAGAATATTATCGGAGTACAGTTTCATCCCGAAAAAAGCCATAAGTTTGGCATGGCATTGTTAAAGAATTTCGCTGAATTATACCAGAAATGACAAAAAGGATAATACCCTGCCTGCTCCTGAGGAATAACGGACTTGTCAAGACAATAAAGTTCAGGGAGTCGGTTTATATAGGCGATCCCATCAATGCTGTCAGGATTTTCAATGAAAAAGAGGCAGACGAGCTCCTGTTTCTTGATATCGATGCAACAAGGGAAGGCAGGGAACCTTCAATGAAAATTATCAGCAACATTGCTGAAGAGTGCTTTATGCCCTTTTCCTACGGTGGAGGTATCAGCACACTTGAGCATATCGGGGAAATATTAAAAGCAGGTGCCGAAAAGATAGTCATCAATAGCAGGGCTTTCACTGACAAGGAATTTATCCGTAACGCTGCCACCAGGTTCGGTAGTTCCACAATTGTAGTTTCTATTGATGTAAAAAAGAGGATTACTGGAAAAAAGAGTGTTCATATCAACGGAGGGCGTAACGACACCGGTAAAGATCCGGCTGAATATGCAGCAGAAATGGAACGGTCAGGAGCCGGGGAAATAATCATCAATTCAATAGACCGCGACGGAACAATGTCGGGTTACGATATTGACCTGGTGAGGAGCGTGTCGGAAGCAGTGTCAATTCCTGTTATTGCCTGCGGCGGTGCCGGTACAGTTCATGATCTGAGGAAGGCCATTACCGAAGGCAAGGCATCGGCAGCAGCAGCGGGCAGTCTTTTTGTGTTCCATGGCAGGCGAAAGGCTGTCCTGATCACTTATCCGACTGCCGGTGAAATATCAGAAATTTTAAAATAATGAGCAGATGAACACGGAGAAATACACGATTTGCAAACGGTGCATTATGGATACTTCTGATCCGTCCATAATTTTCGACACAGAAGGAAATTGCAACCATTGCAATTCTGCGCTTGAGGTTGCTCCCAAGATCTGGTTCAGAGGTGAGAAGGGTGAAAAGCTGCTTGAAGAAATTGCTGAAAAGATAAGAAATGACGGAAAGAAGAAAGAATATGACTGTATCATTGGACTTAGCGGCGGGGTGGACAGCTCTTATCTCACATACCTTGCAAAGGAGAAACTGGGATTGCGGCCTCTGGTGGTACATGTCGACTGCGGCTGGAATTCTGAGCTGGCAGTCAAGAACATAGAGAACATAACACGGAAGCTTAATATAGAGCTTCACACGTTTGTAGTAAACTGGGAAGAGATGAAGGATCTACACCGGTCTTTTTTTAAAGCAAGCCTCCCCGACCAGGATATACCACAGGATCATGCTATATTCTCTGCCCTGTATAAATTCGCTTCGAAAAACAACGTCAGATATGCCCTCAACGGCCTGAATTACTCCACCGAAATCATCCTTCCCGGGTCATGGGGGTACCAGGCAATGGATCTCTTTCACCTTAAGTCGGTACACCGCCGGTTTGGCGAGAAGCCCTTACACGATTATCCTGCTGTCAGCTTCTTCGAGAGATACATCTATTACGGATTTATAAGGGGAATGAAAATCTTCAGCCCTCTCAACTATATAAATTACAGCAAGGAAGAAGCCATTAAGATTCTCAGCAGCGACTTCGGTTGGAGCTGGTACGGAGGCAAACACCATGAATCGAGGTTTACCAAGTTTTTCCAGAATTATTATCTGCCTCACAAGTTCGGATATGACAAAAGAAGGGCACACCTGTCGAGTCTTATTATTTCAGGACAGATAACACGCGATGAAGCGCTGGAGGCGATGAAAGCGGATATCTACACAGCTAACGAGATAAATGACGATCTTGAGTATGTGGCAAAGAAGCTCGGCTGGTCACCGGATGAATTCAGGTCAATAATTGCACTTCCGCCAAGGGCGCACAGGGATTATGGAAATATCGATTTCCTGTTCAGAGGAGGAATGGCGCTAAAAAGAATGATTGGTAAGTAGTCTCTTTCGGAGAAACAATCATAATCTCACAAAGTCTCTTCCGGCTTTCAGAGCTTTCAGGTTTATCTCAACTATCTCTTCACCTTTACGTTCAAAAAGCTTTCTGACAGCATTTTCAATCGTATTGAACGGCATGCTTATGAAATGAGATGCAGCTCCCAATACAACGATATTTCCTGCCCTTGAGGAACCTGCTTCCTTTGCCACTGTGTCGGCATCTATAATAATATGGTTTTTAATTTTCTTTATTTCCCTGATAATTTCCTCTATTGGCGGATAATCCGGAATATTATTAAAGGGAACGGAGTTAGTCACCACCCATCCTTCGGGGGAGAGCCAGGGCAGGTATCTCAGCGATTCCATTGGCTCGACAGAGATAATAAGGTTTGCCTTTCCATGCGGAATGAGGTCTGATGAAACTGGTTTATCGGAGAGCCGGAAATGGGATTGTACATCGCCTCCTCTCTGGCTCATGCCATGAACTTCGGATTGTTTCAGGAAGAGTTTGTTTTCAATCGCTGCGAGCCCTATGGCTGAAGCAATTGACAGAATTCCCTGGCCGCCAACGCCTGATAATATAATGTCATTTCTCATATCTGTATTGTTTTATTCACCTGAGGCATCAGCTTTTTTTCTTCGTGAAGCAGTCTGAATACACTCACGCGCAGCAATTATTACCGATACTCCTTTATATTCCAGTTCTTCAGCAATTGTTTTGACGTTTTCGTCGTGGTTTTTACGAAGGGGGACTATCGTCCGGATATGTTCAGGCTCCACGCCTATTCCTGAACAGATGTTCTGAAGCTTGCCGGTGGCCTGTGATCTCTGTCCACCTGTCATTCCTGTTGTTGAGTTGTCGGAGATTATGACAGTAACAGGAGAATTTTTATTTACGGCATCGAGAAGACCGGTAATTCCGGAATGTGTGAATGTCGAATCGCCGATTACAGCTACAGAAGGAAAGAGGCCTGCGTCGGCAGCTCCGATAGCCATTGTGACTGAGGCGCCCATGTCGACGCATGAGTTAATAGCACTATATGGAGGCATGGCGCCGAGTGTATAGCATCCGATGTCGGAGAATACATGTCCTGGCCCAAAAGGTCTTACAGCTTCAATAAGGGCGTTGTACATGTCGGAATGGCCGCATCCTTTGCAGAATGACGGAGGCCTCATCTTAACTACAGCCGGCACATCAGATCCTGTTGATTCAGGCATTCCAAGCGCTTTAGCGACTATGGCAGGATTAAGTTCACCATCGCGGGGTATCGTTCCGTCGAGTCTTCCAAGTATCTTTGGCCCGGAAATATTATAGCCTCTTAATCCTTCTTCTATGAGCGGGAAGCCTTCCTCGAGAACCAGTATCTCCTGGCATCTTGCGGTAATCTCCCTGATCAGATCGTCGGGAAAAGGATATGTGGCGATTTTAAGCACAGGGTAATCGATATGGCTTCCCGAGATGTTTTCTATTAGATAATTATAGCTTATTCCGCAGGCAATTATTCCCAGTTCACGTTTCTTTCCATCGTGAAAGGAATTGTATTTCACGAGTCGGGCGTCATAACGAATAGTATCATATGTTGTTAGAAGTGACTTATATCTTTTTCTTGCTATGGCAGGAAGGAGGACAAACTGAACCGGGTCGGAAGGGAGGGTTAGCTTTTTCTGAGGAATGGGATTACGTGTAAGTGTTACACTTGCTCGTGAATGAGCGAGCCTGGTGGTGATCCTGATCATAACCGGGATTTTATACTTCTCGGAAAGCTCAAAAGCATCAAATACCATGTCGTATGCTTCCTGCTGGTTAGAAGGTTCAAAACATGGAACAAATGCAAATTTACTGTAGAAGCGTGAATCCTGCTCATTCTGTGATGAGTGCATCGAAGGGTCGTCGGCAGAAACAACAATAAGTCCGCCATTAACGCCGGTCAGCGCCGAGTTGATGAACCCGTCTGCAGCAACATTCAGGCCAACATG
>Ga0116171_10003130_pt1 | contig 15355 bp, 9 predicted proteins | sample AD_JPNHW2_MetaG_FD_89798 | JGI IMG/M metagenome (GOLD analysis project Ga0116171, IMG submission 89798) | Active sludge microbial communities of municipal wastewater-treating anaerobic digesters from Japan - AD_JPNHW2_MetaG | ecosystem: Engineered > Bioreactor > Anaerobic > Digestate | place...
ATTGGTAAAGATTTTCAATTTTTAGATGCCTATCAGGCTAATCCTGATAAAGAAAATAAAATTCATATCAGAGTTGCTCTTAAATGGGATGAAGCTACTACAAACGTGGAAGTTTGTCAAATCAGGCTCAAGGCATTGAAATTAAATGCAACTATTGGAACTACTACTGTTGTTACTGTAGAAAACGGCAATTATGATGTTAATGATCCTAACTACTATGTTGATTTAGGATTAACCCAAGAATCGGATCCATTAGAGACTATTTATCATCAGTATGATACAACTATATATAATGCTGATTTAAATGATATCCAACCCGATTTACATGGTTTTAGACTTTTCGAATATGAAGCAGATATGCCATATCCGGGAAGTCAGAATGTCTTAGAAGGTAGTACTTGCAAAAATTTCAGAGGTATTGATCCTGAAATTTATTGGTATGGAAATACAAAACTATACATTGATTACATTGAAATAGAAGATGAATTCCATCATTCATACAGAAAATATGGCGAAAATTCTGAATACATTACTCGTCTGGATACGAGATTGGCACAATTAAATGCACCGGGCATGCCGCATCATGAGGATATCGCTATGTATATGGTACATGATGAGCCAGCACAAGGTGAGTTTGGAATGAGCAAGATTGTACAAGATCATCTCAGTCTGCAAGGCAAAAAAATGATGGCTACTGTCAATTTGAAGGATAGTTGGGTTATAAAACCAGCCGGTTACCAGAGATATTTTCATCCGGGGAACTACATTAGTACCATTGTTCCGGATCGTTTATTGATGGATGCATATCCTTTAGGAGAAGGAGCAGATGAGAGTGACAGGATTCACTGGAATCTGAATGATAATTCCAATTGGATTCAAAATAAAATCGATAACAATCTATTAGTATATTATGCAGCTTTAGCAAAAAAAGTCCAAAGTCATCCTGCTTATGCGAATACCGAACTCTATTATTGTCCGCAAATCTATGGAGAGAGAGAATTTAATACCGCTGGTGGATACTGGACACTTCTTTTACCACCAAAAAGTATGATGAAGTGTTTGCAATTTATGCCTTTATGCTATGGAGCAGATGGCATTTTAAGTTTTATTATAGACGCATATTGGCCAACCAGTACATCTGCTACTGGACACTATTTTATTGCACCCTTAAGACATGATTCTGGGGTGGGATATAATAATTTGTCTGATCCATTTCCTCCCGATTTAACGCGTCGTGGGGCATTAACTTCTTTAGGTGATGCTAATCTGAAAATAAAAGAATATGGGCACATCATCAAAGATCTGAAGTGGTCAAATTCAGACGCTCTGATGGTTACTGAAACTCATCCTTCGGATCTTTCAATAAGTGATTTCGGGTTGGAAAGTATCAAAGTGTTTCACGATCCTAACCCAGCAAATACCCCATATTATGAAGGATACGTGCAATGTGGATATTATAAAGATAATAATAATATCCCTTGGTTTATGCTTGTAAACAGAAGAGCTGTTTATAGAACCGATGGTCTCACCAGTTCAGCGCCACTTGATGTGGACGTGGCTTTTACGGATGCTGCACCTCAAAAAGTTAGATTTACTTTCGATTCTAGCTTTATCCAACAGCATGGAACTGTTGGAATTTATGATCCATACTTACATGATCTACAAATTCTTAATTCAAATAGATATGCAGAAGTATCAATCGATGCGGGAGATGGAAGTTTGAGACAAGTTGTTGAAACTCTTCCACCTCGTGTAACCAATGCAGTTACAATTCATAACTTAGCATATTTTCAAAAGAACACAGTTATTTACATTCAAAGAGGAGGCAGCGTTACTTTGGATAATAATGCTAAAGCAACTCTCCTGCATGACTGTATAATAATCGTTGAAGACGGAGGTACATTACACCTTAATGGAGACATTGAATTTGAAACAGGAGCTAGAATTATTGTTCAAAATGGAGGTACATATATTCATAATGCTACATGTAAATTTGCACAACAATCAGGCATAGAAGTTCAAAACGGTAATCTGGATATTAATAATTCAACGCTTGAAGGAATGAATGGTGAAACCTGGAATGGATTAGTTTTAGAGAATTGCTACTTAACGATGATTAATAGTTCTCTTAGTGATACTCCCATAGGAGTCTATCTTAATAATAGTCCTGCTCAGATTACTGAATGTCATTTCAATATACCTGATAGCGGAATCGGTATTAATGTAATCGGAGATCAGAATATTCCTTTAACTATTCAATCTTCAGAACAAGATGCAACTACTTTTACCGCCATTATCCCAAATCAAGGTGTCGGTATAGAATTTCAAAGTAAGACCACTCCTCTATCTATTACAGGAGCAAAATTTACTAATTTAGCTGTTGGAGTTGATTATTATGTGTCCTCAGCGAAGGCGGATTCTATTGATAACTGTCAATTTGAGAATTGTCTAACAGGCGTCAATGTAACAGGGAGTGGAGGATTATACAAAATATTAAATTGTATAGTGACAGTGCCTCCGCAAGGTAAAGGTATATTTTCACAGATGTATGTTCCATTTATAGATGGTTGCGGATTCTATGGTGGTTCTAGGCTCAATACTATTGGTATATTTTTGGATTATGTTCATAGAGGATGGACTACTCGGAATCGTGCAAATATTACAAATTGTACATTTCAACAATTGACTCGTGGAATTGAAAGTCGTGGCTCACAGGCAAGGTTAAGTCTCAATTTCTTTAATAATAATACATCCGGAATAGTTGAGCATCAAAATTCCAATTTGGACTGCAGTTACAAGACATTCAATGTGTTTTTAAATCAAGTTGATAATGTATTTTTCTATACAGACTCAACTCAAGCTTATCCTACTTATTGTGCTACTATTCAATTAATGGAAGGACATAATGATTTTTACCATGTTAACGGATGTAGAGATTTCACATTTGGTTTTGGTTATGATTATCATGGTTTGAATAATGGAAGAATTGATGCTTCAGGGAATTATTGGTCTGCTGATCCTGCAAATGGACCAGATAACCAAGCAATCATTTATGCACCGGATAATCCTAATGTGATTAATCTTGGTCATTGTGATGAAACACCGAATGTTACTAATCTTGTTGTTATTCCGATGACGAGATTTGAACAGCATTAGATTTTGAAGATACAGGTAATTATGCATCTGCTTATGAACTATATAAACAGATTCTAAATGAAAGAATACCAGAAGAAAAGGAATACTGGGATTTATGCGTAGCAAGCATATTCAAAATAGCACAATCTAACAACCTGGATTTAGATGAATTGCTTTCTTATTATGATCTAGAACTGACAAATATTCCTCCAGTAGATAAAATCGAACTGATACAACTTCTAAACGCTTATAAAGCGACCACATGTCTCGTTAAAAAGGATTATCAGACAGCTGCAGATATTATCTCATATAGAATCACTAATCCAATCTCAGAAGCAGACTCTCTTGAGGCGGTGATGGATTTAGAAATCGTGTATATACTTCAAAAATTAGACGGATCTAAGAAGCCGTTAGTTACAGATTATGAAGTCTATCATTATCCTGATTATCAAGTTTTCAAAAACAAACATGAGTTAAACCGAATCAAACTTCAAGCAATATATGAGAAGCAGAAAGGTGATCAGACATCCATTCCTGAAGTTGTTTTTTTGAGTAAGAATTATCCAAATCCATTCAATCCTTCTACAACAATTGAATTTGGGGTTCCATTAAAATCAAAAGTAAACTTAAGAATTTATAACATTAGAGGGCAGCTTGTTAAAGAACTTGTAAACCAGAGTTATATACCGGGTAAATACAAAGTAGTATGGGAAGGTAAAAACTCTCAAAATAAGCAAATTGCATCCGGTGTTTATTTTTACCGTTTAGAAACTGGTGGAAAATGTATTACGCATAAGATGCTATTACTTAAGTAAGAATTCACAGTCATCAAGGGCAGATTGAATATGTCTGCCCTTTTTTTCTACTGTGCGATTATGTAACTGCTACCTATTCAGATAAGTTACGACATTAAAAAAAGCACCACCTTAATACTAACGACCACAGATGTGGCAGTGAATGTAGGGGTGGGAGATATTTCTAAGTCATTTTCCCCATACTCCGGCACTTTATTCATGTTTCAAGTCTCCACAATCTACCAGAGTTACATACATCATTGTAGATGCGATTTTTCCATGTCCAGTAGGTTTTGGGACGTAGTAATCATGTACCTATGATTTGATAAAACTCTATGCGGAATTTTAAAATCTGTGTCTCATCTGTGTCTCGTCATAATTGGTCAAAATCGTAAGTTGTTGAAAAAAAACTGGAGCGGGATACGGGGCTCGAACCCGCGACCCTCAGCTTGGGAAGCTAATGCTCTACCACTGAGCTAATCCCGCTCATACACGCTTACAAACTGAGTTTTGGGGATTCTGTCAAGCAAAAATCATGTGACAAATACAATCGAACCAAAGTAATACAATTAATTCTCCTACTTGAATCCAACTTAAAACCAACTTGATACCAACTTGATACCAACTTTATTTCAATTTCAAGAAGTTGGAATCTAATTATCATAATGAATGTATCATGTGGGTAATTACTTACATTTACAAAAGAGAATTCTCAATTATCTTCTATAAATTCTCGAAAAGATTTAGATATACCTGATATGAGAATGTTCTGCTATATATTAATGTAAATGAAACAAGGGTTATGAATAATATTCATTAGTTATTGAAGAGGAAACAACACTCTGCCTTTATTCTTAGCGATAATGAAGAAAACAATCCTTGACATATAAGTAGATTTAGATGTAATATTGATTGCAATTGATTTTATCAAGTAACTGAGTTTATAATTTACCAAAATATAGATAAATGGAGGCTACAATGGCTAGCACGCCAAGCGTTGAGCTCGTCAAGAGCTTGAAAGAGATTTCTCCCATTAGAGCAATGGTGGAAACCTTGATGAACAATAACAAAGTACGCAAGATCAATATCGCAGAAGCCTATGAACTTGCGAAGAAGCAGACCGGTGTTTCCGTCACTGATATGCCAATTTATCCTGAATTCGCCAGGAAGCATGGCTTACCTCAGGGTGCAACCGTGCTGAATGATTGTCATGGAAAGATTGTTGGTCGTACAGCGAAGGCAAGAAGGTTTTATAATCGTCTCAATGCATCCGATAAGACAAAGGTAGAAGGCGACCTTTCAGAAGCTATCCTCCAAATGCAGCAGTATCCACTCATCAAGGCGGAAGCTGTACTTGGTCTTACGGATGAACTGATGATCAAGGCAACTTTCGTAACAACTGAAACCGATGCGATGAATGTTTTTAACTGGCTATGCAATTTCGCGCCCATGGAATCCATGGCAAAGGAATATGCTGCCAGCAAGAAACTTCCCATTATGGACATTATCCTGGTTGCATTCAATGAATGGACATGCAATGATACATTCTATAACAATGTCGGGCAACCGCAACTGGCACTGGTTGATGAAAAGCAGAATGTGATCATCAACCTGGGTATGCGTTATTTCGGGGAAAGGAAAAAGGGAACACTCACACTTGGATGGACTTCTGCGATGACACTCGGCATGGCAGCATGTCATGGTGGTATCAAGGAAATCGATTTCTCGAAGTGCGATGATGCCTCCTTCAGACCTTTAGGGAAGCGCTCCATCGTCTTTTACGGTCTTTCCGGCACGGGGAAATCATCTCATACAAACAGCCCCGATAATGCAGGAACTCTTCCCAAGGGATTTGATAAAGCAGTTCTTCATGACGATGCATTCCAGATTGATTTGGAAAAAAGGATGTGCCGTGTATGGGAACCTACATTATTTGATAAGACAGACAGCAGGGATATCAACAACCCTGATTGGAAGTACACCCTGTCACTGATGAATCATTCGCAGTTCGAAATCAACGGTAAAAATTGGCCTGTTGGCTTGGATATCCGCAATTCCAATGGCAGAGCCTTACTGGATCGTGACCTTCTGGGTAAGTGGGTCAATGAGTGCAGTTTCCCAATGGCACTTGCCTGGTTGATGAAGGATACTGTACTTCCTCCCATCATTAAGTTCTCTGATCATTACCTTGCGATCGCAATGGGTGCAGCTCTGATCACAATGAGAAATAAGGCTGAGAATGTAACGGAAGAAGAATTGAAGAAACTGGTCTTTGAACCATTTGCCAATCCATTCCGTGTCTATGAATTATATAAGGATGTCGAAGCCTTCTTTAATGTGGTGGAATCAGGTGCTGATGTATACAGCTTCAATTCAAGAGGTTACTGGCGCAGTTCGGATTCTGATCTGGAAGGTATCTCACTGACAACTTCTCTAACTCTCCAGACAGCAATTCTGACGGATAAGCTGCAATGGGAACCGTGGAAGAATCTGCCAGGTGCGATGATCCCTACGAAGGAATCCATCGATGCCATCATCCCGGGATACTATGACAAGTATGATCCTGCTAAACGTCAGAACATGGAGCAGTATATCACGCTCTTGAAAGATCGTTTTGCACAGCGTCGTGACTTCCTGAATTCAACCGATGTGAATACGAAACCAGAGTTATTGAACAACCTTGTTGGACGGCTCGAGATCAAAGCATAAACAATACATAGATAAAAAAAAGGGCAGTGAAACACTGCCCTTTTTAATTTGTATATTCTATGGAAGCGGTATTGAACTTCCTGAATCCTGTGGAGATTCAGCCGCTTGGAGATAGGGTTCTATCTTTGCCAGCAAGGCTTCTGCCCTTGTTCCAAGTGAATATGTATTGATCGAACGATATACGAAGACACCCAGATCAGTCAACTCTTGTATCTTCATTTGTTCATTCGGTTCTTTCATGATCTCATTAAAAGCTCTTTCCAAATAGTCGATCGCTCTATCCTTCATATCCATGTTCAGCATGATAAATGCAGCCTGCTGCAATCTTTCAGGATCATTCTGATGCCCCTGTAATCCAAGCTGCAGCAGTGAGTCTGCCTTTTGATAATCCTTTGATTCGGAGAACATGGTAGCCATTGCCATATAGAAACGAGACTTATCGTCAATATAGTGAATTGCTCTTTCCATGTATTTCTTTGCCATCGGAAGATTATTCAACTGGTGATAATAACGTGATAAGCGCATGAATGCCGCTCCGTAGTTATTGATCAGACGTACCATGTTATCATCCTTGTAGACCCTGGAATCTTCAATGGAACGGTACGAATAGATTTTTGTGGCATTCATTTCGAGCATAGGACCATCGACCATATCCTGACCTGTCTCAGTAACAATACGATCTGCCATTCCTACATTGCGAAGGTGACTGTCAAAACCTGTAAGTTCAGCACAGGTGACTGCAAAGTAAATTGGACGCTTTCCGTAATTCTCCTTAATGATTTGAATAACGGCAAGATCCTTTGCATAAAGGATTTGATCCTTCTTATACGATATGGTGAAATCCATGCCGGGTTTTGGTCCCTTGATATCGACAGACATATCATAGGGAAGCTTAATCGGTTGGATGTTATCAATATCCTGGGAGGGCATGTGGAAGAGAACACCTTCGTGATCTTCCAATTGGTGCCAATACCAAGGGGTATTTAGTAGGCTCAGGTTGGCTACTGTTACATCCTTTCTTATGCCATGACACTCAGCATTCTTGAAGTCCATAGCTTTTTTGATTGCATCCTTTGTTTCCCGGTCAGGATAGACATTGGTAGCAGGATGAATGAATTCCCTGGTATTCGGGTCTTTCACTGCCTGGTTGTACCATAAGGGGAAGGTATCATTATCACCGTTCGTGAAAATAATGGCATTTTCTTCAACAGTGTTGAGGAAGTTCATACCATAATCAAGTGCGAGGAATTCATTGGAGCGGTCATGAACCTTGTATTGTGAAGCCATGTTCACAACAGGAATTGCAAACAATAGAACTGCAACAAGTCCGACAGCAATTTTTCTCTTTTCCACCAATTGCAGCAGACCGATTGCACCGAATGCAACCCACACAGTCCACAGATTGTAAGCCATATTGAAGAAATAATCTCTGTCACGCACTTCTGCATCGGAAAGATTCATGACAAAGACCATCGCAACAGTTACCATGATGAAGAAAGAGAAGAAATATGCAAAAGCATGTCGGTTCTTATTGAAAATATGATATATCCCGAAGAATCCGAGAACGGATATGATAAGGTTACCGATTAATTTGATCACGTTTGCCGGGATATGCAGCCAAGCGGATAATGTGGGACCGTCAAACCATTGCCATCCGAAATAGCGCAGGAAATGATAATCCATTTGGTAACCGAAAGTGGCTCTCCTTTCCATGAAGGATGTTACACCGTACTGACGGCGAAGAACATAATCCAGGAACATGGTCAGGTTACGAGGGTCACCTTCGTTGACAAAAGGTCTGAGTTGAGATCTTACCAGCAGGAAGATATGTGGAGTTAGACCGATAATGACCATTAATATTCCAAGCAGCCATACTCGTTTCTCGATCTTGCCATGCAAATGATAATACATCAGACCGATGATGATAAGAAGAAATGCATACTTACCCAAATCTGGAATGTGCAGGTTGTCTGCAAAGCCCTTAAATAGTACATAGGTTAGGAATACCAGCAGCATATAGGCTACAGTGCGAATCCAGAATGTGCCATTCTTAATGCTTTGTATGAGCATGGGATAGACAACCACGAACAGCACTGCAGGTGCTATCTGTAATACGGTTTGATGAATACAGAATCCCAGGAAGAACATATATACGATGAGAAGCAGGATATTCTGATGGGATAAGTCATCCGATTTTTCCACCCAGAGAAGTGTCAGATAAATAACGAGGTTGTCGATGAAAAGAATACCAACATTCACTTCGGCTTCAATACTGTTTGTCCAGAATGTGAAGGAATATGCCGACAATAAAGCAGCGATGATTCCCGCAAACGCATTCCTGAAAGGTGATTTATCAAACATGCTCGCAAGTTTGACGGTATACAGATAAACGAACATCACTGAAAGCGCACCCATCCAAGAAGAAAGCGAACTCACAACCATGGCATGGGGAATACCATGTGCCAAGACTGCGAATGCTCTTCCGAGGAAGATGTAGAAGGGATTTCCGGGTGGATGAGGAATACCGAGAATGGAAATACAGGTATCATATTCCCCTGAGTCCCAGAAGGACATGGTCTTCGCATTCGTTAATAAATACACGATGAGCGAGGTAACAAACAAACTGATCGCTATGATCCAATTCGTTTTAGGTGATAGTATTTCCTGCGGTTTGAATTCTGCAGGAACGAGATCTCGAACGGGCGGGGCAGTTTTAACATATTCAGGTATCTTTCTTTCTTTCATAGTGACTCCGTTTTATCTGAAAAAATGTGAATTCTTAATCTTTCATACCCGTTGATGCAGCACTTGCTATGATCTGTTTCTGGGCGAATAGGAAAAGGATGACAAGCGGCAGTATACTGAATGTAGATGCTGCCATCAGCAACGTTGTCTGAGAAGAGGCTTCTTGTGAGAAATAACTCAGTCCGACCTGAAGAACTCGCAATTCTTCACTGTTTGTCATGACAAGAGGCCACATAAAACTGTTCCATGAACCGATAACGGAAAAGATGGATGCAGTGGCGATCACTGGCTTTGAAAGTGGGAGTACAATGCGCCAAAGCATTCCGAAGCGTGTGCAGCCATCTATTGCTGCAGCATCGAAAAGTTCTGCCGGAATAGATTTAAAATGCTGGCGGAACAGGAATATCGTGAAGATATTCGCCAACCATGGTATGATGAGTGCATTATATGAATCAATCCATCCCAATTTATCCAAAAGAATATAGGATGGTATCATGAATACAGGTTCTGGTACCATCATCATGCTGATGAACAATATGAATATCCACTCTCTCCCAAAGAACTGCATTCGTGCAAAAGCGTATGCAGCCAATGCCGATGTAATGAGTACACCAAAAAGAGTGATGATGGCTACATAGATTGTATTAATAAAGTAACGCGCAAATGGAACCTTCTGGAATGCTGTCTTGAAATTCTCCCAGTGAAGCTTGAATTTCTTTACCTGTTGGATCTTCGAATTCGGAATGCGCTGATATTCCTTTGCAAGATTGCCATCGCTGTCATACAGGTTTGCAATGCTGTGTGAACCTTTATGAAGAACGATCTGCACACGATATGTTTTACCATCCATCGTATATGTTTGATATCGATCGATAGGAATGAATCCAACATTTCCTTCATTCACATCAGTTTGAGACTTGAGGGAGGTTGTGATCATCCAAAGGAATGGGACGATCATGGAAAGACCGCAGGCAAGTAAGATAATATAGATTATTCCGCTCTTAAACCATTTCATCTCTTCATCTCCTTAATACGTCACATTTCTTTCCAGCCTCTTCTGCCAAAGCGTCAGAGCCAGGATAATGATGAAGAGAACAAGAGCAACTGCACTTGCGTAACTGAGGTTTTGATTATCAAAACCAGTTTCATAGATGTAATATACGATAACCTTGGTTGTCTTCAAAGGACCGCCAATGGGTGGTCCCGTCATAAGATATATCTGGGCAAATGCCTGGAATGTCGTGATTGTCGTCATCAGCAAAACATAAAAGGATGTAGGGGATACCAGTGGAATCGTGATGCCGAAGAACTGTCTTGTCTTCGTTGCACCATCGATTTCAGCAGCTTCATACATTTCCTTTGGAATGTTCTGAAGACCGGCAAGGTATATGATGGTATTGTAACCGAGGCTCTTCCATACAGTCAATATGATGATACAGAATAGCGCAAGCGATGGTCCGCCAAGCCAAGTGGGAATATGGATTCCGAAGTGTGAGAAGAATAAAGTGAATATTCCTCTACTTTCAGCAAGCCAGCCTTGAGGACCAAGACCAACCTTCGCCAGGAAGAAATTTGCCAAACCGCTTTGCTGATTGAAGATGATCTTCCAGACTATGGACACTGCCACCAGGGATGTGACAAAGGGTAGAAAGTATATTGTCCGGAAAAAGCCTTTCAGATGTTTCACCTGATTCAGCAGGGCTGCAAAGAATAGTGACAAAACAATACTCAAAGGTACTACGAAAATGACCAAATAGAAAGTATTGACGAGGGAAGTCCAAAAGTCCGGGTCTTTGATTAAGTGAGCATAATTCTCAAATCCTATGAATTTGCCTGCACCGTTAATCGTCCATTCGAAGAAACTGACGATGAAAGTCAGCATGATCGGGATGAATCGGAAAGCAAAAACCAGGATAAATGCCGGTAAAATATAGAGAAATGGCGTATATTTATTCTCTTTCATATTCCTCACACCTGGGCGTTTCTTCTTTCATGATATGAATCTATTACACACAAACATGTGATTACAGTAAAATGTCAAATGATATTTGATTATATAAATTCCGCAAGTAGTATGCGGGAGTTTCTATAATTTGAACTTGGTAGCGAATAAGCGCCAACCAACCCCGTAATGATGGCTGTCAGAATTACCGATTGCCAGTATATAGCCATCCGGAGTGAATATCAATTGGCTCAATTCATCATCCGATTTTCCACCGATGTGGAACTCACCGAGTTTTCGATTATTTTCCGAATATTTGTAAATAAAAATATCGCCATTTACCGATTTCTTTGATGGTACTTTCTGATCAATTCCAATATAGTAGTAATCACCATTCTTTGCAAGCACGTGGGGGGCAAAATCATTGGTAGATATCTTGAAATCGAGTATTTTATCCGCTTCTTTCCGACTATGAACAACGCCGACTACAACGGAACTGTCTTTTGTATCAACGACATGCAATTTGGAATCGATGAACCTTACAAGTTGCAATTCCTGGTCTGGATTCGTTTCATTCGTGATGTTCAAGCCCACAGAATCACTATAGGCAAACAGAGAGGAGCCTTTTCTCGAATCATAAGTCGTCATATTGATATATTGGTGCACCGTATCGGAGCAGATTCCAGTAAAACGGGGATGATCATTGATCAAATATGCAATATGCTTTTCGAGGAATTTCGGGTCATTCCAGAGGAGTTTATAAATACTCAGGAGTTTATTGTTATGATCAAACCAGGTGAAGTAGGCGCTGTCACCAAGCAAAATTCCTCTTGCAGCAGTATTTGAGTTTACAGCGTGTGGGATGAGGATATAGTGCAGAAGATTTCCATTCAAGTCAGTTGTGATAAAAACGGGGGCAAATCTTGGGTAGGTCTCGTCAATGGCAAAAATTCGTATATTTTCACCAGAGACTTTGATATCTTCAATCTTCAAGAAACTCTTGTTCTTTTCACGCCTGGTTTCTTTTGCTGGGTCACTGATCACTTTTTCCCAATTGATCTGCAGATTGGGATTCAATTTGATCAATGATATGGTTCCGGGTTTATTCATCAGGGAAGAGGCAATCAATATGGAACCATCATTCATGGATATTGCCCTGGAGAAGACGTAATCCCCTTTATTCTTCCCAATGAAGTTCATATTGAGATTGGAAGATTCTATGTCATGTCTTTTGATAATATCCTTAACTGTATGGAACAGGAAGAAATAAGCAAGGGTAATGATGACTGCAACAACGATAAGGTCTTTCCAAATACTTGCCTTCAAATCTTCTCCTTATTCGGCAACCACGATAATGCCGGTTCCCTTCGTATTTCCGGCTTTCATGTCGAGATGCATGAAAACATGGCTCAAGGGGTAGGTAACCAGGTAATAAGGAATAAGCAAAGGGAAGAGAAGCATTGATTTTTTCAGAATGTTCATGGGTGTTTTCAAGGCAAGAAGCCAGTATAAATGTCCCCAGAATCCATAGGAATATTCAAAGGAAACGATCTTGAAGCCTGCTGATTCGAGTTTTGATATGATATCGGCTTTGGAATAACCTGCCCGAACATGTTCCTCAGTGAATTCTGCTGCCTTGTCGAGGTTACTTGGAGAGGAAATGATGAGCTTCCCTCCCGTGGAGAGAGCTTCCCTGAAATTCTTCATGACCTGCACATCATCTTCAATATGCTCCAGTATATCAACAGCGAGGATCAGGTCATATTTTCCCTTTGGAACATAATCCTGCAAGTCAGCCTGTCTGCATTTGAACTGCTCCCAACCTCTATCTTCTGCATACACTTTGAATGAGTCCATATAATCTGTCTTTAAGTCAACTGCAAGAACACGGGCTTGATTCCAGTGTTTCAAGATGAAATATGAATACTGACCAAAGCCTGCACCAGCATCGTAGAATCTTATTGGAAAGGAAGGTGGAAAATACTTTTTTATCTTTGCCTGAATATACCATTCACGGAGAAATAGCATATGCAGCAGTTTATAAAAAAGTACCCTTACAGAAGGTACTAAATCAATCAGAAAAGCCAGTTTATCTTTTATAACATCATATTTCATAACGAATCTCCAGGGTCAATCGCTTTTATTGACATTCATAATGGAATAAATTCGCTTTATGGTCTAATTGTCAATGATGATATTCGGAAGCACGATAAATCATATGCAAAAAGAAAGTGAGATCCCAGTCCTGGTATCTCACTTTCAGTTTATTTCTATAGAAGGGGCAGGTAGTTATTGAATCAATTTAAGTGAAGTTCAGACATTAACGGTGATGAACTTTGATGTGGTATCTTCTGCTGGATCCTGTTATTTCCTTCATGTGTGCTTCCCTGACCTTCAGGTTTGAATCCATTTGCATTCGAGGCTTTGGATAGGTCATAATCCAGTACCAGGTAATGATTGATCTCGGTATAGCCATTATCTACCCAGGCACTATAATTTCCATCCTGCGAGACGACTTTCACATCCCATTGATTTGGAGAGACCGTCCACACAACATAATGACCGGGGTCTATCGTACCGTAAAGATCATTGTCTCCCCAAGAACTATCACCGTGCGGGCTAATAAATACTTTCGTGATTGAGGAAGAAGAGTAGTTCCGTACTTTTATGGCAGCCCCGGTGGCTTCAATTCCATAACTTCTTGTTTCATTCAGATGCAGTACTGCATCACCGGAACTTGTGAAAACAAAATCTCCCGAAAGACTGAAGCTCACATTGCCCGTCATATCCTCCATTACCCAAGCCTGAATATATTGTTGATGAGCCATGACAGTTATTGGATCGTTCAAGCCGGGAATTGATACATCGACAGGACCTTCAGTGTTATTATTAAAACTCAGGCAACCGCGATCTGGATCAATATTCCTGATGGTTGTTTGCCCTTCATAAATATCATCTGTAAATGTAGCAGAATGTAGATATAAACCTTCGCAGATATATGTCGTTGAAATGGGAGTCGGATTCGTGACATGGTTATCCATATCGAATGTGAAAACCTGTGATGAATTCTGATTGACAGTACTATGTGAATGATCTGCTGTCCAAGTGATATTGATAGGTGCGTTGGTATTGTTCCGTATCTTCAGGTACCCCGAACCACCATAAGTATGATGCTGGTCATAATCATTATCATTATCATGAGTACAACTCAGCAGGAATGCAGACAAAATAAATAAACAGGATATGATGAAAGGAACTAACTTTTTATTTCTCATTTTCTAACTCCTCTCTTTTGGAATCACTCTCACATGATACCAACATAGACATAATAATCAGGAAAAGCCTGCTTAAAAAAATGAACTCTTACATAAAAGGGGAAATGATAGATGGAATTAATGAGCATGAGTAATAAAAACTTCCTTATTGATAGCGTCAATGGATCATAAATTTATCAGATTTGCTAACTCCTTTTACTGCAACAAGGCAGGAATCCACTCCCAAATAAAGATTGACGTTCAAACCTTTAATTAATTTCTTACATGCAGGAAGCAGGTCATACATTCCACCATTAATTTTCTTCAGAGGTATTCCATGAAAAAAATAGATCTTCATCTGCATACAACAGATTCAGATGGGCTCTATACAGCAATGCAATTGATCCAAGCTGCCCGCAAACATGGATACCATACTATTTCCATCACAGATCATGATACCATTGAAGGATACCGCAAGGTAAAGGATAAAGCCAAAGAACTGCAAATCAATCTCATTCCCGGTGTTGAAATCAGCAGTCATTATCAGGGTCACGATGTTCACATACTTGCCTATGGTTTTAATACCGAGCATAAGGAATTGCTTGATCTTCTGGATTATATTCATCAGGGAAGAATCTCCAGGGCAGAGAAAATGCTTGCTTATCTTGATAAAATAGGTATTCATATAAGTATGGAAGATTTATTCCGGCTATCAGGTGACCAGGACTTGTTGGGCAGACCTCATATGGCACGTGCGATGATGGAGAAGGGTTATG
>Ga0116171_10003133_pt1 | contig 15346 bp, 11 predicted proteins | sample AD_JPNHW2_MetaG_FD_89798 | JGI IMG/M metagenome (GOLD analysis project Ga0116171, IMG submission 89798) | Active sludge microbial communities of municipal wastewater-treating anaerobic digesters from Japan - AD_JPNHW2_MetaG | ecosystem: Engineered > Bioreactor > Anaerobic > Digestate | place...
AAAACGCGATTTTGATCAACGTAAGCAGGAGTTTTAATTAGCTTAGCCAGTGTCGTGTCGTTTTCGGTAATTTTCACATTAGGATCGCTGTTGCTTAAATCATCTCGCTCAAAGTCTTGCCTTTCATCATAATAGGTTGGGTTGACATAGAGATAATAGCTGGTTTCTTTGATGATTTCGCCGGTATCTTCGTTTCTCTTTTTATAATTTCCGCTTAATTTGATAATTCCGGAATCGTAAGTTGTTTCAGTGACACTAAGGACATCTTTGGTAAGCAAAGATTCTTCGAATTGATAGGTTGTCAATTGAGTAGAAGTACTAAATAAATTAGAAAAAAGCATTATCATCAAAAAGATAAAACTGATTATAAGAACAGAGGAAAAAATAAAGTTTAACGGTGAACGTTTTCTTTGGGGTATTTGTTGATCTGCCATAGCATACCTCCTTAACTATTAGCGACTATCCGCTAATTAAAAGAATTATACATTATTATACGCCCGCGTAAAAAGCAAAACACTTATTTTACGTAAAAATTTATATTTTTAGTGACTGCAAAATTAGATTGGTAACGAGGAACATAAAGTAGTTTTCCTTCTTTGTTTAAAATGACGGGCCAGCGCTTTCTTAATTCAACAGGCATTTTCCAATCAATAAACAATCGACGGAGGCTAACTGAATACCCCTTAATGGCAATCTCATCATTTTTTTGAGCATTGCGAATTGTGAGAGGAAAATCGCTTGCTTGAATATGGCGATTTGAAACATCTCCGCGAAAATCTGCAAAAAAGTAGTCTGTTTCTAAAACAATTGGAGAATTTAAAATAAAAGAATAGTCATTGGAAGGAAGAGATAGACAAAATCGACATTGATCATAAGATTTCACAAAGACTAATTCATTAACCCTCATTTCAATATTTGGTTTAGAGGATTCTAGAATTTTTTTAATTTCCTTCACGCACTTAAGTGATAATTCACTATCTGTTTTTACTAGCCTTGCTAAATATGTAAGTGCATATGCAAGCTCGCGATCGCTCAACGCTTTTAAAAAATCACAGCCTTTCGCTTGTTCGCCTTCAACTTTTCCTTTCAAAAAAGTCAATTCAGCATTTTTTGCCTTAATTTCTTCCAATAGCATCTCTCGTTCTTGATCACTCATGCTTTCAATAATTTCGTGTCGAATAATATTTCTCTCAAAACGATTTGAAAGATTCGAACAGTCAACAGCAAAAGGAATATTGTTTTCTAAGCAATAATTCGTTAGGTCAATTTTTTTAACAGACAATAATGGCCGCAAAACATTCATTCCAAAAACTTTAGCATTGTCGCAAATTCCATAATAGTTTACGAGGTTTTTGCGCTTCTTTTGCAACAAATATGTTTCTAAGTTGTCGTCTTGATTATGTGCCACCAACAAGTAATCGAAATGACATTTGGCAAAAAGGGAAGCAAAAAAGTCATAGCGAATTTGACGGCATTTTTCTTCAATGTTTGAGTTAATCTTTTCTGTGACTTGGTGAACAAACAGTTGAACATTATGGGCTTCACAGAACGCTTTTAAGTCCCTCGTCTCTTTCGCTGCTTCGACTCTTAATCCGTAATTAACATGGGCAACAGAAAAGGAATATTTTCCATTCATTAATAAGGAAAATAGAGCCATTGAATCAGGCCCGAAAGAACAAGCTAAAAGATATTTTTTTGAATGATCTAAATTAAGATTCATTGGGTTTTTTCTCTGAGGAAAGCATTTCAAAACTTGGAATTTCCTTCTTTCCACGCACAACAAAAGTAATTTTCGCCACTAAAATCCTTTGGCCTAACGATAAGGTAATAATGTCGTCATTTCTAACCTCTGTTGATGGCTTTGCGACTTTGTTATTAATCATGATATGACCATTTTCTAACAAAGTTTTGGCGACGGTTCTTCGCTTAATAATTCCGGTTTGTTTTAAAACTAAATCTGCTCTCATACTTCCTCTATTATTTTATTATTTATTAGAACTTTTACCAAACTCTTTAGAATGCTCTCTAAATCCGAAATCCAATTAGCTCTCTTGTCGAGGTAAATTTTGAATTTATTGTTAAGATAACTGATTTTAACGACTTGGAGAAAAGGAATGATTGATTGGAAGAGCAAATTTCCAATTCCTCTAATCCGCAAGTATTCATCTCCTAGGAGAAGTTCAATGCCTTTTGGCTTTTCACTGATTAATTCAATTCTAGCTTCTTTAACCAATAGATCGATATTTCTTTTGCTGAAAAGCAATTCGACTTCAGGGGGAATTTTTCCAAAGATATCGCGCGTTCTAATTTTCGTGGAAGCTAGCGACTCGATAGATGGAGAAGATAATATCTCTTGATACAGTTCGATTTTATCTGAATCATTGGCAAAAGAATCTGGGATAAACGCATCAATGGTGAGCGTTGGCGCCACTTCGACTTCTTCGGTTTTTTCACCCGTCATTTTTTCTTTGACGGCTTCATTTAACAATTTGATAAACATGTCGAGACCAATAGAATCGATAAACCCTGCTTGTTCAGGACCTAAGACATCTCCTGATCCTCGAATCATCAGGTCTCTTTGCGCAATTTTATATCCTGATCCAAGCTCTGTAAAATCTTGGATGGCTTTGAGCCTCTTCTGAGCCTTTTCTTTAAGAATCTTGTGAGGAGAATACATTAAGTAAGCATAGGCAATTCGGTCGCTGCGGCCTACCCGCCCTTTAATTTGATATAGTTGTGCTAAACCATAATTCTCGCTATCTTCAACGATAATCATGTTCGCATTAGGAATATCAATTCCGTTTTCAATGATTGAGGTGCAGACGAGAACGTTGATCTCTCCGTTATAGAACTTCATCATCGTCTCTTCAATATCTTCCTTATCCATGCTTCCATGAATGACACCAATGGATATCTCTGGCATTAAGCGATGGAGTCTATTAGCACACATATAGAGAGTCGAAATATTGTTATGAAGGTAGAACACTTGTCCTTTTCTTCCTAATTCTCTTTGGATTAATTCTTTAGCGATGTCGATGTTAAAGGGTGCGACATAGGTTTGAATGGGCATGCGGGATTGAGGGGCAGTATTGATGATTGACATCGGCCGAACACCCAGCAAAGATATTTGAAGTGTGCGAGGAATCGGAGTAGCAGTCAAAGTTAAAACATCAACATTGCTTTTGATTTCTTTCAATCGCTCTTTTTGTTCCACGCCAAATCTTTGCTCCTCATCAATAACGAGCAACCCAAGGTTTTGAAAGAGGATTTCTTTTGATAAAAGCCGATGAGTTCCAATAGCAAAATGAATCGTTCCATCTTTGAGACCTTGCAGATATTCTTGTTGCTTTTTTTCGGGAATTAAACGCGAAAACACTGCAATTTTCACGTCAAATTTCGAAAATCGCTCCATTGCTAATTCGTAATGTTGTCTCGCTAACAGCGTGGTAGGACATAGCAAAGCCACCTGCTTGCCGGAGTTAATCGCTTTAAACGCCGCTCGGAAAGCAAGCTCGGTTTTTCCATATCCAACGTCGCCGCAAAGCAGCCGATCCATCGGAGTGGATGACTCCATATCTTTTTTAATGTCTTGCATCGCTGTCTCTTGATCAGGGGTCAGCTCATAAGGAAATGATCTTTCAAATTGTTCTTGGAACTCGTCATCTTGCGCGAAGGAGTATCCTTTGATTTTGCTTCGTTCAATATAAAGATTCATCAAACGCTCAGCTAGATCATTGATTCTCTGTTTAATTTTCTTTTTGGTATTTTCCCAATCTTTGCTGTGCAGGCGAGAAAGCCTTGGAGCAGAGCCTTCTTTTCCTAGATATTTTCTGACAAGTTGAAATTGAGAGAGAGGAACATAGAGCAACTCACCGCCATGATACGCCAATTTAAGGTAGTCGCGATGAATCCCATCAACCTCTAAATTAATCAGCGCAACAAATTGGCCGATGCCTTGATATTCGTGAACGACATAATCGCCCGGTTCGAGGTCTTCATAGGATTTTAAGATGGTAGCTTCGCGGAAGCGGTTGTCGAAACGAGCGGTTTTAACCCGATCATTAAAGAGTTCAGTGCTTGTCAAATAGACAATTTTTTCATCGGGAAGCACAAACCCCTGAGGGAGATAAAATGTCGTGATGCCTATTCCTTGGGTTGGCAGATCAAAATCGTGAACCATTTCATATCGAAGACCAAGCTGAGATAATCCCTCTTGAATGGCGTTGATATGCTCATTTTTCGATAGGGACAAAATCACTTTAAAATCCTCATTGATATAGCTTTGAATGATGGAGATTGCATCCGCTGATTTGCTGGCTTGGAACGGAACGTTTCGAAGGGCAAAAGAATTATCAGATGGCTGATTATAAAATTCCGAGGTAGTGATAATATTACTGCCGGAAAATAAAGTTAATCGCTGAATGTCTTGATAGAAGGATAAGTGGCTGATGGCTTGCCTGTTTTCAAACAGCTCCATCAAATAATTATTCGATTCATTTAAAAGCAATTCATTTGATTGAATGATTGATTCCTTGTTGGCGAATATTTTGGTGAATTTGCCACAGTAATCAAACAAGGAATAAGGTCTATCCAATAATTGTCCATAATACTTATAGACTCTCTGATTGAACTCGCACGACAATATCCTGTCGATATCTTCAGTTAAGTTGTCGCGAAGTTGCTCGAAATCACCGCGAATCAAATGCTTCTCATCGCTCTGAAGAATATCAAATAATTTATCTGGCCCTTTTAATAATTCTTGATCGCTTAAAATGATATCACTGGCAGGCAAAATGATGGTTTTTTGTATTTTTTCTGTGGATGTTTGTGTGGCGATGTCAAAATAGCGGATCGATTCAATCTCATCGCCATAAAATTCGATTCTGACTGGCAAATCATTATTCACTGAAAATATATCGAGGATGTCTCCTCTCACCGCACATTGAAGGGATTGATCAATCTTATTCACTAAAGAATAGCCATTTTTGACTAAGGATTTTTTCAAAGAGACTAGGTCGTATGATCGGCCAACTTCCAAGTTGATAATATGCTCTTTAAATAATTGAGGTTGCGGAAGATAGCGCGTCGCAGAGGCTACATTAGCGATAATGATTTTAGCTTGTCCCTCCACTATCTTGCTCATGGCATATAGTCTTTGAGCCACCATCTCTTTTGATTGGACCATGTTCTCCGCTCTGATCAATTCATCGCTCGGGAAGAGAAAAACATCTTTCGAATCGACAAAAGAAGAGAGGAGAATATAGATTTTTTGCGCTTGATAAAGATTGGGGACAATTATTAGATATTGTTCGTTTGACTGCTTGAAAGCGCTGGCAATTAATAGGGATACACCCATGGAATCATCCACAACAAAATGCCCTTTCTTCTCTAGAAAGGGGGGTATAGCTTTAGCGTTTTTTAATCTTTCAAATAGATCCAATCAAATTTTTGTCTCCTCTATTAAAGTTATTCATGGCGAAATCAAATCCTTTTTTAATCATCATTTTGATCGCTTCGACAGATGATTCGATTGCTCCGGCAATAAGAGGTTGTTCATCTTTTAATGGCTTTCCGAGAACATAGTCAATCGTGTCGCTTTGCTCTGGCTCTCCGATGCCGATGCGAATGCGTTTTAAATCTTCCGTTTTCAGGGCATCGATAATGTTTTGCATTCCCTTGTGCCCACCAGAGGAACCGCCTTTTCGCAATCTAATTTGTCCAGGAGCCAAGGCCATATCATCAAAGATGATAATAATATCCTCGTAGCCAATCTTAAAATAGCTGACAAGTTCGCTTACCGCTAGTCCGGACAAATTCATGAATGTCGTCGGCTTAAATAAGTAGACATCTTCTCCTAGAATATTGCCGCGGCCTAAAAGGCCATGGAAAACTTCTTTATCGACATCAATCTTTGATAATTCGCTCAAAAGATCAATGGTCATAAAGCCCATGTTATGACGAGTTTTTTCGTATTTCTTCCCCGGATTTCCTAAACCAACAATGAGTTTCATTTAAACTCCCGCCGACTATTATAACAAACTTAAAAACAAATGGGTATCTTAACAAAGATAACGTTTCTTGTTAAACTAGATGACAATGAAGGCAAAAAATTGGTTTAAAAATTTCTTCGCTGGAATGGGAATCGGGGTCGGCGCCGCCATTCCTGGTGTCAGTGGATCTGCTGTGGCAGTTGTTTTTAAAGTCTATGAAGCGATTATTTGGGCGGTCAACAATTTTCGCAAGCATTTTGTGAGATCTTTCACGATTTTATTGCCTATTCTCTTAGGCATCATATGCGCTGTCATTCCATGCGTTTGGCTCTTTGATCGTGCCCTCGACCAATTTGTCTTTGGCATCATTTGTATCTTTGCTGGATTCTTAATTGGCTCCTTTCCTGGTGTCGTCGATGAAATTAGGGGCGTTAAGATAACCAAAAAATATGTTGTCTTATTAATTTTTGGGGCGTTAATTGTCATTCTTCTCGGAGTGATATCTGTTATCTTTGGCGGGCAATTAAATCTTGATGCCGTTTTCCTAGAGATGCCTTGGTGGTTTATTCTCGTTTTGATTCCTGAAGGAATCATTGCTGCGGTTGCCCTCACTGTCCCCGGTCTTTCTGGATCATTGCTATTATTAATTATGGGCTTCTATAAGCCTTTACTAAACTGCACAGTCACATGGATTGGACAGATACTCACCGCTGGAGATTTCTCAAACACTTGGAAATTATTAGCGATGCTTTTCGCTTTTGCGGTCGGTGTTTTAATCGGTGTCATCATCACGTCCAAAGCGATGAAATATTTCATTGGCAAACATCATAATGGCACTTATTTTGCCATCACTGGTTTCGTCTTTGGCAGCATCTTGGTTATTTTCTTCAATCAAATTATCTATGACTACTATCTCACTTGGGCTAATGTAATCACGAACATCTACAGCCCAGCTCTTCCAATTTATTTGGAGATTCCCATTGGAATTGTGCTTTTGATTGGCTGTGCTATCTTATCTTATCAATTAGTTCGCGCTTCGCGAAAAAAGCAGCAAGGAGATAACTATGACTTGGGAACTTAATTTTTTAGAGTGGCTGACGAGAGCTAGCGAAAATCCATCGCTCAATTGGCTGAGCTGGATTCTCGATATTTTTTCGCTTTCCTGCGACAAGGGCTTGATTTGGATCGTCGCTGCAATTGTGATGCTCTTTTTCAAAAAATGGCGGAAAACCGGAATCGTCTTAGGCTTTGCCCTCATCGTTTTTGCGATGTTGGGGAACAACATCATCATCAAATATGCCGTCCATAGAATTCGCCCATTATATATTGGGACAACCGGAGCGGAGCTCTTGAGCCGCGTTCAACATTGGATGCTCCCAGTTGATTCCTCTTTCCTCGGTTTTTTCGAAGTTCCTGATGCTAATTCGTATTCCTTTATGTCTGGGCACTCTTTTTCCTCGGCTTTATGCGCGACTATCATATTTAACTATCATAAAAAGACCGGTGTCGTGGCGATTATCGTCGCGACCATCATCGCCTTCTCTCGCTTGTATTTTGGCGTTCATTTCCCCACCGATGTCATCGCGGGAATCATCTGTGGTGCTGCCTGTGGAATTCTCACCATTTTCTTAGCTAACAAATTCTACGATAAAATCATCGCGTGGGTCGTCCGCTTATTCTCCAAGAAAAAGAAAGAGGAACAACCCTCTGCTTAATTGCTAGTTAATGATCAAATGCCTTTCTCTTGTGGAGAAAGGTTTTTTATAAATAAAAAGGTCCAAAGCGATAGTCTTGAACCTTTTAGTTTTTTTAAACAATTAAATTCTTGAAAGGGTGATGGTCGCGCTGCTGGATGAGCAGCTGTCGACGGTGAATGACCAGCCAAGATTAACATTGCTATTGAGCTTTCCACTATTCACAAATTGTGATGCATAGGTGCTCATATTGAAGGAAGAGCCAGCTTTGAAGAGGCTGCTAGATGAGAGATCATCGGTGGGAGTATATCCCGCAGAAATGCTATTTCTAATCAACTGAAGCAAATTGTAATTCGCATAGCTTTCGCCGAGCGGTGAAATATAGCCAGCGGCTTCGCTAGAGTAATAGGTATTGCTCATTGCAGTATTGATTCGGCTGGCGTTGGTGTTGCTCGTCAAAGTCGTGCTCCAACCGCTTAATGAGTAGGTGGTTAATCGAGCGTCGACATGCCACAAGCGAATGCCGGGCACACTTGGGCCAACTGGATAAGCACCGCTATATTGATGCAGAGAATCAAATTGATTGAGGCCGGTAGGAGTATAGAGTTCTAGCAAGAAGTATTCATCAAAAGGTGAGTCATAAGAGTTCCAGCTAGGAGTAAGAAGAATCAGATCGTGGCTGCTTTGGAAATCGCTGATTGTCAAAGTGCAGCTAGAGCTAGGAATGTATGGCTGAGCCCAGCCGTTAGCCATCACGGAGTAAGGATCGTGGCCGCCGACGTTATAGTCTTGCATGGAGAAGCCGCCAGCAGGGTTATATTGGCTGCTGTAGTCATAGTAATCGTCGAGGCCAAGAACATGCCCCATCTCATGGATATAAGTGTGGGCATCAACATTGGAATAAGATGTGTCGCCACCGCCATAGGAAGATCCTGCACGTAGAAAAGCTGAAGTGCCGTCGTACATGAAATCGTAAGAGGCCCAGAAGAAGACGTTGGGGCCGGGATTAGCAACTGATTTATTGATTGATTTTTGTAGCCAATAGCAGTAAGCCCACATATTGGAATCTTCAATTGATTCATTGTTATCTAGCGAGCGATAATCTGGAGAGGCATAGATCAGCATTACGCCATCGAGATAGCCATTATCGTCGCGATCGTAATCGCTGCGTGATTCACTTGGATTATTGTCGAAATACCAACTGGTGGCTGATTCGACGAGGGCTGAAGTTCTATCAGCACCGGTCTCTTCGCTATAAAAATAGGTAGAGAGTTGCCCAGCGGAATACCATTCGCTGACGGTGCCTTCCAAAGTCAAAGCGCCTTTGGATTCGGTTTCATAGAAGGATTTAACGCTGTGCCAACCTGTGGCGCCAGTTGTGCCAAAATAAGTATTTTGCAAATCAGATCTCACATTGGCTTTTTTGGTCTCGCTGGTAATATAAGTGCTGGAATCAGAAAACCAGACAGGGATGACTAAAAGCTTTCCAGTCCCGAGAGTTGGGCAACTATCAAGCGTGTAGTAGTTATTTTTAATATAGGTAGAGTAGGTGGATTGAAGCGAGACTTTTTGCACTTCTGGCGCTTCGGTGACCGTGACAGTGCAGGCGTCAGAAAAGTCGCCATCCACGGTTCTCACAGTGATGGTAGTGTTGCCGGCAGCAAGACCACTGACATTTCCGCCGCTAACAGTGGCTACGAGCTCATTGCTAGAAGACCAAGTGACATTTTTGTTTGAGGCGTTTGTGGGGGAAATAGTCGCGGTAATTTGGCTGCTTTGTCCGATGTAAATATCTAAAGTTTCAGGAATAGAGATGCCAGTGACATCAATCTGAGTGACAGTGACTTCGCAGGTGGCAGTCACACCACTGCCATCTTTCGCGGTGGCGGTGACAGTCGCAGCGCCTTCGCTTAAGCCGGTGACTAATCCATCATCCACGCTGACACAGTCATCGCTGGTTGACCAATCGATTGCTTTATTATTAGCGTCAGCAGGAAGAACATAGGCTGTGAGTTGATAAAATTCGTTTACCGATAAGTTCAATTCAGTTTCATCGAGTTCAATTTCCTGGACCATCGTCGTAAAAAAGTTAAAGTTACACGCTGAGAGCGCGAATGACATCAGGGCCAGAATGGAAATTAATTTAAATGGTTTTTTCATAAATGTCTCCTTTGTGATGAAGTATATAATCTACTCATTATGCCACAATGAATCAAGATATTTTCATCCAAATGTGATTTTTTATTAATTACATTAAAATTATATAGGGATTTTTGGCAAATTTCATTTCTTATCGCTTTCTGTATTGACAAGTTCGTATGCGAACTTTACACTATATTCCACATATGAGAAAAGAAAAATGTTGCTCCGTTAATCGAGAGCCAGAATTATTGGGATTATTCCGGTATTTAAACAAGCAGCTGGAATTATCCTTTAATGCCAGGTTGGAAAACTATGGATTGACCAGCCAGCAAGGCCGGGTGATATTTTTCATTAATTATCACACCAATATATTAAAGGAAATAGTAAAACAGAGCGATTTGGAACACCACTTTCGCCTGAGCAAGTCAACTATCAGCGGCCTGGTAAAAAGGTTGACAAATAACGGCTTTATCGAGAAGGGTGATTCGAATCAGAACTATGCGATAAACCTCACTGAAAAAGGCGAGAAGACAATCTCCAGCTTTAAAAAGGCCAACGAGGAGACAAGAGACATCTTGCTAAGAGGATTCTCAGAAGATAAGAAAGAAGAGATGAAGCAATCGCTCAGGCAGATGATTGATAATTTGGAGGGTAGCAAACAAAATGTGGAATAAAATTAAGCTGATTTTAAAAAGCGTCAGACAATATAAAAAATATGCGATTTTAACACCGTTATTCATGGTGGGTGAAGCGCTTCTTGAGAGCTGCCTACCTTTCGTGATGTCGATATTTATCGACATTTCGGTCAAAACTGGGGGAATCAATGATTTCGCCACTCTTTACGAGGTCGGTAATTTGCCTTTCAAAGTCAGCCTGATGTGGCTGACCATCACCATGGTATTGATGGCGATTCTCTCATTGATCTTCGGAATATCTGGGGGTCGCACGGGCGCGAAAGCTTCCGTGGGCTTAGCCACAAACTTGCGAAGCGATTTATTCCGGAAAATCGAATCATTTTCTTTCTCCAACATCGATCGCTTCTCCACTTCCTCTCTCGTCACTCGCATGACAACTGATATTCAGAGTGTTCAGCAATCATTTCAAATGATGATACGCATCGTCTTCCGCGCTCCGATGATGATGATTTTCTCCGCCATCATGGCTTTCGTCACTGGTGGGCAAGTTGCTTGGATCTTTATCTCTCTCATCCCAATCTTAGGGGTGGGCTTATATTTCATTATTCGGGGAGCGATGAAAATCTTTACCAAAGTTTTCAAGAGATATGACAAGCTCAACGAATCAGTTCAAGAAAACATCTCCGCTATCAGAGTGGTTAAGTCATTTGTTCGCGAAGAATATGAAAAAGAGAAGTTTAACAAAGCTAGCGATAATATTACTTACGATTTCGTAAAAGCTGAAAAAATTATATCCTTAAATAACCCTTTGATGAATACCACAGTCCATATTTCCAATCTTCTCGTGGTGGGCATCTGCTCATATTTAATTTCTAAAACCGCTGGTTGGGATACAGTTAATAATGTCCCCCTCTTCACTGGAGTTTCCATCGGGCAACTATCCGCCCTGCTGACTTATGGGATTCAAATACTGATGTCAATTTTGATGATCGCCGCTATTTTAGTCATGCTGGCGATGTCTTTAGAGGCTGTCCGCCGAATCGGAGAAGTCCTCGAAGAGAAATCGACAATTGTCAATCCCGAAAATCCAATTACAGAAGTAAAAGATGGGTCCATCAACTTTGATAATGTCAATTTTAAATATTCCAGCAAAGCGGAAAAAAACACTCTAGAAAATATCGATATTCACATTAAGTCCGGACAATTCATCGGCATCTTAGGCTCCACTGGCTCTGGAAAAACGAGTGTGGCTAATCTCATCTCACGCCTTTACGACGTCTCAAGCGGCTCCGTTTATGTCGGCGGTTGCGATGTCCGCCAATACGACTTGAAAGCTCTCCGCGATAATGTCGCTGTGGTTCTGCAGAAGAACGTCTTATTCTCGGGGACAATTGCTGACAATTTAAGATGGGGCAATCAAAACGCGACCATCGAAGAAATGACAAGAGCATGCGAAATCGCTCAAGCTCAGGAATTCATCTCCCAGATGCCAGAAGGTTTAAATTCTCGCATTGAACAAGGCGGGACTAATGTCTCTGGCGGACAAAAGCAGAGATTGTGCATCGCTAGAGCAATCCTAAAAAAACCAAAAGTATTAATTCTCGATGACAGCACTTCCGCGGTCGATACCAAGACTGATCGCCTGATTCGAAAAGGATTAAAAGAAGACTTGCCTGAGATGACAAAAATTGTCATCGCACAGCGCATTTCTTCTATTGAAGATGCTGATCAAATCGTCATCTTAAACGATGGAAAAGTCGACGCGATCGGCACCCACGAGCAATTAATTGCCAGCAATAAAATCTATCAAGAAGTGTACTACACACAAAATAGAGTAGGGGGTAATAAGTAATATGCCACCAATCAATATCAAAGAAAGAGGTCGCGCTAAGAAGGGCACGATGCTGCGATTACTCAAACAATTATTTAAGCTATATCCTGGCCGATTAACCATCAGTGCTATCTGCATTGTTCTCAACGTTATCGCGAACTTATGCTCTTCCATTTTTAGCTCGCTAATCGTCGGTATTTTAACCAATGCTATCAGGGTTAATCAGGGAGCTTTTAATCTATTTGATATCAAGACCTTCTACACCGCTTCAGTCATGGGAAATAGTTTTACTATTACCACTAACATTCCCATTCTTCTCATCGCGATGGCGGGAGTTTATTTCTTCGGAATCTTCGCTACTTGGTGGTGGAATCGCTCGATGGCGATTGTCACCCAAGAATTCCTCAACAAATTCCGCAAGAAATTATTCAATCACATGCAAGATCTACCCATCAAATATTTCGACACTCACGCCAGAGGAAATACGATGTCCATCTACACGAACGACATCGATACGATCCGCCAATTCATCTCCCAATCTCTTCCTGAAATGCTGCGCACTGGATTAGCGGTTGCTTTCAGTTTTACACTTATGCTAATCAACAGCGTTTGGATGACCGCTGTCGTTTTAATCGGCACCATCATGGTATTGCTAAATACCAAGATCATCGGCGGGCGAGCTGGCAAGTTCTTCATAAAGCAGCAAAAGGCCGTCGGTGTTGTCGAAGGCAACATTGAAGAATCTATCAATGGTTTGAAAGTAATTAAAGTTTTCACGCACGAAGAAAAATCCGCGCAAGATTTTGATAAATTAAATGATGAGCTAGGTGTTTTCTCCACTGAAGCTAACATCGCCGGCAACATCACCATGCCTATCAATGGCAACATCGGCAATTTCAGCTATGTTCTCACCGCTTTAGTGGGCTTCTTAATCTTCGCCATTCCGGGATTCTATAATCTCACCTTAACTAGTGGCTTAGTCAATATGCACCTAAATGTGGAAGCGTTTGGTTCCACCATCGTTGGCTTCTTAATGCTAAATCGTATGTTTAACAATAATATCGGCAACTTGTCACAGCAGGTGACCTTTATTGTCATGGGCATGGCGGGCGCCTCTCGCTGCTTTGATCTGGTGGATGAGAAGCCAGAAGTCGATGACGGCTATGTCTACCTCATCAATGTGATCAAGCATGAAGATGGAACTTTCGAAGAAACCGAAGAGCACACTCACCATTACGTGTGGAAATATCTCCACAAGGATGGCCGTTTGGAATACCGCGAATTAAAAGGCGATATCATCCTCGATCATGTCGACTTTGGCTATACCACGGACAAGTTAGTGCTAAAAGATATCTCGGTCTATGCTCGACCTGGTCAAAAGATCGCTCTCGTCGGAGCCACTGGGGCGGGAAAGACCACCATCACCAATTTAATCAATCGCTTCTATGACATCGCCGATGGCAAGATCCGCTATGATGGCATCAATATCAACAAGATTAAAAAAGCCGATTTGCGTCGATCCTTAGGCATCGTCTTGCAAGATACTAATCTTTTTACTGGAACAGTGATGGAAAACATCCGCTACGGAAGATTAGAGGCCACCGATGAAGAAGTCTATAATGCCGCTAAAATCGCCAATGCTTATGATTTCATCACTCGTCTGCCAAATGGTTTCAATACCATGTTAAGCGGCGATGGATCAAATCTATCTCAAGGCCAAAGGCAATTGATTTCAATTGCTCGCGCTGCGGTAGCAGATGCTCCCGTCATGATTCTTGACGAGGCTACTTCTTCGATTGATACTCGCACCGAAAAGCTCGTTCAGCAAGGCATGGACAAGCTGATGGAAGGGCGCACGGTTTTCGTGATTGCACACCGCTTATCTACCATCCAAAATAGCGAAGCTATCATGGTCCTCAGCAATGGGGAAATTATCGAAAGAGGTAATCACCGCGACTTGATCAATACGAGAGGCATGTATTACCAGCTCTACACTGGAGCTTTCGAGCTAGAATAAAAAATCTTCTATCGCAGAAGACTCTTACATTTCAAAAATCAATTTAAGTTGACTAATCAACTTTCACTAAAGGAAGATCCGCTCGCGGATTTTCTTTTTTGATGATGGTCAAATAAATTATCAGTAGATAAATGCCCGCTATCACCGAGATGGCAATATCGGCAATGAAGTATATAGGCATGTTAGTTATTTCTGGAGCTAATGATTCAAAAAGGTCCCCGTTGAACGCATTGAAAAGGAAATGGAATATGATGCACATTGATATGCTCCGCCCATATTCGTATATGAAGCCGAGAATGATGCCAAAGCCAAAGGTATAGACAATTTGAATAAAGTATGAGGGGTCAAAGGTGATGAGGTAGTTTGTGACATGGAGAATCGCGAAGATTCCGGCGCTGATGATGACTCGCCAGAATCGAGAGGTCACTTTGTCGAGATTGGGGATTAATAACAGGTGGAAGATCATCTCCTCTTTCAAGGCTGTGAACACAGTGAGAATTAAGTAGAGAGCCAGCGTCCAATCTAAAGAGCCGGTGATATTGCTAGGAACAAGAAGAAGATAGAGAAAGTTTGAACCAGATACAAGAATGAGAGGCAAGAATAAAAAGAGATTTTTCTTCACTGGGCGGAAGGGATAAACCTCAAGGGTGCTTTTCTTCTTGCTAAAAAAATAGACAAATAGAAGAAAGGCGATATTTGAAGCGCAGTAAGATAAGAAATAGACCCAGGTATTTTTAATAAAATCCCTCAGGGGGAAGGTATTGACGAAGATAAATAAAAAGAGGATTATTAACCAATCGAGAAATTTGCGCTTATGCATTTTCTTTGCCTTTAAATAGATAGTTTTTCATTATGAAAAATAAGGGTATCGCTAAGACTACAATCACCATCGACCAGATTTGGCTGGGAGAAAAAATACCCATAAAGGCTCCTCGGTCATCGCCGCGGATAAACTCGATGAGAAAACGGAAAATTCCGTAGCTGATAAGATAGATAATAAAAGTGTATTTAAAGCTCTTTTTGAAAGCCAAAAAGAT
>Ga0116171_10003135_pt1 | contig 15337 bp, 12 predicted proteins | sample AD_JPNHW2_MetaG_FD_89798 | JGI IMG/M metagenome (GOLD analysis project Ga0116171, IMG submission 89798) | Active sludge microbial communities of municipal wastewater-treating anaerobic digesters from Japan - AD_JPNHW2_MetaG | ecosystem: Engineered > Bioreactor > Anaerobic > Digestate | place...
ACCTTTGCATAGTTTTGACATTTCGGTAAAGGTACTTAACAACCTGAATGAAACTATTGCTTCTTCTCCCTTCTTTTCGTCAAACAGCGTAATTCCATATTTTGAAGACACCCTTATTATTGGCTCAGATACAGTATTTTACAACCTTACCAGCGATTCGGCCCACCCGCAGAACAACCGGCCTCATATGCGTCTGAGAGTGCGCAACCTGAATACTTCGCTATACAAAATTGCCCTGTTTGCACGGGCCGACTCGGGAACCATTCACTGCTGGAACCTTATTGAACTTACCAATGATGTAGGTAATTGGGGCTCGCCATTCAGCGCACCGCTTACTGGTTGGGACAATGGCGATTTGTATTACGGCATAGGCGAACCGGCATGCACAAAGAGCGTAATTACCGTTGCAGCCCATCTTTCGGAAAAAAGACTGACCAATGGGACCATTGTTGGAGGTACTATTGCCAATTTCTCAAGCTATGGCCCTACTTACGATGGCCGGCTTAAACCGGATATTTCGGCCCCGGGCGTAGGTGTCGTTTCTTCAGTTTCTTCATTCACCAATCAGGCACTGTCTACGCCTTCGGCTACTGTTGCCTTTGGAGGAAGAACCTACCAATTTGTACCTTTTTCGGGAACCTCCATGTCGGCGCCAATGGTTACCGGCATTGTCGCACTTATGCTGCAAGCAAATCCGACACTCACACCGCAACAGATAAAAGATATCCTAATAGAAACGGCCCGCGAAGACAACCGTACCGGCAACATTCCCGACACCGGAAGCTACGTTTGGGGCTGGGGAAAAGTGCACGCATGGAGAGCTGTAAAAACAGCATATGCAGGCATCAGCGAACCTGTAGACAATAATAATGTGCTTGTCTGGCCTAATCCTGCCACCGATGTGGTATTTATTTTGGACGAAAGCGCTTACAGTCCGATGACCATAAATATCTACAACACTTTTGGCAATTTAGTGACTTCTCAAACAATAACACAGAATGAAATAAATGTCAGCCAACTACCTTCCGGTTTATATTTCCTTGAGATAATTGCAAAAAAAACCAGGGCCGTAGTAAAACTGGCAAAACTTTAAAAAATTTGCGCCTGGCTTTTTAGCCATACTACGGTTATTAAAGGACCAATTGAAGCATCCCGTTGCGGTTTTTGGTTTCCCCGTCAATGGTCTGGTACGACAGCACATAATAATAATATCCGGCAGGCATCAGTGCGCCATTATAATAGCCATCCCATTTTGCATCCACATTGGTTGATGAAAACAATTTAAGGTTTTCATTATCATAAATGTTGAGCAAAAATTTTTCAGCAGAGATATTGGCAAAAAATGGATGCCAGTAATCGTTCACTCCGTCGTTGTTGGGCGAAAAAGAATTAGGAATATAACAATCGCTTCCCGAAAAAAGAACCAGCAAGGAATAATCGAATTCGTTGTCGTGGGTGGTTACTTTTACCGAATAATTACCTTCTTTCGTTATGGTAATCATAGGAGTAGTGTTAAAATCAGGCATCCACAGATAAGCCACCGCTCCGGGAGTGGTTGCGTCAAGGGTGAGGATAGTATTTTCGCCCATGGTATAAACAGTATAGGCAGTATTTACTTTTAATGTATCGTAAAGTGTTTCCGAAGGAGGTACATCCTGCTTTTTACATGAAATAAAAACTCCAGTTAACACAAGAACCAATAAGGCCGGAAAACATAATTTTTTCATAACGAAAATTTATTACCGCTGATTACCAAACTGCAAACGCACATTAACCCCAGCATAATCAATAATCCCGAAATTACTCATTAATTCTTTGCTCATGGGGATTCCGCTGCGGATATTGATGATGACATTATCTTTCATATTAAATCCCAACACCAGCCCGGCATCTTTCAGGCTACGGAACTCGGCACCAAAAAGCAACCATTTTTTATAGGTAAATAGCATCCCCGGCGAGAAGTTAAAGGTTTTTTCATTATATCTGAGTTCTGCCACAGGCAACATGCCGAAGTAATCGTTTATGGAATAGTTATATCCAGCGGACAGTATATATTCGCGGGGAATGTTATATTCACTTATGATTCCCAGGTTGGGCGAGGTAAGGTGCATAGCAGAAACTCCTGCATAAAGAGATTTCCAGCTATACCAAACTCCCAAACCGATATCCATGGAATTTTTGCTTGCCTTGCCGGGAAAGGCTTCAGAAGTGCCAAAAACAAAACCATGATTGGCATCGATCATATCCGGGAAACTCAGATCATCGGGGTTAATACCGCTGGTATAGTACGAAAGTGAAGCGCCCACCCGCAGGTTATGGTATTTTGCAAGGTTAAAGCGATAGGAAAAAGTCAGGTCCACATCCATCATTCCTTCCGCGGCGCCGATAAAACGTTTGTAATTGATACCCAATCCACAATTTTTCCTTTTTCCAAAGTTAAAATCATAAGCAAAACTATATTCGAAAGGCACATTGAAGTTGTTCCCCGGTCTGTATAATGGTTTGTATGCCATAGTGGATACCGCGATGGTATGGCGCTGATTGTACCCAGTATAGGCAGGATTCAAAGCAATGGCATTCACCACACCTACCTTATAATCAGGTAGTGCTTCGGGGTTTTTCTTCACCGAATTCTTGTTTCTATTGCTTTGTTTTTTGTTTTCCTTAGCTTTAATTTGATTGGCGTTGTAATCGTCAATCACACTGGCTTGTTCGAGAGGTTCGTCAGCTATAGACGCATCCAATTCGGCTTCACTGAATCCGGCATAAAGTTTTTCGTTGTCGGATAGTACTTTTTTGTTTAGTACATTCACCTCTTCGTCGGCATTAATATTTTTATAGTCAACTTTTACCCCATTCACAAAATTCTCATTTTCTGCTTTTTGGGTTGCGACCGGTTCTTTTTCAGTAGTAATAATTTTATCCGATTTATTATCAGCAACTTGTCCTTGTACTGAATAAGTACTAATAGTATTATTATCGCTTCTGCTAAGATTTTTAGTTGGAATTGTTGATTTTACGTTAGTTTTTCCTGTAGATTTCTTTATGGAATTTTTGTTTACGGTTGGTGAACTAATGTTTCCTGATTCATAATTTAATTGATCTGGAGTCGTGGTTTCTTTATGTTTTGTCCCATTTTTTTCATCTGTTGTCAAAACAACATTTTTATTGGCAGTGTTTTCGTCAGTAAGGTTGCTTTTTGAAGTTACAGTATTAGAAGCCAGTTGTCCGCTGGCAACTTCGGTCTGTCTTGATCTTTCCAGAGCCACATAAGTAACAATGCCCGTAGTAACCAAAAAAATTGCAGAGATTATAATAATGATGTCGGAGATACTTTTTCCGGTAGATTTCATGGCAGTATTCCCCGGATTAGCCAATGCCGATTTCATCATTTGCCAATGCTCGGGAACATAAGGCGGCTCGTAATCACCAAGCTTTTTTTGGAATAAGTCGTCTATTTGATTTTTCTTATCCATTTATTATAGACTTTTTGGAATTTAGTTTTTGTATTCTGTTCATTAATATCCGGCGGGCATTCAATAAATGCCATTGCGAGGTACTTTCGGTAATATTCAGTTTTTCGCCAATTTCTTTATGGTTATAGTTTTCAAACACATACATATTAAAAACGGCTCGGCTAGCCGGAGGCAACTCCTCTATCATCCTGATAAGGTCATCCTCTCCCAGCCTGCTGACAGCATCATTTTCAATATGTACAGAATCATTATTAATATTAAGAGGCACAGTATTATTGTACCGGTTTTTTTCAAATCGTATCCTGTCCAGCGCAGTATTAACCATGATTTTGCGTATCCAGGCACTGAGATATTCTCCGTCTCCCTGATATTTTTCCATATTCTGAAATACTTTCAAAAAGCCAGTATTCAAAATTTCAACAGCATCATCGCTATTTTTGGCATATCGTAAGCAAATATTCATCATCGCCCCATAATACATCTTATATAACTTTTCCTGAGCAAACGAATTCCCTTCTCTGCATAATTTTATCATCTCCTTCAAATCTTTTCCGGGATTCATATGCTCACTTTAATTATAAAACGCATCATTTGGTAAAAAACTTGGGAACGGGGTATTTTTTTTAAATGACAATATTTATTAATGGCTATTACCTCTATCAATCAGTATTTTATACAAAAATACGAAAAACAATTTATATTTCCTTTTTATTCTCGGGTTGATCGATAAAACTTTCATTCAGCTCATTTATAAAGTCAAATGAAATATAATTATCATAACTCTTACAAACATTGGTAGCAAAACGAATAGCCGTGTTTATCATTTGTTCATATTCGTCAGGTGAAAGGTGCTGCAATTTATTTTTGCTAATGTTATTTTTGAACAGCCAATAAGCCATTCCTGCAGTAAAAGTATCGCCGGCGCCCACCGTGCTCACCGGTTTAACGCCAATAGCATCATAATGATGCTGATAATCAGTCGTGTGCAGATCAACGCCATAGCGGTTCCGTGTGTAAATCATGGATTGACATCCAAGATGGTGCAACACCGAAAAAGTTTTTTCAGCATCCTCCGTATGAAAGATATTTTTGAAATCTTCGTCCGATCCTTTGGCGATGTCGGCAACGGCAATGTTTTCTTCTATAAAGGGTTTTAGCTGATCCAACATTTTTAGGTGGGCCAGCCTGAAATTTGGGTCATATACTACGATGGCGCCACTGTTTTTACAGTTGTTAATGAACTCCGAAACCATAGACCTGATCTCGGGCTTTATCGCGTAATAAGATCCGAACATCAGCAAATCATCGGACTGCAATTCCGGAAACCTGATACAAGGTTTATCTTCTATCCTTATTTTATAAAATGAATAATCAGCATTATTTTTTTCATCAAGAAAAGCCAGGGCGATGCGCGACTTGGCGTTGGTGTACATGGTAATGTAAGAAGTATCTACATTGTTTTCTTCAAGAAATCTTTTGATGATATTGCCCACCCTGTCGTTAGCAAAATCTCCCACAAAACACACCGGCAGTCCCAGACGTCCGAGCGAGATGGCCACATTGAGCATGGCACCGCCGGGCTTGGCCTCTACAGGTTTTTCATCTTTAAATATAATATCGTAAACAGCTTCACCAAAACAGTAAATTTTTCTCATGTATTTTTTGTTCCCAAAAATACAGTTTAAAAATGAAAAAACTAAAATGTTGAATTAATAATTCTCGTCCAGTAGCTAACGGGCTGTTAATCTTTCCAGTACGGTAGTTATCAGTTTTTCCATCAACGGCTTGTAGTCTTTGCTGAATTGTTTTGCAATACGGTTTGCTATGATCACACAAATAGTGAGGGTTTCGTGCCCCAGGATTTTGCCCAGACCATACAGTGCCGATGTTTCCATCTCGAAATTGGTAATCCTGTTTTTGTTGAATTCAAAACTGGTCAGTCGTTCGTTAAGATCGGGAATGGCGAGTTCGCCCCTGAGTTCCCTACCCTGCGGGCCAAAAAAACCGGGAGCGGTAGCCGTAACACCCTGTATCATATCAAAGGCCACTTTGTTGAGCAGGCCATCAGAAGCTTTGATGATATAAGGTTTGGCCAAAAATCCGGGCCAGTTTGTTTGTTTCACAAACTCATCATTCATCTCATTTTCAATAATTTCAGATGTTTTTTTATAAAAATTCAGCACGCCGTCGATACCCAGTCCATAGGCCGAGGCCACAAACGAATCCACGGGAATATCTCCCTGCATGGCGCCGGAAGTACCAAGCCGGATGATATTCAATTTACGGTGTCCGGATTTAGGTGCACGCTTGTCCAGGTCGATATTGGCCAAGGCATCAAGTTCGTTTACAACAATATCAATATTGTCAGGGCCCATACCTGTGGACATGGCCGTTATGCGCATATTGTTTAAATAGCCCGTATGTGTAACCAATTCCCTGTTTTGAACTTTAATATCTATGCTGTCGAAATGTTTTGATACCGTTGCCACTCTGCCCGGGTCGCCCACCACAATGATGTTATCGGCAATTTCGTCGGGGTGCAGATTCAGGTGATAAATCTTTTTTTCAGCAGTTAAAATCAATTCGGATTCTTCAAAATATGTTTTCATAAAATAAAATTTAATACTATCTTTGCGGCCGCTTAACAACAATTTTTAAAAAATAATTTTTTACGCCCGATTGACAGCAATTATTTTGTTTTAACGGGTCATTATAACTATTTTTACAAACTGCACAAAATTAATAAATATTTATGGAAAATTTCAGAAACATTTTAGTTCCTTTTGATTTCAACGAACAGGCCGAAATAGCCCTCAGCCAGTCGTACAATCTTGCACGTATGTTACAGCTTGACATTATGTTACTATATGTACATGAAGAAAGCAAGATGATAGGGAGACTTTTTTCGGCTGACCAGTCGGACGACATGATTAAAAAAATTGAGGCCGAACTTGCCACCTTTGCTGAACAAAAATCAAAAGAAACCGGCCTGACTATTAACCACATGGTGGCCCGTGGCAAAGTTTATGCAAAAATTACTGAGGTGGCTGAAATGATACAGGCCCAATTTATCATTTTGGGAAAAGAAAGCAGTATTAATACCATTGAACCCAATGTAGGAGCTAATACCAGCAGGGTAATCCGTAACGCTAAATGTCCGGTAATTACTATCAGCGCTGATACCCATTACAACGGATGCCGCAGCATTTTGGTGCCCATCGATTTGACACAGGAAAGCCGCCAGAAAGTAAAATGGGCCATAGAACTCGCCAAGATGTTTAACTCTACAGTGAAAGTTCTCACTATTTTATGGTCAGTGAACCACAAGGAGATAAAAAACCAGCTTCTGACAAAAATGGCCCAGGTACAGAAATTTATTCAGGAACGTAATATAAATTGTACGGCCGAGATGATTGAAGCCGAAAGCGAATCGGATATGGTGCCCTCACTGCTTGTATATGCTAAACAGCAGGGCGATATTGACCTTATCCTCATTATGACTCAGCAGGAAACAGGACTGGTACCTTTCTTTGTCAATTCTCATGCTTCGGACATCATCCGCAGGTCGGATTTTCCGGTCATGTCAATAGTTCCCAAAGACATGGGCGAAACGCTATCCTTTAAATGACAGCTTCAGTCATCAGTATTGGCGACGAATTGCTGATTGGTCAGACTGTCAATACTAATGCTTCTTTTATTGCTGCTGAACTGAACCTGGCGGGTATTCAGGTAAGAAGTATTTTGACCATCGCCGACGACAAAGATGAAATCAGCAATGCACTGCAACAGGCATCGCGGCAGTCGGGTATTGTTATCATTACGGGCGGCCTGGGGCCTACCAACGATGATATTACGAAAAATACTCTTTGCGAATATTTCGGGTCAACATTGATATTACACAAGCCATCACTGGAAAATATCCGCAAATTATTTTATCAGCGCGGCATAAGAATTACTACTGTAAATCGCAACCAGGCGATGGTACCTCATAACTGTACGGTGATAAAAAACACGTTGGGCACCGCCCCGGGTATGTGGTTTCAGAAAGACAACATACATTACTTTTCGTTGCCCGGCGTGCCTTTTGAAATGAAAGCCCTGATGACCGGAGGCATCATACCCCTGCTGGCCAAGTTAAACATCTCGGCACCTATCATCCATAAAACCATCCTCACCACAGGCATTGGCGAATCGGCCCTGGCAGAGCTTATCAGCGGGTGGGAAAACAAGCTTCCCAGCCATATCAAACTAGCTTACCTGCCCGAACCGGGCATTGTAAAACTCAGGTTGTCGTGCTATCATGCAGGGTCCGGCGAAACAAAAAGAGCTTTTGATGCTGAAGTAAAAAAATTAAAAAAACTCATCCCCGATCTTATTTTTGGATATAATGACGATACCCTGGCAGCGGTTACCGGCAAATTACTGCTGGAAAAACATGCCAGTATCGCCACCGCCGAAAGTTGTACCGGCGGACTCATAGCCCACCTGATAACGGCAGTTCCCGGAGCGTCAGGATATTTTAAGGGCTCGGTTATCGCTTACGACAATGATATAAAATCAAAAGTGCTCGGGGTGAACAAAAAGCTGATTGAGAAACATGGAGCTGTAAGTGAAGAGGTAGTTATTGCCATGGCGCAAAACTTAAAAAAAATTATGGGCACAGATTACGCCCTGGCGGTTTCGGGTATTGCCGGACCGGCAGGCGGCACTCCCGAAAAACCGGTAGGAACGGTTTGGTTGGCCTGCTCCACCCCCGAAAAAACACTTACCCAAAAACTTTCGCTAGGTAATGACCGTGGCCGCAATATAACCCGCGCAAGCCTGGCCGCCCTCAACCTGCTGAGAAAACAACTCTGACTCGGGTGAAATTTGCTTTATCCCTGACAAAATTGCATTATTGATCAAGTAATGGAATAATTGCATCAGTTACTAACCAGCACCAAAAGGGGTTTGGGGAATTGGAGATTGGGGAATTGGAGATTGAGAGATTGAGAGATTGAGGGATTGAGAGATTGAGAGAATGGGAGAATGGGAGCGGGGATTAGGAAATTAGTGTTCAAAAAAAGATTTTCGACTCCCATAAGGCTGAAATTTGTTTTATCTTTGACAAAACAGAATTTTTAAAAAAATATCCTTTATTATGTCGCTGGAAAAATTCACCGGACACCTGCAAAATGAATATGCATTTTCAGGAAAAAGTTTAATCCTTGGCGGAGCCATGTATGATAAAAAAGCTATACCCGGCCTGCTGGTAAGGCTGCCGCTGGCCACCATCAACCGTCATGGCCTTATTGCCGGAGCCACAGGTACCGGAAAAACAAAATCCATACAGCGCATCACCGAATTCCTTTCAGAACAGGGCGTCAACGTGTTGCTGATGGACATCAAAGGCGATATCAGCGGTATCTCAAAAGCTGGCGCAGAAAATCCCAAAATAAAAGAACGGATGGAAATGATAGGCCTGCCCTGGCAACCCTGCGAGTACCCCACCGAACTGATGACCATCTCGCACGAAAAAGGATTGCGCCTGAGAGCTACTGTTTCGGAATTCGGGCCGGTTTTGTTTTCCAAAATCCTGGAACTAAATGAAAACCAGCAGGGAACGGTGGCCATTGTATTCAAATATTGTGACGACCACCAACTGCCACTGCTTGACATAAAAGACTTTCGCGCTGCACTGAATTATGTTTCTACCGGTGACGGCAAAAAAGAAGTTGCGGAAAATTACGGTCTGATATCCCCTACCTCCGCAGGGGTAGTGATGCGCAAACTGTTAGAACTGGAACAACAGGGTGGCGACCTGTTTTTTGGTGAAAAATCCTTTGAAGTAGAAGACCTGCTTCAGAAAACCAGCGACGGCAAAGCCTACATTAATATATTGAGACTCACCGATATCCAGGACAGGCCAAAGCTTTTCTCGACCTTTATGCTTTGCCTGCTGGCAGAGATATACCACAAATTCCCTGAAATTGGTGATAAAGGGGAGCCAAAACTTGTCATTTTTATTGATGAAGCTCACCTGATATTTAAAGAGGCCTCCGACGCGCTAATGGACCAGATAGAAACCATCATAAAACTTATCCGTAGCAAAGGCGTTGGTATTTTCTTCTGTACCCAGGCTCCCACCGATATTCCAGCCATCATACTCAGCCAGCTTGCCACCAAGATACAACATGCCCTGCGTGCTTTCACGGCCAAAGACCGTAAAGATATTTTGCTGGTAGCCGAAAATTTCCCGATATCCGATTATTACCAGACTGACCAGCTCATCACCGAGCTCGGCACCGGCGAAGCCCTGGTTACCGTGCTGAACGAAAAAGGCATCCCAGCCCCGCTGGTACATACGATGATGTGCGCTCCTCAATCGCGGATGGATATCCTTACACCGGAAGAACAGGATGAAAAAATCGCTTCTTCAAAAATTGCCGGATCCTATAACGAAGAAATTGACAGGGAAAGCGCCTATGAAATGCTGAAAGCAAAAATTGCCTCTGCAGAACAACCCGTTCAGCAAGCTGAATCCCAAACCAAACCAAGTTATCCTGACATTAAATATCCTGACATTAAAGTACCTAAAAACACAACCATACCCAAACCGACAACATCTGATGCCGGAAAAACCTTAAAGAAAATTGCCAACAGCGGTGTGGCTAAAACCATTTTCCGCGAAGTAACACGGGGGTTGTTGGGAGTATTGCTCGGGAAAAAGTCAGGAAAAAAATCTATTTTTTGATTTCTCAAGCTGAAAAATTGGTCACAATTGCAAAGAGGAAAAATATTTTTTCATACATATTTTGTATTCTCAAAAATATTTATGACCTTTGCACCCCATTTTGAAAACTTTTCACTAAGAAAAAAATTGTACCATGTCAAGAATATGTGAATTAACCGGAAAAAGAGTAATTGTCGGAAACAATGTATCCCACTCAAACATAAAGACCAAACGTAAGTTTGTTCCCAATTTGCAAACCAAAAGATTCTTCATTCCCGAAGAGAACAAGTGGATAACACTCAAGGTTTCGGTGGCTGCTTTGCGTACCATTGATAAAAAAGGCATCTCGGCTTGCCTTAAAGATGCCCGTGAAAAAGGTTTTTTGAAGAAATAATCATTATTTTCCTTATTATATTGAAATGCTGTTGCATATCTGCGACAGCATTTTTTTTTGATTTATCAAGTGAAATAATTTTAATTTTACATCGTTTATTCCGGTAATTGCCAATCCTGCTGCTACAAAAAAAAAAATGTATGCTGAAACCTCTTAAAAAAGTCTTCTATCTGAGTTTCTTCCTCTATTTTCTTCTGTCTTCAGAATTTGTGGCTTCGCAGGTTATTTCTGATACTACACTGGTGCAATTTTCAGGCATAGTAATAACGGCCGACAGTCTGAAACCTATTCCTTTCGTTAATATTCTTATCAAAGACACCTGGCGGGGCACCGTAACGGACCTTTATGGATTTTTTTCCTTCGTAGCCCATCCCAAGGACGTGGTGGTTTTTAACGCACTGGGCTATAAAACAGTTTTTTTTACCATCCCCGACACCCTAACCATAAACCGTTACTCACTCATACAGGTACTCAGGCCCGACACCCTCCTGATGAACGAAACGGTAATATACCCATGGCCTACCTATGAGCAATTTAAACAGGCGTTTGTCAACACTGATATTCCGGATGATGAACTGGAACGGGCGAAAAAAAATATTGAAGAACTCGAAAAACGAATATTGTTTGATGAGGTGCCTATGAGCAGTGCCATGAACTACAGGAATTACATCGACACAAAAGTAAGCCAGCTTTATTATGCGGGGCAATATCGTCCTAACAACCTCCTGAATCCTTTTGCCTGGGCACAGTTTATCAAAGCATGGCGCGAAGGCAAGTTTAAAGTAAAAAAACAGGGAGATTGACCACGAATGAAAAAATGCTCTTTGTATATCATCTTTCTACTGCTCGCCACAATTGCCAGCGCACAGGACAAAGCGTCAATTTCAGGAAAAGTAACCGACGAAAAAAATACTCCGATTGAATTGGTGAATGTGGTGGTATTGGGCAATACCACGGGAGCCACCACCGACAAAAACGGCTATTATCACCTTATAGTACCTGCCAACCAGGAAATCAGCATTGTCTTTTCATTTATTGGCTACCAGAAAGTTACTCATACCATCAAGCTTGCGCCGGGAGAATCGAAAAAAATGAACCAGATAATGGTATCAACCACCACCCAGATACCTACTTTTGAATTTTTCGGGCAAAAAGATGAAAGAGCCCTCATCACACGAATAAACCACAAACAGGCTGAATTTATTCCAACCACTTCCGGTAATGCCATCGAAGAACTGATAAAAAAAACCAGTCTGGGAGTACATTCCAGCAACGAGCTCAGTTCGGCCTATTCGGTAAGAGGCGGCAACTTCGATGAAAACCTGGTCTATGTGAACGACGTTGAAGTGTACAGGCCGCTGCTGCTGCGTTCGGGACAACAGGAAGGCCTCAGTTTTGTCAATTCCGACCTGACCTCCTCCGTATTGTTTTCTTCGGGAGGGTTTGACGCCAAATACGGCGACAAGATGTCGTCGGTACTTGACATACAATATAAAAAACCAAAAAAAACTGCCGGTTCCATCATGCTGAGCTTGCTGGGAGCTTCCGGACATATTGAAGCCGCTTCAAAAAATGAACGTTTTACGTTTCTGCTTGGTGTACGGCAAAAATCAAATCAATACGTGCTGCGAGCCATGGAAACCAAAGGACAGTACAAACCGTCGTTTACCGATGTGCAGCTTTACACTACTTACCAAATCAGCAAAAAAATTGAAATCAGCTTGTTGGGAAACTACGCCCGCAACAAATATATGGTAATTCCCGAATCGCGTGAGACGGAATTTGGCACCGTCAAAGAATCATACCAACTGAAAATATTTTTTGACGGGAAAGAACTGGATTATATAAATACGTATCTGGGGGCCCTCTCTCTGGCTTACAAACCCAAGTCGGACCTGTTTTTCAAGTGGAACAATTCGGTGTACCAAACCAGAGAGTCGCAAAGCTACGACGTACAGGGGCAATACCTTATCGGCAGGCTGGAAGCGGATTTTGGCGAAGAAGATTTCGGGGAGATGAAAGAGGTGCTGGGCGTAGGCACTCATTTTCAACATGCCCGCAATGAACTTATTGCCACGGTTATAAACTCCGATATCAGAGGAGGATATACCAAAAAAAATCATTACCTGCAATTTGGCATAAAATATCAGCATGAAATAATCGATGACAAGCTAAAGGAATGGGAAATGATTGATTCATCGGGATTTACGCTTCCACATATGCCCGATTCTGTGGGTTACGCCAATCCCTGGCTGCAGCCTGCCAATCCGTTGTTGCTCCAGGAAGTTGTAAACAGCCAGGTAGCCATGCAAAGCAACCGTTTTTCGGGGTTTTTACAGGACACATGGACTTTTGACATCGACAGCGCAGAACTGTTGCTAACTTATGGTGTCAGGGCAGTATATTGGGATTTCAACCAGCAGTTGTGTGTCAGTCCCCGAATCAATTTATCCTTCAAGCCAAAATGGAAAACCGACGTTGTCTTCCGTTTTGCCTGCGGTATGTATAATCAGCCGCCTTTTTATAAAGAAATCAGAGCATTCGACGGGAGCATACACCCCGAAGTAAAAGCACAACGCTCTATACATTTCCTGTTGGGCAGCGACCTGAACTTCAAATTATGGGACAGACCTTTCAAATTTGTTGGCGAAGTATATTATAAGATGCTGGACAAGCTGATACCTTATGAGATTGACAATGTAAGGCTGCGCTATTTTGCCAATAACAGCGGAAAAGGTTATGCTTACGGCCTGGACATGAAGATAAATGGCGAGTTTGTAAAGGGTGATGAATCGTGGCTGGGCATTTCGTTGATGCGTACCCGCGAAAAGATTATTGGAGAAACTTACACGGATTATTACAATGCCAGCGGTGAAAAAATCATTTTTGGCTATACCGCCGATAATGTAGCCGTTGACAGTGTGGTGCGCCAGCCGGGCTATATTCCCAGGCCCACCGATCAATTGTTAAATATCAACATCTTCTTTCAAGATCATTTTCCGCGATGGCCTACCTTTAAAATGCACCTGAACCTGGTATATTCCAGCCCGCTACCCTTCGGTCCTCCGGAACACAAAAGATATCTGGATACACTGCGGATGCCAGCCTATTTCAGGGTAGACATCGGTTTTTCCAAATCCCTGATTGATGAAAGCACCATTTTCCGCAAGAAAAACCCATTAAGGATATTTAAATCATTGTGGATTTCGGGTGAAGTGTTCAACCTGCTTGGGCGCATGAACACCGTTTCGTACTTATGGGTTAAAGATGTTAACAACAGGCAGTATGCCGTTCCCAACGAGCTCACCAAAAGACTGTTCAATATTAAATTGGTGGCGAAATTTTAAATGCCGCTGTAAGCATCATCCGTGGTTAAAAATTACGATTGTAAGAGGCTGTCTCAGAACATTTATTTTAATGATTTTCACCGACTTCTTTTCCACTCCCAAATTGGTAAAAGTTACTGAATATCAGCACTCATTCAGGGATGGAACGATGATGATTTTTAGCAAAGGCTAATTTGTGAAAACCTCAACCGGTGAAATAATAAGGTAATAAGGTTGTAAATGATTTTATCTTGCTGCGGAGCTTACTAATTAGTCATCTCACAGGTTTGTGAACCATATTAGCTTATTTCACTTTGTGGCGGCAAATTTTGCTGATTCCCTATAATTGTTTTACGTAGCATCGTCTGCGCATATGCATGCGAGTTTCATAGCCTTTGGTAAACATCAGCATTGAGTCTTTGTTTTGTTCCAGCACAGAACTTGCGATTGCCTTTGTTATTCCATTATCAATACAAGCCTGCATGATAGATGCATAAAAAAGAGCCGGCACGCCCTTGGCATGATATTCATCTTTTACACCTTGCATAATAAGATCCACCGTATCATTATTCCTGAGTGCTTGCCATATATGGATAAATCCCCACGGAAACAGTTTGCCTTTGGCTTTTATCAGCGCTTTTGATAATGATAAAAAACAGAATCCAAAACCAACAACATCATCTTTACTGTCAACAATAAATTTGACATATTTGGGCTTAATTAAAGAGAAATACTGATCTGTGTAAAACTGAATCTGCCTGTCGGTAAGGGGAGTAAAACCGTAAAGATGCCTGAACGCCTCATTATAAGTCATAAACATTTTGCCCACATACGGCAAAATATCCTTTGAGGATTTGAAATGTAGCACCCGCAGGTCATATTTTTGCTTAATCAATTCGGCAACTCTTTGCACCTTGTCGGGAATTTTTTCAGGGACTTCAATTTCAAACTGCACCCAGTCAACATCTTTGGAATACTGAAAATTTTCGAGGTGTACCGGATAATAGGGATAATTATAAATAGCTATCTGAGTGGATAATTCTTCAAAGCCTTCTACCAGCATCCCTTCCAAATCCATATCGGTGAAGCCCAGCGGGCCTTGTAGCTTTTTCAACCCTTTGGCAATGGCCCAATCCTCGACGGTTTTCAATAATGCAGCAGAAACCTCCACATCGTCAATAAAATCAATCCAGCCAAATCGGGCGGCTTTATCATTCCATAGCTCATTGGCTTTGTGGTTAATGATACCGGCTATCCTGCCGACAAGCTGGCCATTTTTGTACGCCATCCAATACCTGGCTTCACAAAAATCAAAAGCAGGGTTTTTCGCACGCGAAAGGCTTGTCCGTTCAAAAATATGCATCTGCGGAACCCTATACTTATTGCCTCGATATAGCTTATCAGGAAATTTAATAAACTCCTTAAGTTG
>Ga0116171_10003136_pt1 | contig 15333 bp, 8 predicted proteins | sample AD_JPNHW2_MetaG_FD_89798 | JGI IMG/M metagenome (GOLD analysis project Ga0116171, IMG submission 89798) | Active sludge microbial communities of municipal wastewater-treating anaerobic digesters from Japan - AD_JPNHW2_MetaG | ecosystem: Engineered > Bioreactor > Anaerobic > Digestate | place...
GATCACATGATATTGTCCATGATGCGATGGATAAAGTTAATCAGAAAGGAAAAGATTTATTCTGCAGTTCATATAGCTGAGCCGGTAATGTTACAAAGATGAACGGCATAAGAGACTGGAATTCAACCGGCCGTATATCTCCGGATTTTTTCAGTAATATGATGAAAATAAATTCAAAGCTTGATGGAATGTATTTTGAATTATCGGGAAAACGCCTTGCCGCATTTCCGGGATATTCTGTGCTTGCAAACGCATTAAGTGTTTCCGAAGTGAAAAGTGAGCAAAAACCCGCTCCGGATACAGCCGCGGTCACGGAAACTAAAAGTGATATATCAGCTCCCGCACTTATAAGTACCGGACTGCAGAAGTCTATTTATCAGATTTTTGAATTTTCAATGATAGAAAAGGATTTTCAGAACAGGATGCTGAAGCTTCTCAATGACTATAAAACCTTAAGCAGCTCAACAGGTGATGAATCAGATGCAAGAAAGCTGAGAAGGCATATTGCGCAGCTTTATTGGGATCTGTATAAACAGGTTTTTGTCAGAACTAAAATTGAATCATCTGTTCCTAAAGCAGTGAAGCTTATGCTCACTTTCGGATTTCTTGATGACCAGCTCCTGGTGCCCGAACATCTTGTTGAATTGAATGACCTTGCGCGGATCCGTGAGCGTGAAACGGATATGCCGGTTTGTCTTGAGTATGAATTTCTCTCTAAAATTTATGCAGGGCATGAGGAACCGAGTATTACTGAAATGGGTTTGACCTACGAGGCCTTCCTCCGCGAGCAGGATAAAACTCAGAAGAAAAAAGATGCGGCTTCCCATGAAGGTGATAATAATGATCAGAATCTCCAGAAAACTCTTCATGAAATTTCACAGCGACTAAAAACAACTGCGGCAGTCTGCTCCGGTTCTACTATTACGGCTTTCCCGATTCTCACTTCTGACATCGCCAGGGGAAGCCTTAAAAATATGTATGTTTCCAAAAGCAAAATTGATGCTATTGCAAAGAAGCTGATTAATATAGATTATTCGCTTTTCTACAGGGAAACAGTTCTAAGAATGGACTCTTCAAGAGAAATAATCCAGGAGGAGATTCTTCCATATTTAATTCTTGTTCCTATTTTCGGCACGAAGACCCTTCTCTGGCAGGAATTATCAGGAAACAATAAAAGATCCATGGGAAGATTTATGATCCCTATTCTGTTTAACGGTGATCTTGAAAAAAGCCTTATGCATTCATTTGCGTGCTTCAGGTGGGAGCTTACGAAAAATGTTAAAGGCGCCATGTGGGCTGATCCTATTGAGGGCGGAGTGACCGGGGAATACTTCGACTATGTGAATAATTTCAAAAAGATGTCAAAACTCTCTCCTGAAATGAAAGAGAAAATTGCTCTTAAATTTAAAAGTTTAAGAACCAACCGCGACAGATTTGCAGATGACTATCTTCTGTGGATTGAGTACGAGCGGGAAGGGATTATGAAACTCAATACTGTTGTCAGGGAAATGTTTTTTAAAAATATTCCCTTCAGGCAGGAGGTGAGAGATAGTCTTGAAAATATGCCGGCTTTCAATAAATTTGCTACCAGGTATAAAAATATCAGTAATAGGGACTTTCTTGCCTACGAAAGGAAATTTAAAAAATACCAGGATGCGTCAGGAGCATATCCGAAAGAGATTCAGAAATTTTTTGAATTTTTAAAAATGTAATATTTGAACAAATGATCAACGGGCATCATGTCATTGCGATCGGCCAAAAGAAAATGAAGCAATCTGTTTTTTAACAGAAAGAATTTATTTACAAATAAGATTGCCGCGCCGCTGCCGCTCTCCGCAATGAGAGTAATTAAATATTCAGGGTTAAGGGATTATAATATGATTTTCTGTAACAGGTTTTTTCGAAAGATGCGCGCGATGCTGCTTTTAGTAATGCTGATAAATGCCGCTGCCTGTGCTTCGGGGCAGGCGGAAAATAGCTCTGCTAAAGGAAATGGAACCCCTTTATTCAGTGATAACGGAAACGGCAATTCTGTAAAGAATAGCGATATCAATAAATACAGCAGTTTTCTTGTTAATATAAAAAGCTACTCCACTAACGGAAGTTATTACCAGAATAAATATGAGAAGCAGCTTCTCTCTATGGCAGGCGAGATAATTGAAGGACAGGATCTTGACGTGTCCAGAGAGAGTATCGGTTTTTACTATGATAAAAAATCAGCAAGAACTGACAGGCTTTTTTTCGGAGTTGATATAAATACAGTGAAAGAAAACAATCTGGATTACGGCAGATTTTCAGTTAAGCTTATCAGGGAAAATGTAAGCGGGATCATTGATTTAATGTATAAGTATAAATCGATACTTAACGAGAACGAAATCGTCGGAGTAGTTATCGGTTTTAAATGGACGGAAGACGGCAATGCGCAGCAGGTGAATATTTGGATAAAAAAAGATGATCTTCGCCTGTTTTACGAGGGGAAGATTACTTTGAACGAGATGTATCAGAGAAGTACAATGACCAATACAATAGGTAAAATTATACTTCTCCCAATATAGTTTCTATGACGGTGCATGTTTTTTTTATTTCCATCATGGTTCCGATACTGATCCGCACATAATCGGATTGTATCGGGCCGCGGAAATACCTTACAAGGATTTTCTGTTTTTTCAGCTTTTCATAAAGATCACCGGGTGTTATCTTCGGGTGACGTGTAAATATAAAATTCGCTTTTGACGGGACGATTTCAAATCCGAGTCCGCTTAACCGCTCTTCAAGATATTCCTTATTGCTTCTAAGCATTCCAATATTGTAATTAAAACTTTTTGTATCAAGCAGTGCGGCAGATGCTCCTGCAAGAGCGAGAGCATCAACATTATATGAATCTTTAAGTTTAAACAAACCTTTTATTATCTCTTCATCCGCAATCGCAAGCCCTACTCTCAGGCCGGCGAGTGAGTATGATTTTGAAAATGAACGGGTTACTATTACATTATCAAATTCTTTGACGAGGTCGATAGATGATCCTCCGTAAAAATCTATATACGCTTCATCCACTACCAGGAGTCCTTTGTACTTTTTAATGAATTCTTTTATTTTGTTTTTTTCAGTGAAAGTTCCTGTCGGATTGTTTGGATTGGCAATTATTACCATGTCATATCCTTTGACAAGAAATTTATCAAGGTCAAGGTTAAGGTCCGCACCTAGATTTATTTTTTCAAATTTAATTCCATTTGACTGGGCCAGGGTGTCATAAAGGGAATATGAAGGATATGGGAAAGCGGCAATTCCGTTTTTTTCTATGAATCCCCTGAAAATAAGAGTAAATATTTCGTCCGAGCCGTTTCCTGCAAAGACATTTTCTGGCTTCAGTCCGTTCTGTTCCGCAAAAATCTCCCGCACTTTTATAGCTTTTGAATCGGGGTATCTTTTTAAGCTTCCATTCAGATTTTGTGCTAACGCTTTCAATACGCTCTCGAAAGGGGGGAACGGATTTTCGTTTGTATTGAGTTTTATATATTCATCCAGGTCCGCGGGCTGTTCGCCCGGGATATATTCATCCATGCTCTTAAGTGTTTTGTTCCAGTATTTCATTTTAACTCCGGGTATTTTTTATCTGTGAGCAGCGCCTATGATATCATGTATCGATGAGCAGGATTCTTCAGCAAGGTACTTTTCAAGATCAGACACAAGCTTTTCCGAGACTGAAGGCTCAATCATGTTTGCTGTTCCAATGGAAACGGCTGATGCGCCGGCCATCATGAATTCAATTACATCTTCTATATTGCTGATGCCGCCCATTCCGATGACCGGTATTTTTACTTTGCTGTAAATCTGGTATACGATTCTGACTGCAACAGGTTTAATCGCCGGGCCGCTCAATCCGGCAACTTTATTGGCGAAGTGAGGTCTGCGTTTTTTTATATCGATTTTCATGCCGAGAAGTGTATTCACGGCGGAAACTGCATCGGCACCAATCTCCTCAGCTCTCACTGCAAATTGAGTAATATCTGTAACATTCGGCGACAGTTTTACAATCAGGGAGCATTTAGTCACACTCCTTGCTTTCTCGACAAGATCTGTAAATATTTCGAGATTGGTTCCGAAGGCCATTCCTCCCTGTTTAACATTAGGGCATGATACATTCAGTTCCACGGCGTCAATGCCGTCTGTTTCCGAAAGTACCCTGCAGAGTTCCACATTCTCTTCGACTGAATGTCCGGCTATATTCGGTATTGCTGTTACTTTATTTTTTATCAGAAAAGGGAGCTTTTTATCCAGAAATTCAGCCAATCCGACATTCTCAAGGCCTATTGAGTTAAGCACACCGGATGGTGTTTCCATAATCCTGTTTCCCGGATTTCCTCTCCTCGGCTCAAGAGAGAGTCCCTTGGTAAATACAGCACCTATTTTTGATATGTCTATAAATCTTGAAAGTTCTTCACCATAACCTGCAGTTCCGGAAGCAACTGTAACAGGATTTTTAAGTGTGAGATTTCCTATTTTTATGCCGGTATTCAACATGAATCTCCTGATGTTTTTTATTTAACAATAATAAACCGTGAATGGAGTCAATTAAATAATTGGAGCTTTTTATAATTATTTAGGTCAAATTTTTGTTTGACACATGAACAAGTGATTGATTTTTATTCAATTTTATAGTATAAGTAATTGATATCATTTGTTAATTTGTATTATCAATGAGCCAGTGGTTTGTACTTTAACGGGGCCGAAGGTGCAGCAGCTCCTTAAAAAAGCCCCGGAGGGGAGTTAATGGATAGCGGGATTTTTCTGGCATTTGATATTGACGGTACAATTTATGATGCCGGTGACATCCTTGAGGAGTCGTTCAGGTGTGGAATTGAAAGCTTTATAAAAGACGGGGCTGCTGATTCACTGCATGTACCTACCAGGGCGGAGATTACTGTTACTCTGGGTTATCCTCTTGAGGAGATTTTTATGATGCTGTTCCCGTCACTTGAAGAGAAAAAAAGGTATGAACTCTCAATTATCTGTACAGTGAACCTGGTGGAGATGATCAGAGAAAAAAAGGGAAGTCTTATCGACGGAGTTGAAGAGACAATAAAAACATTGAAATCCCTTGATTATAATATGCTTGTGGCCTCAAATGGAGCCAGGTCCTATGTTGAGGCTATACTGGAAACCTATGACCTGAAAAAGTTTTTCTCGGAACCGTTTATCTATCCTGAAGGGCAGATTAAAAATAAAACGGATATAATCGGGGAATACCTTAATCTTCATCCGGGAAGAAAACTGATAATGATAGGAGACAGGTATACTGATCTCGCGGCAGCAAGAGAAAACGGAATTCCATTTATAGGCTGTGCGTTCGGCCATGCAGGTGCCGATGAGATAGAAGGTGAGAAATATATAGTTAATGATTTCAGGGATCTGCCTGAAATGCTGAAAAAAATTAAATTAAGCCAATATAACTAGATATTTTACAGTATGAATTATAATTATTGTCATTCCTGTGAATGCGGAAATCCATTTTTAGAATAGAATGGATTCCAAACGCGGGACTGAGCTTGTATAGGTATTAGCGGGGATGACAGAGTGTTAAAAAATTATTTTTATTTAGTAATTTGCCAGTGTACTAACAGGGTCTAAGGCGCGGCAGCTCCTTAATTGCCCCGCAGGGCTCCCTGCGTTCACAGCGACGAAACTGCTGTGAACGGCCTGATGACAATAAACATATGAATTTATAGGAGATATTCAGATGATTCTTGAAGATTACGGCTGGGATTCATGGTTTGATGATCAGTATAAATCTTTAAATATGCATTTAAAAACCGGAAGGGTTGTAGGTAATTCAGAGACTTACAAAATTGTTTGTGAAGACGGAATAATTGACGCCAGAATCTCAGACAGGCTTTTTTATTCAACTGCCTCAGACAGCGAGCTTCCGGTTCCGGGAGACTGGGTGCTGATTATTTCAGACGATAGTGATTCGGGATATTCGATTTACGACCTGCTCCCGAGACGGTCATTCCTTGCCCTCCCTGATGATGAGAATCAGGTAGAGCAGATTCCTGCAGCGGCGAATGTTGATTTTATACTTGCGGCGATTCCGGCCGGAGATGGCCTTGATCCCTCAATCGTTGAAAGTTTAACAGATGTCAGCCGTGACTGGGGTGCGGAGCCTCTTTTTATCTGCTATGGAAAACCGGCTGATAAGAATGAAAAAGAGAACTTCAAAAAAGCCGCAGGTGATGCCGGTATAATCTTTATTGATTCAATTGAAAATACTGCTGAACTGGCAAAACTCAGTGAAACTCTAACTCCGCGTAAAACTTACGCTGTTACCGGCGTGAATGTCAGGGATGTTTCTGCTATTATAAGTTACCTGACAGATGGTGAAATTTTTTCTGACGGGATGAATAGAACCAATAATGCTATATTGCATGTTCTTCCTTCTTCGGCAATACTTCTGGGCATTCCTCTTCCGGTAGACACGGAGTTATTTAACGGTAATTATGATGTTGCCGAGGGTGAAGATTTTCAGGATATAATTGAAATTGCAGGATTATGCCGATTCAGCGACTGCCGTCATATCAATGAGCCGGGATGTGCGATTCTGCATGCTCTCGACAGCGGAGAACTCGATTATGATTATTATAAAGCATTTATGAAAGAGTTGAAAAAGGAGTCGGGGAGAATTTCTGTATCAGATCAGCCGGATGTGAAGAAGCAGAAGAAAATTTTTCCGGTAAAGGGTGAGAAAGGTGCCGGGGAGTGAGTATATTTAATATTTTTTTTAACTGTAGCTGTTAAAGAATGCATAAGTGCTATTTTATTATACTACTTCGCCATCACGACTTTATTAAATTTATCAATAATAAGCTTTCCGTCGGAGGCTCTCTTTGCTTTTATGTGAACATAGTATAATCCTAAACCAAGTTTCCTGTTGGATTTATTTGTACCGCGCCACCCGTTTTCCTTGATGTTCTGCCCGGCTTTTCTGTAAGCATCCTGAAGAAGAATAGAAACGACCCGGCCTTTGATATCGTATGCAGTTATTGTAACATAAGCGTCATCTGTCAGATAGTATGCAGGATAAGCTACCGGATTTTTATCAGTGATTACATTATTCAGTATGCGTGTCGGCCACGGAGTGAAGACAGGCTCAGAATAAATGTTAATACGCCATTCATGGTTGGTCGGGTCACCTGCACCTGGAGAGTCGCGATCAACATCGACTATACCGGATGAATAATAGATTCTAAGAATAAATCTTATATTTGTTCCGGTCGCCATCAGCGGATTTCCTGTCGGAATATATCCTGTCCATGTGTTAGGCCCCGTACTTGTTGTAGGAAGCGCATAAAATGTACCCAGCCTGAGGTCATCAATCAGCCCTGTACCCCATTGTCCTGCCACATCGGTTGTATTATCTGCAACAAGGATTTCAACTTTCTCGGGCCTGTTTCCTGAAGTAACTATCTCATTATCTATCCTTATGTTGGATTTGAGTAGTTTGTAAGAGATAGCCGGATCGGGCTCTGTAATGCCTCCCGGTATATCGTAGGAAGTAATGCTGTCTGTAACTTTAACTGTAATACTAGATGGGCTTGTTGTCCCGAGGTATATATTCGGAGTTTGTGTCTCATTTCCGAATATATCAACTGATGTAATCATGTATTCATAGACTGTAAGAGGCTGAAGCCCGTTTATGAGTACTGTATTTGTCGCAATAGTTCCAAGTGTGCCAAATGTGGCAGTATTTCTGTCAACAATCGACCATGGAGTGGAACCTTGAATCCGGAAATAAACTTTGTACGTGTCAAAGTCGAGATCAGGGTGTGCATTCGCAATAGCTGTCCAGTCAAATCTTAGTGATCCGGCAGTCGGAAAAAAGGTCGGCGCTGTATTGAAATCTCCGGTATTTGTCCCGGGAGGATCCGCGTTTTCCCAGTATATAATTGTATTTGTTCCTGCAAGTACATTCCCGGGCTGTCTTATGAGTCCATACAGATTTTGTTCTGAATCTGTGACTCCTCCGAATACATTAGTTGCCCGGTAGTTGTGAAAAGGCAATGTCACCCCGGATCCGGGAGTAGTTGGATTGGCTATCGCCAGCGTTCCGTATGCGGAACCGTCGGGTATAACAACATCGTGATCTAAGCCGTCTACTATATCCCGTATTCTGACAGTAGTATTTCCGATAACATTTGATAAAGAGTTGCGCATCCTGGCGTGTACGCGCAGCTGAGTCCCCGGTATGTTAAACGATCTATATTCTACCCTATTAGGCGCTCCTGAAATTGCGATTCCATTTCCAGCGACAACCTCCACATCGGTCACTTCAACTTCGTCAAGATAAATGCCCAGACCGTTAGCCGAAAGAAGACCTCCTGCGGGAGCATTAGGGCCGTCAACCCGTACATACCACGTATGGGCACCGAATGTCATTGCCGTGGCGCTTGTCACTGTATAGGAGAGATTGTTTGTTGCTCCGTTGGTAATAGTTGTCGCTCCGGCATTATTATCAACGCATAATGTTGTTCCGGTGATATAACCTCCGGGTACTGTATCCGCAGCACCGGCCCCCGGAACATTGTATATCAGTGTCCCGGTTACATTAAAATTTGAGTGATATTGGTTTATGTATCCATCTGCCGCGACCGTATCCTGAGACAGGTTATGAACGCGGATTGTGGAACATACACCATATGATACATTGACTGTGTGTGTCCTGGTATTCGGATTGGGGAGAGTTGTACTCGTTGCAGATGCAATAACCCCTCTTGCTGCTGCCCATGCGGATGCTGCGGTGTCCCATCTGAAAACGAGAGTGAAAGTTACAGTAAAATTATTGAAATTCCCGACATATGCAGCTGATGCATTAACCGGACCGTTTACAACAGTTGTCGCCATAGACGGAGCGCCGAGCGATGGATTAATAGATACTGTAATATTCGGTGTATTGGGTATCATTATACTTACATTTGTGAAGTTTGCCCATCCGGTTGCCGCGGGGTCGATAACGTTGACTGTAAAATTGTATGTATAGCCGGCAAGATAGTAGCTCAATCCTGTTGAAAGCGGTGTCGGCGTTGCAGGATTCAGGATTACTGAGGAGATTGAACTTTCACCGGGAATGGATAAAAAGAAGACTAAACACAGCAGTGATATAAATTTATATAAATTTTTCATTTTTGTTCCCGGATTTGACGAATTAGTGTTATAGAGAATCGTTTTTCTCAACTTTCATATTTCTGCCAGTATTAGTAAATTGATACACACTGGATTAGTTTAATGTAATAAGTATCTAATACAAGAAGAAATTTGTCGTTTTTTTTAATTTTTAACTAAAACTTATTGATTTCTACTTATATATGTAATAAATATATTTTGGATTATTGTAAGGAAATTAAGTGGCTGATACAAGAAAAATTTTATGAAAATATTTATAAAAATACTGATACTGCTGATCCCTGTTTCTTTTTATATATCGTGCAGCAAAGAAGCTGATACTATATCCCCATCGGAACAGAGTACAAGTTATGTGGATTTATCTCCCGGGACAAAGAATCTTGAGGTTGCAGCTATTTATCCTTCAGGGGTTAATGTATCAAGAACAGCTGATATAGTAATAGTATTTTCAAAACCGGTTGATACTGCAACAGTTGATGCAAATGTAGTGTTTTCGGGCGGAGCGCTTAATGCTGCAACGTTCAGCGGCGGTGATACAATAGCTACCCTTACTCCTTCAGTGTTGCCGCTGGCGAATAATACGGCTTATACTGTAACAGTAAATACAGGAGTTGTCGCGGCAGCACCTGATTCTTCAGTGATGGTTACGGCTGGTAATGGAGCTTTTACTACGATTGACAGCCTTGCTGAAACAGGTAATCTTGTACCAAAAGTTCTTCCTGCTACAAGGTATCCGTCAGGTTTAGGGATTCTGCGGAATACAGGTTATGTCGAAGTATCTTTTTCCGAGAGTGTTGATCCTTTAACAGTCACAAATGCGTCTTTTTCAATAGCACCTGATATTCATACGGGAAATCCTTATCCTGTTAACGCTAATAACAAAACATTCAGATTGGATTTAAATCCATTGTTAACAGCATATAGCACTCTTTACACTGTTACTCTGACAACTGCAATACGGACAACCGGATTAATTCCGCTTGATCCGAGTAATCTTATCTGGACATTTACCACAGAAGCGACTATTGTCCCCGGAGCTGTTGCAATCGGCAGTATATGGGTAACCAATGTAACTGATACAGGCGCCAGAATTAACTGGTCTACAAATAAAGCCGTGACAACATCAAATGTTTCGTATGGATTAAACTCAAGTTTTGGTTCAACATCACCTAATGAAGCAGCAACAACGAATACACTTCATTTTATCGATCTGGCAGGATTGACGCGTGCAACAAGATACTACTTCAGGGCAAATTCCGATGCGGTTTCTTCAGCGACAGGTTATTTTATGACCAAAGGGGACGGCACAACCGGTTATAATGTGCAGTTAAGCACTGAAGCAGGGAATAAATCTAATCTTAACGCAGTTAGAAATACCGATGCCGGCAGTGTATATGACGGATCTTCATTCGTAACATGGGAGAACGGAACAATAAAAGCGGCATATTTTGATAATGATGTAACAGGTACACTCCAGTGGGGCGGTATAAACGGAACTATTCTTGACAGCAACGCAAGAACAAATTCAAGGACATTTATCGATTACCGGGGTTCATTGATCGTTACAATGGAATCCGGCGGCAATATTTACGCAAAGAGAGTTTATGATAACGGCGCAGGTGCAATGACATTTACAGGTTATGATTGGGGGACAAGTGCAGTAAGTACCGGATCTCTTGTCGGCTCCGGAACAAATCCGCATCTCTCTATTGTCTGGAATAATCCGACAGTTGTTAATGCAGATGCAAGTACCGTTTCAATCAGGCGGGCACTTAATACGGCAGTTGTTCCCGCTGCAGGTAACTGGTTTTATGATTTTAATACGGATTTTAATTCAAACGGCACGGTGGTTAATGATGCTTTACTGGATCGTACCGGTGCACCGAGAGGCCTGTCTCTGGTAGTAAATTCAGGGACAACATTCAGGCATGCGGTAGACCAGAGTATAGCTAATATCGTAGCAGGCGACACTTATATTGTAGGAGATGGAGTTACAAATTTTGCCAGTTTTACTGCAACGGATCATTCCATGCATCTTGGAACTAATTATAATAACGGCACTTCATTTGTTTATACTCCCCATGGTTTTACTGTTCCTGTATGGTTCGGCCTGAATGATATTATCTTTAACGGAACAAACGGAGCTATAATTTCAGGCGCAATATCACCGCTAATACCGACAGAGATTGACACAGGCACAGCAAATGCGAACAGGCTTAACCATCTGATAGACGGCTCGACTGACTTCGTGGCAGCCGCCGTGTTTGCAGGCTGTTATGCGATGAATACAGGAGATAATAATTATTCCCAGATCTCGGCTGTTACAACAACTGACCTGACATTGTCATCTGATATATTTCCCAACGGGAATGAGAATTATATAGTATTCAGTCTCGGAATAGAGCTTACTTACGGGTCCTCTTCATCAACTTCTGCCGGTCAGCTTGTTGACAGCAGTAACATTTTTGATACTGTTCCTGTCGGATCATATGTTCTAAACACTTCAAATTCAAAAATGGCTGTTGTTATTGCAGGCAGCTCAGGACATAACCTTAATCTGAGCGCAGACATATTTACCCTTGGAACAGAGAACTATGAGATATGGACCGGTTCACAGCTTACTTTCGGTACGGCCAATGCGAACAGGCCAGGTCATCTTATTGACGGGACTGTCCCTGATTTTACTTTACTCGCGTGGGATATTGCCGTAAGAAGACACGCTGTGAATACTGGTAATAATACTTATACTACAGTTACCGGGATTACCACTGTTGACCTTGCATTGAGCGCCGATATTTTCCCGGGAGGGACGGAAAATTATGCACTCTATAATTTAACTGTCGATACTCCAATTGAAAACGGAACAGCAGAAGCGGCTCCTACACCGGGTAAACTTGTTGATTATTCGGCTGGGATAAACTTTTATTCTGCAGCTGCCGGTGATTTTGCAATGAATGATGATACTAAAACTTTAACAACAATAGCGACAAGGGATGTGAATGCGTTAGTGTTAAATAATGATATGTTTGTATCAACTAATTTATATAATATTTATACGTCTTCAAATAACCAGAGCGGTATTAATTCATCCGCGATAGCAAATGAAATTTTGTGCGTGCCTGCAGCCTGGGTAAATACAACAGACTGCTATGGTATAAATACTACAACGGTTCCTAACACAATTTCAAAAATTAATACAGTGACTGCAGGTGTTAGTGTAACTCTTGATGATGGTATTTTTTCAACAGGAAACAGTTATACAATTGTTCAATTTGTTTCTGTTGGTTCAGGTTCTGCCAAACAGACTATAACCGGGGAACTCGTTGATACAGCAAACGATTTTTCCGCTGTCAGCGTCGGGTCATATGTGGTTAATACTACTGCGAATCCTGATGAGGTGACAACTGTTTCTGCTTTAAGTTCGCATACGATTAATCTTGATAATGACATTTTTACAACAGGATCCGAGGTTTATTATGTTGTTACAGACAGCGGGTCTATAAGGACCGGAAATGCCAATGCAGACAGGGCCAACCATTTGATTGACGGATCAGCAACATTTACTTCGGTAGCAAGTTTATCCGTCGGGGATTATGTGAAGAATACAGCAACCAATAATTATGCGGTCATACAGGCCGGCGGTATTACTGACACTGACCTTACTTTAAATGCGGATATATTCCCTGGCGGAAATGAAGGATATCAGGTAATTGAACTTACTTCCATGATAGGAAGTTCCGGTACTGCATCAAGTACCGCTGTTAATCAGCTTGTAGATTCTGACAGATGGTTTTCCAGTATATCCATCCCCGCGCCTCCGTCATATATATATGTTCTTAATACATCGACAAATAAAGCAACAATAGTTTCAAGTGTTGTAAACTCAACTACTCTGGCTCTTGCCCAGAATATTATTGTGGCAGGTAATAATTATCAGATTTGGTCCGGAACACAACTTGCTTCAGGAGGAGCAAAAGCTGTTAAATCGGATCATCTCATCGACGGTTCAGCTCTATGGACATCTGCTCCTGTTATTACGCTGGGTGATCTTGTAACTAATCTCGGGACCGGAAGATATGATTCAGTTATAGGAACTATAACAGATACAGATCTTACTTTCGGATCTGATGTTTTTCCTGTTGGTAATGAAGGGTACCGGATTTACCAGGATTATTGTGTAACGGCTTTGCATTTCGGAGCGGGACCTGCCCCATATCTGGGAGATGCGGTGAACCAATTTTACAGGCTACAGGTTGATTACAGTATAAATACATCAGCGGGAGATACAGTAGAATTTTTTAATGATAAAGGAATCACCGGAACAGCGGATGCTCTCCCGGTAAATCCTCTCCTCGATAACGACATTGCTCTTGATTTTACTTCAGGGGTTACAGCAGTTAATGATTATGTATTTAACACAACCACTGGTAATATAGCACAGGTAAATGCAGTAACTTATGCACGAGGTATAGGTCTTACATCAAACATTTTTACTGTCAACGGGAATGGTTATACAATTCTACGGACAACACCATATGTTGTCCCGGGAGACGTGATTGATTCAGAAAATGCTGATTCAACAGTTGCAGACCAATTGCACCTGACGGGAGCCAATTTTACAGGGATACCTGTTGAAAAGGGTGATCTTGTATACAACGTAACTGATAATACTTATGCGGCAGTTATTGAAGTTTATGCTGATTATCTGGTTATTAATGAGAATATTTTTGCGGCAGGTGAAGGATATATTATATTCGCTGCAAACGACAGGATTACCGAAACCGGAATAAACAGTACTTCCGGCCTTACTCTTACAGACGTATCCGCAAATTTTTTGAATCCTCTGAATCCTGTCCGAGTTGGTGATGTTGTCCGTAATAATAACACCGGCCTTCAGACAACTATTACAGCAGTAGCAGCGACAACTCTTACACTCCAGAGTGCTTTAACATTTGCGGCAATTAATCAGCGTTATGTTATACTTCAACCGAGGGCTTTTGTCGCTTACGAAAAAACAACAGGGCCGTTCACGGAAATTTATGGCGAATACTTAAGGCTTCATGATGGTTCAAATTGTGGTATAACTGTAAGTATATACACGGGCAGTATTGCCGGTTATATTCAGACAGCCCCGGATAACAGCGGAAACTCATTTGTTTTCTATGAAGTCGGCGCGAACATTTATGCGAAAAGATTTAATGCTATAGGGACTGATCTTAACGGGTATCTTTCTACCGCTCCCGGATTTCTGATCGCTGCCGGTTCTCTTATCAAGGTTCTGCCGGACGGTGCAGGTGGAGTATATATACTCTATGAAAATGGAGGTAATGTATATCTCCAGAGAAAGACATCGGCTTTTGCAAATGTCTGGGCTCCGGTAACGGTTGCTGCCGGCGGAGTTGATTCAGCCCTTGCTCTTGATTCAACCAGCCAGCCTATGGTAGCATATTGTGTGACAGCATCAGGTTTTGTCAGGATATCTAAATATCTTCCAGCTACAGGGGCAGCAATTTATTCTGCTCAAGCTGTTAATATTCTGACAATCGGTACGTATGGCACATATTATCAGAATACAGATGTGCATAAGAGTAATATTTTAATAGTTTCAGATAATTCGACCGGTGCGATTGTTTCCTGGATTGATACAAGGTTTATGTCTGAGACCGGTTTTACTATTCACGCACTTGCAGTTGATGGGGGAGGTGCTCCGGTTCCTGCATGGGATGCTAATAGCGGTGGTGCTCCCGCTGACTATAACGGGGTTAAGATTGGTATAATTAAGTCTGACCTTGCGAGTGATATATCATTTAAAACAATTAATTACGACACTGTAGTCCCCTGGAGTTTGAGGGTCATCTGGCAGGATTACAGGGCAGGAATATCAGATATTTATTACGATAATTTCAGTTACTGATGAAAGGCCCCAGTTTCTGAAATCAGCAGTGATATAGACATAATAATAATTTATTTCTTGAAATATAAACATACAATTGAATTATCTCTCCATCCTAAACTGATGGAATAATTAATGACCAACTACTCCAATTACGAAATAAACAATACAGATCCGTCGGACAAAAAGCGCTACGTACGCTCCATGTTCGACTCTATTGTTCCTACATACGATTTGCTTAACAGGGTGCTCTCCGGCGGAATAGA
>Ga0116171_10003138_pt1 | contig 15330 bp, 13 predicted proteins | sample AD_JPNHW2_MetaG_FD_89798 | JGI IMG/M metagenome (GOLD analysis project Ga0116171, IMG submission 89798) | Active sludge microbial communities of municipal wastewater-treating anaerobic digesters from Japan - AD_JPNHW2_MetaG | ecosystem: Engineered > Bioreactor > Anaerobic > Digestate | place...
CCCGAGACTTGATCTCAATTTTACGAACCCGTTTCAGTAATTCGGTTGTTTCCACTTATTCTTTTAGTTATCGACTGTAATAGATTTTAACGTTTGTTATTTTGCCATTGGCCACAAGCCAGAAGCCACTAATTATGGCAATTGCCTAATGCCTATTGGCTAATGGCTAATGGCTAATGGCTAATGGCTAATGGCTAAATTCTTCTCTCCTATGGCACCTCAACACTATTCAAAATTTCATTGATAATTTCTTCCGTAGTGATATTTTCGGCTTCGGCTTCGTAAGTAAGACCGATCCTGTGCCGCAGCACGTCATGGCAAACGGCCCTGATATCTTCAGGATAAACATATCCTTTCCGTTTAATAAAAGCATACGCTTTGGCAGCAAGCGCCAGGTAAATGCTGGCACGCGGCGAAGCGCCATAGCTGATAAGCCCTTCAAATTTTTTCAGGTTGTATTTTGCCGGATAACGGGTGGCAAAAACAATATCGGTAATATAATTTTCTATTTTTTCATCAATGTAAACTTCCCTGACGATGGCCCTTGCTTTCAGGATGTCATCGGTCTTGATGATGGGACTGGTAAAAACAGCTTTGTTGCTCACATTTTGACGCATGATAAGTTTTTCTTCTTCCTTGCTGGGATAACCGATCACTACTTTCAGCATGAAGCGGTCTACCTGGGCTTCAGGCAGGGGATAAGTCCCTTCCTGTTCGATAGGGTTTTGTGTGGCAAGTACCAGAAAAGGTTCTGGAAGGGCAAACGTGGTGTCACCGATCGTCACCTGGCGTTCCTGCATGGCTTCCAGCAGTGCGCTTTGAACCTTTGCCGGTGAACGGTTGATTTCATCTGCCAGGATAAAATTCGAAAATAAGGGGCCTTTCCGCACATTGAATTCTTCTTTTTTCTGTGAATAGACCATAGTTCCGACAAGGTCGGCCGGCAATAAGTCAGGGGTGAACTGAATGCGGTTAAATTTGGCGTCAATTGCGTTAGCCAGAGATTTAATAGCCAGGGTTTTTGCAAGCCCCGGGACACCTTCCAGCAGGATATGCCCGTTGGATAATAACCCGATAAGCAACCGTTCGATCATATGTTTCTGGCCAATAATCACTTTTGACATTTCCATGCTGACCATATCCACAAATGCACTTTCGCGCTGAATACGATCGTTTAGTTCTCTGATATCAATTATTTCCTGCATATTTTTGTTGTTTTTTTTGGGAGCACAAAATTAAAAAAGCATACATTTTTTTTTCAAGTGTTTTTTTGTTAAAAAATGTTAATACAAACATTTGAAACACACCTACCTTAAACAGCATTTAATTAAAATTATTATTTACTGAATTATTTTTTTTCGTTTTTATCTTTTCTGTTATTCATAATGAAAATAGATTGAAATTTTTATTGTTATCTGATTGAAGTATGATATTTTTGTTGAACTAATAATGTCAGGTATTCACAAATTAATATTTTAAAAAATGATAAGAAAATTATTTTCTGTACTTTTTATTGCCGCCATTTGCTTGAATGCAAACGCGCAATGGGTAAACAAAACTTTTGTTTTTGGTTCAACCAGCCGGAGTTACCGTGTTTATGTTTCACCAAATTACAGTGCTGCTAATCCGGCTTCCCTGGTGATTACATTGCATGGCCTGGGCGATAACATGACCAACTTCAGCACGCTTGGCTTTGACGATATTGCCGACACGGCAAATATCATTGTGATTTGCCCGCAGGCTGTTGATGACCCGATGGTTTCTGCGTATCTCGGTGCGGGATATGGTACAGCATGGAATTCAGGTGCAGGAATGTATGTTAGCGGTTTTGGCTGGTATTATCCGAATTCGTCTGTAAATGATATCGGGTTTATTAACGCTCTTGTTGATACTGCCAGAGCTAATTATTCCATCGACCCTTCCCGCGTGTATTTGTGCGGGTTCTCTATGGGCGGTTTTATGACGGAACGTATGGCATTGCAGTCAAACGTCTCTTTTGCAGCTTTTGCATCAATGTCGGGGACAATAGGTGCAGGTATCACAACCCTGAATCCGGGCCGCGCCGTGCCCATTGCTCATTTTCACGGAACTGCCGATTCCACCGTATATTACACAGGAAATCAGTTTGGAATTGATCCTGATTCTATGATAAACTTTTGGGTTTCAAATAATGCGTGCAATTCTGTTCCTGACTCAACCGGCTTTACTGATGCCGTTGCCGACGGTATTACCGTTGATAAATTTTCATATACGGGTTCAGGCATCGATAATGAAGTGTTGTTTTACAGGATGAATGGCGCAGGGCATACCGTTTTATTTGAGCCCAATAATGATATCAGCGAAATTATGGAGGTGTGGTTATTTTTCCTCCGCCATAAAAACCTTACAGCACAGGTCCCGCAGCAGGATATTGAAAACGGTATACAGATCTATCCAAATCCGGCAACTGATTTCATAAACGTAGTGTTGCCAAAAACATCCGAAAAGCTGCAGGTTGATTTATTCACCGTTCAAGGCGCCCGCGTATATTCAGAACAGATTCAGGATTCATTTCATCATATTTCATTGAACAAGGGTAAGTTTGGAAATGGTATATACCTGTTGAGGGTGTCCGGAGCTACCGTGAATTTCACTCAGCAAATTCTTATTCAAAAATAATTTCATTTTATCTTTTTGAATTTCAGGCTTTTTGTAAAACTTTTAAATTTATTTTCAATAAAATATAATTTAAATGTTGTTCAATTAGTTTATATGTCTATGAAATTTGTAACAATTGAGCCTGGATTTGTCTAATTTCTTGTTTAAAGCAAAAACTAAAATGAAATACTGTAAAAAAATTGTTTTCCTGTTTCTGTTATTAACTACCGGAACTCTTAGCGCCCAGATGCCTGCACGGGTAACCATAAAGGGTGTAATTAAAGACAACAACAATAATGAAGCTGCTTTTGCAACCGTGATGCTGCTTAGCCCGAAAGACAGTACGCTTCAGAATTTTACTCAAAGCAACGATAAAGGGGCATTCACGTTTTCCAATGTGAAAAATACAAGCTATCTGCTTAAAGTTTCGCACATCAGTTTCCTTCCGATGCAACAGGCGTTGGAACCTTCCGGTACCGCAATCAACGACCTCGGGGTAGTTCCTATTAAACCGATTGCAAAAGAGCTTTTTGAGGTAGTGATCCATGAGGCAAAAGCACCGCTGACCATACGCGGCGATACTATCGAGTACGATGCCACCACCTTTAAAGCGCCTCCCGGTTCCACGGTGGAAGACCTGTTGCGCCGCCTGCCCGGAATAGAAGTTGACGCTTCCGGAAACCTGAAATCTCAAGGTAAAGACGTAAAACGGGTTTATGTTGACGGTAAGACTTTCTTCGGCGATGACCCTTCCGGCGCAACAAAGAATCTCGACGCCAACGCCGTTTCAAAAGTACAGGTGTTTGATGAAAAATCAGAACAGTCGAAGCTTACCGGTGTGGATGACGGCGTAAAAGAAAAAGCCATGAACCTGGAACTGAAAGACGAATTTAAAAAAGGAACCTTCGGGAAAGTCACCGTAGCAGGCGGCGCCAACGAGAAAGGCGTTCCGCGCTGGGCCGGCAGAGGGAATTTTAACCGCTTCGATAAAAAATCACAGCTTTCTTTTATTGCATACGCTAATAATATAAATGAAACCGGTGTCAACTGGGAAGATTACAGCGAGTTTAAAGGACAATCCACCTTCGACCAATACGACAACGGCGATTTTGGATTCAGCACCGGAAGAGGAAGATATTATTATATGAGTGATGAGGGAAGCCCTGTTAGTTATTTCGATGGACGTGGCTTTACTAAGAATTTCGGTGGTGGTGCAAATTATAATTTCGATAATACCAAAACAAAATTCAATGTTTCCTATTTTTATAAAAACAATAGTCAGGATTACGATCAGTTTGATTACAAGGAAACTTTTTTCAGCGACAGCTCCTTCCTAAACAACGATACCACAGGCTATTCCGATAACAGGCAGAATCATACACTGGCTGCCCGCATCGAACAAAACCTCGACTCAAACAATGTGATCATTGTGAAAGCCAATTTCAGATACAGTTCCATCGGATCCAACAGTGCGAAAACCAGTATTTATTCGCTTGTGGATAATGAAATCATCAATAATCTCTTAACTGAAAACACCTCGGATAAATACTCCTGGAAACTGACCAGTGCGGCCATTTACAGGCATAAATTCAAAACCAAAGGCCGTTCGTTTGCCATAAGCGGGGCATATAATAAAAATCCGGGCGACGAAAATGATGATTTGTATTCGTTGAACAAGTACATTATTCCTACTTACGAAGAAGTAATACATCGTTTGTCTGCAAAGGATTACGACAAGCAGCAGATCAAATCAAGCGTGTTATATACAGAACCACTTTCGAAAAAGTTTTTCATGGAGCTGTTCTTTAATTTCAATACTTCCAACAATAAGGTCAACAGGCAGATCAAAGATGCCTTGAACAGCGAAGTAAGAATTGACAGCCTGAGTGTTTTTTATACCAACAAAGTGATGATAAACCGTTTGGGAACGGATTTCCGCTACTCATACAACGGGTTGAACATCATGCTTGGCGTGGCCGGTCAATACCTGCTGATGAATGGTGAATATTCGGTGGATGAAGGCATGCCATTACTTGCCAATCCCATTGATAAAACATATTGGAGCCTGAGCCCGAAATTCACGTTCACCTACGAATTCCCGAATAATATGTGGCTCGAACTGGACTATGGCTATGATGTCACTGAGCCTTCATTTGATTACCTGCAACCGGTACCTAATGTTTCCAATCCTCTGTATCGTACAGAAGGAAATATCAACCTGAAGCCGGAAAGAACACACAACATCAGCATCAATTATAATTATTACAACCCCGCTTCATTTTCTCATGCAGGGTTCAACGCCGAATATAATTATGGCGCTAACAAAATCACGTATAATCAAAACATGGTCTGGACAGATTCATTGGGCATTGTGACCGTTTCTACGCCACAAAACAACTCGGTGGCGCACACGGTGAATTCATGGGCCTGGTTTGGCTACCCTATTATTAAAACAAAATTTACCAACGACTGGAGCCTCGGCTTTTATTATGACAATTACGGTTCGTACATTAACGACATTTATAATATGAACAACAGATACCGCTATTACCTGAATACTTCCTTCAGCATCACGCCGGTGCAGAAGTTGGTTATTGCACTCTCGGGAAATGGTACCGTGTCTGACTCAAAACTGTCCATGAACACCGACCGCAACCAAATCGTACAGGAATATACCGCTGGATTGTCCGTTAAATGGCAATTTGCTGCCAAAACATTTTTTGAAAGCAACTTTGATTATGAGTTTTACCGAAACTCTCAGTACGATTATGATAAAAATATCCCCATACTCAACGCTTCGGTGCGTCAGTTGCTGGGTAAGAAAAACAATTTTGAAATCCGGCTTGCTGCTTTTGATATTTTCAACCAGCGGCAGTATATTCAGCAATACACTTACCAGAACTTTTATACGCGTAGCGTTGCCGAAACCCTTGCCCGTTATTTTATGCTGAGCTTTAGCTATAATATCAAAGGATACGAAGCAAAACTTAAAAAAGACCGGGATTTCTGGTGATCCACGATTAAAAAAATAAAACCAATTCTATGAAAAAATTTGTTCTGGCCATGGGCCTGATTTCTTTTCTGATTATTGTGTCTCAGAACTCATATGCCCAGCAAACTGAAGGTACAGTGAAATACCTGACTACCTACGACTGGGTGAAAATGCTGAATGCCTGCGACTATCTTAGCAAGGAACGCAAGGATAAGGTCTCATATATGTGGGGTAACGATTCTGACTGGAAAATGTATAACATTTTATATTTTTCTTCAACGCGATCAAAATATGAAGACTCGGAAGAAAAGGCCGATAATAGGGATGATGATAGCTATGCTGGTCGAAAAGAAACCTTTTTTATTACCTGCGATTTTGAAAAAAATATGTCATTTGACGCGATTACCATGATTGGAAAAGTATACCTGATCAGCGATACCTTAAAGAAACCTGACTGGAAAATCCTGAATGATTTGAAAGAAGTTGCCGGGCATGTTTGTATGAATGCTTCGCTGACGGATACTATACGGAATCAGAAAATTGTGGCGTGGTTTGCATTGGATATTCCGGTGCAGGCAGGGCCGGACCGTTTTTTTGGATTGCCGGGAATGATACTTGAAGTGAGCATTAACAACGGTGCAAAAGTGATAACAGCTGAAAAAATTGAAATGAAAACTCTTACTACTGAATTTGACTTGCCCAAAAAACTCAAAGGGAAAAAAGTTAATGCTACAGAATATATTGCTGTTATAAAAAAGTTCTACGACGAAAAACGCCAGGCCGAAGAATTCCCCTGGGGTGTGCCCTATTGATAAGGTTCTATGCGTTACCTTGCAATTAAAAGTTTCTCATTTCTAAGAATGTTGTTTTCCGTGCTTATTTGAACCAAATACAAACCTTCGTTAAAATTTGAAAGGTCTAATTCGGTATTCGAGCCTGAAGCCGGGATCTGGGATTTATAAACCAGTTGACCCGAAATATTATAGACCGAAACAAAAGAATGGCCTTTGATGTCCTCTGAAGTATAAGTAATAAGGCATTTTCCACTGGCAGGATTTGGGCTGATATTCATCGTCAGCGGCGAAATATCTGCATCATTTTCAATTCCGGAGATGCTTCCGCAATAAACCACCTTGTTGAATGATGCCGAAGTGTTATAAGTATAGTTAACCGTGGTACTCAGAGCATTTGCTGCAGCGACACTCATGGTCTGCGACTGAAGTGCCAGTGTTTTATGGACGTTCGACATATCAAAACTAATATCATTACACAATCCATTTCCGTTAGTGTCAATGATAGAAATAACACGGCCTTCATTAAAACCATGACCGGCATGAACGGTAGTGTTACCGTTTTGCGTAATGCCCCTGAATTCAACATTTTTATTGGTTGTGGTTGTATTTCCGGCGGCTCTTTTTTTCCAATTGATCGTTCCGGAATTTGCAAGGCTGACCATGGCAATGGTAAAAGCAGAACCATCATAAATGCTCCCGACAACAACCACGTTTTTACCGTTGTTACTGGCGGTAATATCGTTCAGTGTAAATTGTGTGTAGGTCACCGTGAGTTCATTAAAAGTAAGCAAATTCAGTGACTGATTATAAATGGCCACAAATTCAGTTTTGTTGTCGTTGGAGCTATTGTAATTGCCCAAAATTGCATACCCACCGGTACTGTTTAATTTTACTATCCTGGTCGGGACAATTTGCATTCCTGTATATGTGTATGCGCTGTGTGAATTCAAATTTCCAAGAGCATCAATTTTAAAGGTCAGCAGGGAGTTAATGTTATAGCCTGATGAAATTACGTATTCGCTACCGTCGGGAATAATACTCCAGCAGGTTATTACACCGGTGCTTAACGGGTAAAAGTATTGTTTCTGCCATTCAATGTTTCCATCAGCGTCACATTTAATGATGTAGTTATATAAGGTGCATTGACCCCCGCCGAAAAGAAAACCATTATCACTTCCCAAAGCTTTGGAAAGGGCAATGGAGTTCATGTTGCCTGATGCCAGGTAGTATATTTTTTGCCACAGCAAAGCTCCTGACGAACTGAATTTTATTATCAGTGTAGAGCCTGTGTGTTCCAAAGAAGCCCCCATAAAATAGAAACTTCCGTCGTTGGCCTCAACGATCTTTAAACTAATTGCTGAAATGTTGGCATCGGTTAATTTATATTTCCAAACAAGGTTGAAATTATTATCCCAACGAATGATCTGAATTTTATATACACTATCCGTTCCAATGGTGATATACCCTCCTGAAGTAACATGTTCAATTTTCTCGAAAGAACCATTATCTGCTACTTTAAAATAGGCGGTGTTTTGGGCATGCAGAAAAGATATAAAAAATAACAGTACGATTGTCATAATAAGTTTTTTCATAGGTTGAATTGTTTTAATAGTTATTGATGATTTAGTGATCCGTGCCGGTAAAAGTGGAGAACATATCCCAATTATTGTTTTTAGGCGGTTGAGCCGTAATAATCAGTAGCTCTTTGGTTACAGGATGTACGAACTCAATTTTTCGTGCATGCAGGCAGATCGAACCGTCGGGGTTGGTTCGGGGAAACCCGTACTTTAAATCTCCTTTGATGGGGCAACCCATGGCCGCTAATTGTGCGCGGATCTGGTGGTGGCGCCCGGTCATCAGGTTGATTTCCAGTAAGAAATAGCGATCGCTGGCAGCGATGGTTTTGTATGACAGCATAGCAGATTGAGAATCAGCTACCGGTACGTTGTATACAATACTTTTATTCTGTTTCTGGTTCCTTAAAATGAATTGAGATAATATTCCCTCATCCTGCGGAGGTTTGTTTTTTACCACCGCCCAATAGGTTTTTTTTAATTCGTGTTTTTTCAGCATTTCGTTCAGGCGTACAAGCGCTTTACTTGTTTTGGCAAAAACCACTGCTCCGCTAACAGGGCGGTCCAGGCGGTGTGCTACACCCAGAAAGGCATCGCCGGGTTTATGGTATTGGTGCTTTAAAAATAATTTTATTTCAGTCTCCAGGGCTTCATCGCCTGTATTATCCGGCTGGACAAGCTGCCCCGGCTTTTTGTTGATGATGATTAGATGGTTGTCCTCGAACAGTATCTGCGTAAGAATATCAAAAGGCATGTTTAGTATTGTTCTTTTTTGTTCGGGAAATCACCGGATTTTACATCCGAGATGTAAGCGGCTACAGCCTCCATCACCGCTTCATTAAGATTGAGATAGCGGCGTAAAAAACGCGGAGAGAAATCGGTATTGATCCCAAGCATATCATGCAAAACAAGAACCTGGCCGTCAACATCACCGCCGGCTCCGATACCGATGATCGGGGTTTTTACTTCCTTGGTAACCTGAGCCGCCAGTTGGGCGGGTATTTTTTCAAGAACGATACCGAAACATCCTGCTTTATCAAGAAGATGGGCATCTTCGATCAGCTTCTGAGCTTCTTTTTCTTCAGTTGCCCGTACTACATATGTTCCGAATTTGTGAATAGATTGCGGTGTAAGCCCCAGGTGCCCCATCACCGGAATCCCTGCGGAGAGAATACGGTCAACCGATTCAATAACTTCACTGCCACCTTCAAGCTTCACCGCGTCAACGCCCGATTCTTTCATGATCCTGATAGCAGAAGATAACGCATTTTTTGAGTTTCCCTGGAAGGTACCAAACGGCATATCAACCACCACGAGTGCGCGGGTAACACCACGCATCACCGAAGCAGCATGGTAAATCATTTGGTCGAGCGTAATAGGAAGCGTGGAGGAATGCCCGGCCATAACATTTGATGCGGAATCACCTACAAGTATGATGTCAATTTCAGCAGCATCGAGAATTTTTGCAAATGAATAATCATAAGCGGTAAGCATCGCAATTTTTCTTCCGCGAAGCTTCATCTCGCGAATAACATGGGTGGTCATTTTTGCGATTTTTCCTGGTTCTGTTGTCATAGACTGTACTTTTTTATGCAAAGGTATGAATTCGTATAATAAATCGGCAAATTATCAGTTTTTTTACCGGATTATTATTTTAGAAATAATAATTCCATATTAGGATTTAATTTTTATTTTTGCATCAAATTCTGTTTTTATGCGCGCAATATTTTTTCCGGCTTTGTTTATTTCATTATTATTTTGCTATTCCTGCTCCACGGATTTTGATATTAATGCCGAAAAAAAAGAAATTGCGATCGTTTACGGATTATTAGATCAAACGGATACTGCCCAGTACGTTAAAATCACCAAAGCATTCCTGGGTGAGAATAATGCCCTGGAGATGGCTACAGACCCGGCATATAGTTCTTATGGCGAAGACCTTGAGGTAACGGTTACGCAAATCCACAATGGAAGTGAGGCCGGTACTTATACCCTTGATAAAGTGTGGATTAATAATAAAGATACCGGTATTTTTTATTCGCCGACGCAGGAGGTTTACAGATTTATTCCCACCACAGCTTTATCTCCCAGTGATTCTTTCAGGTTGAGGATTTACAATACTTATAGCGGCAACGTGGTTACCGCAACAACCAACTTAATTCACGACTTCAGTATCACGAAACCTGTATATAATCCGGATAATCCTCAGTTGGGCCTGGTCGGGGCCAGTTTAACCTATGGCACTTTTGAAGCAACCTGGAAATCAGCCAAAAACGGCCGCATTTATGAACCGTTATTCCGCTTTCATTACCGTGAGGTCAATATTAGTACCAATGATACTACTGATAAATTTGTTGACTGGCATTTAAACACGGTTAAATCGGAAAAATTGAACGGAGGAGAAGCATTAGCAACCAATTATAATACGGAAGATTTTTATAAGAATATTGCCGCTAAAGTCCCCGTTGATGCAAATGTAGTGCGCCTGATCGGCAAGGTCGATTTTATTATTTCTGCCGGAGGTGATGAACTAAGTATTTATATGGATCTGAACGAGCCGTCCACGTCCATCATTCAGGAACGTCCTTTGTACACCAATATTTCCAACGGTTTAGGCATTTTTTCCTGTCGTTATACGAAAAAATATTCTTATAACCTGACTGCTTTTTCCATTCAAAAATTGATGCACGGAGAATATACGTCTAATCTGGGTTTTGAATAATTTTTAAAAAATTTACAATAAATTTGTTTTCATATAAATTAATTTAGTACTTTTGCACTCCAATTTAAATCTTTAAGAGAAAATGTATTTAACAAGCGAAGTAAAGAAAAATATCTTCAAACAATACGGAAAATCAGAGTTTGACACAGGTTCCTCAGAAGGACAGGTTGCAATGTTCACATACAGGATTCAACACCTGACCAATCATTTAAAAGAAAATGATAAGGACGCTTTTACCCGCAGATCGCTGGTACGTCTGGTAGGTAAAAGAAGGCGCCTGCTTGATTACCTGAAAGAAAAAGATATTAATCGTTACAGGAATCTGATTAAAGAACTCAAGATAAGAAAGTAATTTTTCAAATACCCAAAAAAAGGCAATGTGAATTGCCTTTTTTTATTTAAAAATATAAAAACCAAAAATTATGACTGGAATAAACAAATCGTTTGATATAGGCGATGGAAGAATAATAAATATTGAAACAGGGAAACTTGCTAAGCAGGCCGATGGTTCGGTAGTAGTAAAGATGGGAGATACCATGTTGCTTGCAACCGTGGTGTCCAAAAAAGAAGCCGGTGAAAATGTTGACTTCATGCCGCTCTCTGTAGATTATCAGGAAAAATATGCAGCCACCGGCCGCTTTCCGGGAGGGTTCTTCAAACGTGAAGCCAGGCCATCAGAATATGAGATCCTTGTGTCCCGTTTAATTGACCGGGCGTTACGTCCTTTGTTCCCGGATAATTACCATGCTGAAACACAGGTGTTAGTTACCCTGATCTCCGGCGATAAAGATTGTATGCCGGACGCCTTAGCCTGCCTGGCGGCATCTTCCGCACTGACTATTTCTGATATCCCTTTCAATGGCCCGATATCCGAAGTGAGGGTTGGCAGGTTAAACGGGAAATTTGTTATTAATCCAAGTACTTCAGATATTTTACTGTCTGATTTTGACATTATTGTGGCAGCCTCCATGGATAACATCATGATGGTGGAGGGAGAGATGAAAGAAGTTTCGGAAAACGACCTCGCGGAAGCATTGAAATTTGCTCATGAAACCATCCGCATACAGTGCCACGCCCAGCTTGAACTCGCTGACATGATTGAGAAATCAAAAACCAAACGCGAATATTGTCATGAAAAGAATGATGATACTATAAAAGAAAACCTGAGAAATTTTGCGTACCAGAAAATTTATGATATTGCCAGTACTGCTTCATCGAAACACGAACGCTCAGATGCCTTCGAAAAAATAAAAGCAGATTTCCTTGAAACTATTCCTGAAGAAGAACGCGCTGAAAAAGAACCCATGATCAACCGGTATTATTTTCAGGTTGAAAAAGAAGCTGTTCGCGCTATGATGCTGAATGACAGAAAACGCCTCGACGGTCGTAAACTTGATGAAATCCGGCCTATTTGGTCCGAAGTGGATTATTTGCCCGCAGCTCACGGCTCAGCCATCTTTACACGTGGTGAAACTCAATCCCTGACGACTGTCACACTGGGTACCAAACTTGATGAACAGATCATTGATGGGGTTATTTTTGATGGAAAGAACAAATTCATGCTGCATTATAATTTTCCTCCATTTTCTACCGGTGAAGTTAAAATGTTACGCGGAACAGGCCGCAGGGAGATCGGACACGGTAACCTCGCCCATCGGGCATTGAAAAACATGATCCCCTGGGGTGAAGAGAATCCTTACACAATCAGGATCGTTTCGGACATCCTTGAATCCAACGGATCATCCTCCATGGCAACCGTATGTGCCGGAACGCTGGCTCTGATGGATGCCGGAGTAAAACTCAGAAAACCGGTTTCCGGAATTGCAATGGGCCTTATTAGCGGCAGCGATGGAAAATACGCCATACTTTCCGATATCTTAGGCGACGAAGATCATTTAGGCGATATGGACTTTAAGGTTACCGGAACAAGAGATGGCATTACCGCCTGCCAGATGGATATTAAAGTTGACGGCCTGTCGTATGAAATTTTAACCGAAGCGTTGAATCAGGCCCGTGCCGGTCGTTTACATATTTTAAATGAAATGGAAAAAACCATTTCTGCACCCAGAGAAGATTACAAACCACATGTGCCTCGTATTGTCCAGATGTCCATTCCTAAAGAATTTATCGGCGCTGTGATAGGCCCGGGCGGGAAAATAATTCAGGAAATACAAAACTCAACCGGTGCCACTATTGTGATCGAAGAGGAAGGAGAATTCGGTATTGTTGATATCGTGTCAAACGATAAAGAATCCACCGATAAGGCAATAAACTGGATAAAGAAAATTGTTGCCGTTCCTGAGGTTGGTGAGGTATATACCGGAAAAGTTCGCAACATTCAACCCTTTGGCGCTTTTATCGAAATACTGCCCGGGAAAGACGGCCTGCTTCATATTTCTGAAATAGACTGGAAAAGAACGGATGATGTCGAAAAAGTTTTCAAGATCGGAGATGAAGTCCAGGTGAAACTTATCGATATCGATAAAAAAACCGGAAAGCTGAAATTATCGCGTAAAGTTTTGTTGCCCAAACCCGACCAACAATAATTTGTAAGCAACCTTTTTTTCAAAATAATTGTCTTTATAGTTACGGATATTTTATAGAAATTTTTGCAGGCTCCTTTTTATTGAGCTTGCAAAAGTTTTCTATTTGTATCCATGTGGATTAATATTAAACATATTAAACAAAAAGGGGGATGGGTTATGAGACAATTAAAAATTGCAAAGCAGGTCACCAATCGTGACACTGCATCACTAGACAAGTACCTTCAGGAAATCAGTAAAGTAGAACTGATTACTCCTGAAGAAGAAGTAATATTAGCGCAGCGAATAAAACAGGGCGACCAGGCTGCCTTGCACAAGCTGACAAAAGCGAACCTTCGCTTTGTGGTGTCTGTTGCAAAACAATATCAAAACCAGGGATTAAGCCTTCCTGACCTTATTAATGAAGGGAATCTGGGATTGATAAAGGCTGCCAAACGTTTTGATGAAACCAAAGGATTTAAATTTATTTCTTATGCCGTGTGGTGGATTCGCCAGTCTGTTCTGCAAGCTATTGCAGAAAATTCAAGGATTGTTCGTTTACCGCTCAATAAGATCGGGACATTAAACCGTATCAATAAAACGTACAACCTTTTTGAGCAAATGAACCAGCGGGAACCTAATTCCGATGAGATTGCTGAAATACTCGATGTTTCGGAAGTAGAAGTAAGGGACTCATTAAAAAACAGCGGAAAACATGTATCAATGGATGTCCCTATTTCCCCTGATGATGAAACTACCATGATAGACCTGCTCAAAACGGATGAATTCTACAATCCTGAAACAGGCTTGATTTTAGATTCTTTGAGAACAGAAATTGAAAGAGCTTTTTCAACACTTACATTCCGGGAAGCAGAAATACTTAGGTTTACATACGGATTAAAAGGAAGCCTGCCATTGACTCTGGACGAAATAGCAGGGAAATTCGACCTTACCCGCGAACGCGTGAGGCAAATCAGGGAAAAAGCGATCCGAAGGCTTAAAATATCATCACGAAGTAAAAATTTAAAATCTTATCTTGGTTAATAAAAGCTTTAGTTTAAATTTGCGTAAACTAAAAATCAAGAAAGATGGCATTTTTACTTTCGCCTTCCATTTTATCTGCAGATTTCGGCAAGCTTGAAGAGCAAATTGAAATTATTAACAACAGCAATGCGGACCTGATCCATGTTGATGTGATGGATGGAGTATTTGTTCCCAATATCTCATTTGGCTTTACAGTTCTGGATTCATTGGTAAAATATGCCAAAAAACCATTGGATATCCATCTGATGATTGTTGATCCGGAAAAATATATCGAGCGTTTTGCCCGGTACCATCCTGAATACCTTACAATTCATCTTGAAAGTTGCATACATGTGCACAGGGCGGTGAGTTATATTCATTCATTAGGCGTAAAAGCAGGCGTTGCACTAAACCCCCATTCAACAGTAAATCTGCTGCAGGAAATTGTTTCAGAAACAGACCTTGTTCTAATTATGTCTGTAAACCCAGGATATGGAGGACAAAAATTTATTGAAAATTCCCTGCAGAAAATCAGAAAAACACACGAATTGGTTTTAAAAAGTAATTCACATGCTTTAATTGAGGTTGATGGAGGTATAAACAGTGATAACATTAAGCAGGTGGTTAGTTCAGGCGCCGATATTGTGGTCGCAGGGAATGCTGTTTTTGGGTCCGCTGATATCAGGAAAGTAATAAATGAGTTAAAAAATTCTATTTGATCAGCTTAATTCAATTATTACAGTTTTTCCGATAAAATTATGCAGATTACTCATAAAATGGCTAATTTCGCGTATAAAATCAAAAGTCAACTTTTTTAGCCATGAAACAACAGAAAACTATTACAATATTTCCCCTTAGTTTTTTGTTGGTGCTGATACTCTTCAGCACACATTGTTTTTCACAGAATCCAATAAGTTTAGTAAACAACGGCGCCCAAATCGTGATAAAGGAAGGTGCGAATGTCATCATCGACGGCAATTACTGTAATAAAAACGACGGGACCTATGATGGGAAGATAGACCTTGACGGGAACCTGCTGTTAACGCGTAACTGGGTAAACCTGGCC
>Ga0116171_10003141_pt1 | contig 15322 bp, 10 predicted proteins | sample AD_JPNHW2_MetaG_FD_89798 | JGI IMG/M metagenome (GOLD analysis project Ga0116171, IMG submission 89798) | Active sludge microbial communities of municipal wastewater-treating anaerobic digesters from Japan - AD_JPNHW2_MetaG | ecosystem: Engineered > Bioreactor > Anaerobic > Digestate | place...
CGCCTTTGCCCCCACCAAATTCCTCGGCGTCTGGACATCCCTCGACAACCACGCCGCCGAGATCTGCTTTGATCTGTTGGTGACCACCACGGGAGCCCTCCAGGCCAACGATGCCTTCCTTCGGATCTCGGGACCCGGAGGTATCGCAAAAATCGCCATGACCGCCGGTCTCCAGGCAGCCTTCGGTCAGTGGCATACCTTCGCCTACCCGATCCAGGCGTCGGCATGGACGATGGAAAGCGGCACCTGGAGCGCCCTTCTTGAACAGGTGTCCGAATTGCGAATTTGCCTCGAATTTTCGGCCTCGGCCGAAACCGTCGGGCTCGACGATTTCTGCCTCTCCAATATTCCCCCGGTCGCGGATTTCAGCGCCGATTATACGTATACTTTCGTTGGAAATCCGGTCCAATTCACCGATCTGTCGGATAAGGTCCCGACATCCTGGTCGTGGAATTTCGGCGACGGTTCAGTTTCCGCTGTTCAGAACCCGTCGCATACCTATCTCCAGCCAGGAACCTACCCGGTGAGCCTTACTGCGACCAACTATTTCGGCAGTGACACCGAGACCAAAACGGGGTACATCACCGTGGCGGGTCCCACCGGTTGCGATCTGTTTTCCGACAATTTCTCCCTCGCTTCCCTGCAACCTGCCTGGACGACCATCAACGGCACCTGGGGCATCAGCAGCGGAACACTCCGCCAGACCTCCAACTATTACGGAACTCCCATCAATGACGGCTGCTACGCGATAACCGGGGGTGTGCTGTGGGATAATTACGTGATCGCAGCGGATCTCGAATCAACCGACGACGACCAGATCGGCCTGGTATTCCGCTTCCAGGATACGCAAAATATGTACATGTTCATGTGGACGCTCCAAACCCCGTTCCGTGCGCTTTACAAGTGGGTCGGAGGTGTCGGGACGATCCTGGCGTCGGACTCCGTCGGGTATGCCAAAAATACCTGGTACCACGTAGAGCTGGGCGGTTATGGCGGAAATATCGGCCTCCGGATCGACGGACAGCTGATCCTGACGGCGACTGATAACACGTGGGCATCGGGAAAGCCTGGCCTCTACTGCCGCGGGAACCAGAACAGTTTGTACGACAACGTCGTGGTGGAGTGCGCCATTTGGGACACGGTGGCCCCTGGGAATGTGACGATCGGCAGCGGGCAATCGGAATGTTATGAGGCAACGAATGTTCTTACCACAGGCGGCGACGGAGCGGCCTTCGTGGTTCAGCCGGGGGGCAGCGCCCTGCTGGTTGCGGGCCAGAGCATCCGCATGCTGCCATCGACCCTGGCGGTTGCCGGCGGGTACCTGCATGCCTGGATTTCCGGTGAGACCTACTGCCCGTTCCCGCCGGCCGACCAGGGATTCATCACCCAAATGGCCGGGGATAATTCCCCTGTAGCCCGGGGAGGGAATCTGACCCTTCACCCCAACCCGGCCACGGGGCTTTTTTACGTGGATATGCCCGCGGGGGAAGGATTCGGGATGACGATCCTCGAGATTTTTGATGTCACCGGCGAACGGGTGCTTTCACGGAAATGGTTAGCCGGTGCAACCGTCGCTGCCGATCTGAATGGCCGGCCTTCAGGGTTGTACCTGGTCAGGGTGACCCGCGACTCCCGGATCTTTACCGGGAAAATCATCTTGACCCCGTGACCGGTCACCAGGATCAGATATCCTAACGTATCCATCCTGGTCATACTATATTTTCTACTAACTTCGTTATCTTCGCTGAATTGTTTCATCCGTTATCTCTCCCGTTATGAAAAAAAGCATTCTGCCTCTGCTGGCGATGGTCATGGTGTTCGCCGCATCTTGTAAAAAAGACAATTCCAGTATCGGCATCACCGGTGATTACGCCGTTTTTGCCTGGAATGACCTCGGCATGCATTGCCTGAATCCTTCCTACGATGAACTGGTCATCCTGCCCCCTTACAACACAGTCAACGTGCAGGTGGTCAAACGAGGAGATCCGCCAAAGGTGCTGACCAGCGGCATCACCGTCGAATACCGGCTGATCAGCAATACCTATTCTTACGGAAAAAGGGGATACGGCGGGTTCTGGGATAATTTTGCCGAACTTTTCGGGGGAACGGCCCCTGCCCACGACATCGGTCTTACCGGCACTCCCTTATCGGGAAACATGACCCCCGACGGGGATCATTTCACCGCGGTCGGAATCCCCGTTGTTCCGGTGGACGATGCAGGGACCTGGAACCCTTTCCAGGTGATGGAGGTGAAGGTGAAAGACGGATCGGGCAATGTGCTGGCCGTAACGCAGGCCACGGTGCCGACTTCCGATGAGATCAACTGCGCCAAATGCCATTCCGGCGGATCGTCGAGCGTGTTCATGAATATTCTCCAGGCGCATGACAACAGTCTCGGAACCTCGCTGACCTCGCAGAAACCCGTTTTATGCGCCAAATGTCACGGCAGTCCTGCCCTGGGAACCTCGGGCCCCGGCACCTCCGGGAAGTACCTCTCCCAGGCTATCCACGGGTTTCATGCCTCGAAGAATGCCCAATGCTATGATTGTCACCCGGGCGAGAGGACCAAATGCAGCCGCAGCCTGGCACATATGGGATCGTCAGGCGATGGGAACTGCACCACCTGCCACGGAAGCCTCACGGAGCTGGCAGCCAACATTGCCTCAGGTACCCGGATCCCCTGGGTGGACGAGCCGAAGTGCATCACCTGCCATAGCGGGGTCACCGGTGTGGAGACCGGTAGTGAGCTTTACCGCAACTCCCGGGGACACGGAGGGATGTACTGCACCGCCTGCCACGGAAGTCCGCATGCCATGTACCCCTCGCGCGAAGCAGCCGACAATTACCAGCCCGCGCACTACCAGGGTGCGAAGATCAAGACCATCGGAAGCTGCGGGTTTTGCCACGATAATTCAAGAGGGGAGGGCGCCGGCGGTGAATTTTCCAAAACGCACGGCGGCTCGAGTCCCGATCATAAGAACACCTGCCACGTGTGCCATACGGCTGTTTCGGCCACTACCTCTGCATGGCCGCACGCGTACACCTGGAAGAACTCCAATAAATAGGGATTGATCCGGACGCATCGCGTGGACCTTGTTGAACCCGGCCGTAACCGCGGCCATTGAGGGCGCGCGCAATGAATCGCAGGTCGATGGTATCAGCCGTGCGTGGGATCTGTCATTGACACCGGAAGATCTGGCCGGGATCGAAAATCAAGAGCAGATATCCAACCGGGAAATCACCGTCCCCCGGCTTCAGGGTTTATGTCCCGGGCAGCAACTTTTGGTGCTGTCGTGCCCCGCGCATTCCTGTTTCGGTGAACATTTCATCGTGCTGTCACCTTCCATGCAGCCGGGCCGGCATTGACGGTCGTTTCCGGTGCAACCCGGGCGGCAGAATCCGTGGTGCATACCCCCCATCCTGTCTCCCATGCCCATCGGGCAGCAGGGACCACCCGGCATCCCGGGATGGCACCGGTTCGACATCATTTCCGTGCGGCATTCGCCGTTGGCCGGGCAACAATGATGTTTCAGTTTACAGATCCCGCCTGCGACGAACAGCGCGAAAAGGAGGAATCCTACCACGATGAAAAACCAGGAAATGATACAGAAGATTTTTCCGGGAATATCTTCTTTCCTGATCTTCATCAGCAGGAGCGTTCCGGCCAGGATGGCCAGAAGGGAAATTACGAGCATAGGCATGATGGTCCTTTTTTAGGTTGAATCAAGACAAAGATAGAGTTTTTCCTGACAAAACAATAAGTTGACATCCCGGGAAGATAACGATCTTGCTTACCCCGGGGTTCATACCGGTGATTTAACGGCGACTTTAATGACCGTGGTCCCGAAAGGGGTATTCATTCTCAGGAAATAGAGTCCGGGTTCAATTCCCGCCAGGTTCATCCGTATCTCATGCCTCCCGGAAGCAAAACGCTCTTCGGCTCTCCTACATCGCTCTCTTCCCATCCTGTCCACCAGGGCAAAGGAAACCGGCGATCCGGTATCGAGCGCAAAAGCAATATGCATACTGCCCGATGCCGGATTGGGCAGAACCGACAGCGCCTGGATGGTTGGCACCGGAGGTACTCCCGCAAAAAAGCAGGGGGTCAGCGGATCGGTGATCCGGACGTGCTCCGAACTGATATACCCTGAGCCATAAGGAACAAACACCCAGTAATCGCCTGTGTCGGCGATGGGGATCATAGCCGTTGTATCGCCGGTCGACCACTGGTATTCAGGATGGCCTTCCTCCGCTTCCAGATAATATTGAGAACCGATCCTGCGGCAGGTCACCGCCGGCCGGTGTAACTGCCAGGGGAGCGTGAGGTAATTGAAAGCACGGTAGCTGATATACCCGGCAGGATAGTGAATTTCCATCACTTCCGATTTATCCGGTCTCACAACCACCATCCACGGAAGTCCTGCGCTGTTTACAAATCCGAAATCCACCAGGTGGTTGCCGTTGTCAATGTAGTAATGATTCCCGCATGCCACGCTGTACATGTTACTGTCGTAGATATATTCCCATGTAAGCTGGGACGTTTTGGCATTTTCATCCAGCGAATACTCGACGGCCCGGCAAACCGCCGGATTTGTATACTGTCCGTTGTCAAAAAATGAGAGATTTCCGCTCGCCGTCCGCCGTACATCATGCTGACCGGTAAATCGCGTGGGATCGTTGAGGAATGTGAACTGGTTCTGCTTTCCTCCAAACCGCCAAAGGATATTCCCGCTGGCATGATCGATCTTGGTGATCTCGTCAAAATGCCTGAGCGAAATCAGGATATTCCCGTCACCATCCTGTTCGACCGCGTTGGCATGGGTCCAGTCGACTTTGCTGGGACTGAACAGCCAAACCGGATCCACATCACTGAATGAGTAATGATCATGTCCTTTCCATTCCCATACCAGGGTCTTGTTTTCGTCGAACTCCTGGATCACGACGCCCATTACCTGTGCGTTTGTGGCTCCTGGAGTGGTATGATTGATCCCAAAATAGTGATAAGAGGAAAGATTCATGATCCGGTTTTCCGTGCCGAAAAGCAGGTAGTGATGGTTGGGCAGGATCCGAAGATCGTGCTGGTCGGTGATAAAACCATGGAGGCACTCGATCGAATCGACCACTGTAAAGGTGCTGTCCATGATCATATGCTTATTCCGGTTGATATCGAAATAGGTGATATGGCCCTCGGGCTGGAGTTTGAAATCAATGGTGGCATTCGGACTGTTGCTCTTGGGAAAGACGCGGTAAAATACCACCCGCCCCAGGTTATCAAGGATCAACTGGGCATGATTGTAGATGAAGGGAGGCGTGTTTGTGTAAGGAGAGAGGAAATAATACCCCTGTGAAGCAGCAGAATCATGGAAGACGAACGATAATGGCGGCAAATTCTGGGAAATTCCCGGCGATGCCAGACATCCGGCCGCAAGCAGGAGGAAAAACCGGCGGAAGGTACCGGTAACAAGTCTTTTCATAGAGGTCAGTTTATAATGAATCTACACGGGTTTGCGAAGCAAAGCTGTTTTAGATTCTGATACTGAGCGATCAGGTCCGCAAAATTCGGACTGATCAGCCGAAGTATACTCCGGAAATTTCCGGTATTTCAAAGGTAAGACAATCTGTCGGAAAGGTTTCAACGCCGGGGTTCTTCCTGTAAAAAAAAGATTCTCACCCGTTCGTATCCGGAACAAACTGCATTTCTCCCCGGAATGCCGGAAGACCGTCAACCTGCCGTCTGCCTTCGAATACGTGGGTCATTTCATCGGACCGGCGGGTTAAACAGATCCGGTCGCCGGGAGTCACTTCTTTAAGGAAATTGACCGAAAGACGCCGCAGCCGGTGCGCCCGGAGAAAATCGAACGGGAGGGCATCCGTCATCCAGTCGATATACCGCGAAGAAGTGACGTGCCGGTTGATATCGAAATCGGTCCACAGGGCAGGGATCTCCGAGACCTCCCCCTGCGCAACGGGCTTCAGCTTTTCGGGAGGGAGTTCGATGGCATGCTTTTTCCGCATTTCGGTGAACAATCCCGGGATGGGCGATTCCACCAGGCCCGGCCGCTTGCTGTCGCGGTGTATGGCCAGCCAGCCCGAAGTGGCCCGGGCGGCGGTTTTCCCCGCCGGATCCCACAGGAAAAAATCCCTCAGGTAAAGTAACCCGTCAATATCCTTTGGCCAGGTTTCCAGGATCACCTCCTCGTGCCAGCCGGGAAGGCGGTCGGCCTCGACGGTCAGCCGGTGCAGCACCCAGTAAAGATCCTGTTCCCGCAGGATGCCGAACCCGACCCGGAGCTGCTCGGCCGAGCGGATGGCCCCCTGTACCAGCAGGTTGACCAGGGCGCCGGGTCGGAGCCGCCCTTCCATATCGACATCAGCCGTGGTGAGAAGGGCCGGGAACTTCAGCGTGTATTTTTCTGTGATGGGAGTTGACATGGGAGAGAAGAATAAGAGTTCCTGGCAGAGAATCGGCTGCGAAGGTAAACTTTTTACCGGCTTCTCTCCCCCGTTCACCGGGTCCACGGAGAGGTCAGCCGATATCGGGTGGGCCATCCCGGCACCCCGGCGTAATTTTGTCTCATCAACCTCAAAACACGGGAACCATGAAAACATTTACGATCATCCTGGCCAGTCTTCTGATCTTTCAGACATCCATTCTTTTCGCTGGTAATGAATCCAATACCCCGAAAAACGGAATGGAAACCACGACCCTGAACCTGGCTGCCCTTGCGCCGGTCACACCCGCTGAAGCCACCTTTGAAGATGCACCGGCAGTGCCGGATCTTTCCACGATCGCCCCGGTACCTCCCGCCGAAGCGGATTTCGATGATACCCTTCCCAATCCCCTTGCCGATCCCTCCGGATTAGCCCCGGTTTACCCGGATCAAGCCGATTTTGAATAGCACTGTTCACTCAACATATCTCCCGCGTTTTTCGAGAAGCCTCCCGTATGGGGGGCTTCTTGCATTTCCTCCCGTAAATGCGTATATTTGTGAAAAACAGGTTCTTTAACCTATCCGCCATGAACAGATCCACCCCGGTTGTTTGGGTCCTGGGTTTGATCGCAGGACTGGCCTGCCTGCCGACCGTTTCGGCACAGCAAGAAAAATTCCGGCACGCCGAGACGATCCGGCTGGTCGATGTGGTTAGCGATGCCGCTGCCCTTGTCCGGCAAAAGGGAGAGGCGGCTTTCCCTGAACTGATGGAGAAAGGGAGCCGGTGGCGAAGCGGGGATCTCTACATTTTCGTGATCGATCTGAAGGGTATGTGCTATGTGCATGAAGATCGATCCCTGGTCGGCAAGAACCTCGGGGAACTGAAGGACCCGTCGGGCAAACCATTTATCCAGTGGTTTATCCGGAAAGCCCTTGGCCCGACCCAATCGGGCTGGACCCACTACCGATGGGTGAAACCCGGTGATACCCTCCCGCAATGGAAGACAACTTACACGAAACTCGCCAACACTCCTTCCGGGGCGGTCTTCATTGTCGGAGCAGGATTGTATAATATGCGGATGGAACGGGCGTTTGCTGTGGAAGCGGTAGATGATGCCGTCGTGCTGATACGCCAGATGGGACCCAGGGCCTTCCCGATCCTGAAAGACAAAACATCGGAATTCGTTTACAAGGACACGTATATATTCGTAGTGGATTCGGCTTTCGTTGTTCAGGTCGATCCGCCGTTCCCAGGCGAAGAAGGACGGAATGTACGGGATTATCAGGATGTAAATGGAAAGTACTTTTTCCGCGAGTTCTTCAGGGTGGCCTCTGAAAAGGGAACGGGATGGGTCGATTACTCCTGGCCCAAACCCGGAGAGACCATCCCATCCGCGAAAAGCACGTATATACGGAAGATTGTGGTCAGGGGAATCCCATACCTGGTGGGTACCGGCATATACCGGGATTAAATCGCTGTAGAAGGGCGTAATCATCACCGGTTCATTATCTTTGCATCGGGAACGGGGGCGGGGTCGTCCTCCTTCCCATGGCTATGACAGATACCTTTGATGATCATTTAGAAGATCCGGTGGAAGTTTTCAGCGGAACCGGCTGGGAAGCCGCCATTGTGCAGAGCCTGCTGGAAAACGCGGATATCATCGTGTTCGTCTATTATGGAGGGAGAGGTACCATGGCCCCCTGGGATTCGGGGGGAGGACAGCCGCTCAACCGGCTGGTGGTGCCCCGCCGGGATGAGGACAAGGCCCGCGAAGTGATCCGGCAATATTTTGAGGCGATCAGGCCATGAAAAAGAAAACAAAAAAATCGGTCAGGAAGGGAGTTTCCGGCCTGGGAATTCTGGTCATGCTGATCTTCAGGCAACCACCCATGCCGGAGTTTGTCTTATTTCGTAGAAACGAAATTGTGGCCACCCGATGCTTCTCACTCAAGAAGATTGCCCTTGATTTTCATATCAATTGATTATGAATGATTTAAATATTACTTGCGTGTCTTGCTGCCCGTAGGGGACCGAATGACTATCCGGGACAGGGAATGAAAGAAAGAGGGCGAGGTTTTTTTCGGATATTTTTTGCGGGGCTGCTGCTTGCGGCAGGGGTCTTCCCGTTGCAGGGCAAAGGTTTTTGCGAGGGGAGTAAAGAACTGAACAGCAACAACGCACAGAGCACCCAGCTCTATCTCTGCAACGATTTCACCAACCATTGTTCCAGCTCGGCAGGAATCCGCTCGCAATTTGCCACCTATGATGCGAGCAACAGCGCCGGAGATGTGGACCGGCTCTACTTCGTGACCACGGATGCTAACGAAGTGGTGTACCTGGGGTTCAAGGGAGGTTCTCTGACCAATCCTGCCCGTCATATTGTTTACCGGATCAAAAGCTATCCTTCCAATGCCATCGTCCAGGCCGAGCAAACGCTCCCTTCATCGGGGAACGGGTATATTTCGGCCTTCAGCAATGCCTGGAATGGTCCGAACCAACTGATCCTCACTCCGCCCTATAACGGTTACGACGCCCTGGTCTTTACCCCGCCTTCGCCCGGTACGTATTACATTGAATTTTCGCAGAAAACGGATGCCGGAAACGCATTTTCAACAGGAAGCTTTTATCTTACCCTGTTCGACATTACCGTGGGAAATACGGTCACCCATCTGGCCAGGCCCGGCCGTCTCTACTCCAAGTGCTGGCAATTTTACGAAACGGCCAATTTCTACGGAACGAACTACGTGATCTCCGACGACAGCATCGTCACTTCCGCGGTTTTCGCCGGAATGTCGGGCGGACACTGGAACCAGTACTGCAACCAGAGCGGCTGCGGGAACAGCTCCTCCAACTGGATGGTCAGCCGGATGTCGTTGTACGAGCAACAGGCTCTTTATCCGCAATATAAAATCTTTCTGAATATCCCCGATGCGGCTGTATTTCCGGCCGCCTCCACCCCGGGACAGTTCATTCCCCCGATGCCTTACGGTGTGCAGAATTGCGTGACGGGGCATATCCTGTTTCATATCAAGGTGAATAAACCCGGCAATGTGGAACTCACCCTGACCTTCCCCTCGCCCTACCTTGCCCGGACCCTCAACCAGACGGTGGTTGCCGGGGAGAACCTCTTCGACTGGGACGGTCTCGACGGGACCACCCCTACCGGGGTTCCTGTGCCGAACAATACTCCGGTCCAGTTTACCGTGACCTATATCGCCGGGCTGACCAACCTGCCGTTGTACGACGTGGAGGGCAACAGCAGCGGTTTCACGATCGGCATGGTCAGTCCCGCGGGTGCGGCTCCATCGGTCTTCTGGGACGACACCAACATTCCGGGAGGGACCACAAATGCAGCGGGTTCAGGATGTACGAGTCCGCCGGGCTGTCACTCCTGGGCCAACTCGGGAGGCTCCGGTTTCGGCGACCTGAACACGGTCAATACCTGGTGGTACAACGTCTCCACTTCCACTGCGCCGGTCACGATCTATGAATTCAGGGGACCCCAGGCCCTTACCTTCAACCAGGAACCGCCCCAGGTTTTCTGTGCCAACAGCGGCAGTCATGTTTTTTCTGTCGATCCTGATGTCAACACCGATGTCTACCATTGGAGCTACACCCCTTCAACGGGGGTGACGATCGCCCAGGCCACGCCGGGGAGCTATACGGTTACCGTCACCTTCGGCGCCACGGCCGCTTCGGGAACCCTCAAGGTTTATGGTTCCAACACCAACTGCTCCATGAACGGGCCGGAATCATCGATGCCGGTCACCATCAACCCGCTGCCCGTTCCAACCCTGACCGGACCGGGGACAGCCTGTACCGGCCAGACCGGGGTAACCTATACAACCGAATCCGGGAAAGTGGCCTATTCGTGGACCGTGTCGACCGGCGGGACCATCACCTCGGGCGGAACCAGCCTGAGCAATACCGTCACCGTAACCTGGAACACGGCCGGAGCGCAGTCGGTGTCGGTGATCTACCAGAATCCCACTACCTTTTGCCAGGCGGCAATTCCGGGTAACGTTTCCGTAACTGTATCTCCCCGGCCGGTCCCGTCGCTTTTGGGCAGCACCCTGGCGTGTGTCGGTTCCTCCGGAGTCTCCTATTCCACCGATCCCGGGAAAAACAGCTACGTGTGGCAGGTGTCGGCCGGAGGAACCATCACCTCCGGAACCGGAACCTCGTCGATCAACGTGACCTGGAACAATACCGGCGCGCAGTGGGTATCCGTCAGCTATACCGATCCCGTTACGGGGTGTACGCCGGTATCGCCCATGCAGTTGGGCGTGACGGTAAGCACACTCCCGAATCCGACCTTTGTTTCGGGATCCGGCACGGCCTGCGTGGGGGTAGGCGGGTATCAATACACTACCCAGCCGGGGATGTCCAATTATGTTTGGATCGTTTCGGGCGGAACCATTACCGGTGGGGGAGGATCCCTCACATCCTATGCCACGGTGACCTGGAATTTGACCGGTCCCCATTCCATCAGCGTGAATTATATCTTTCCCTCCTCGACCTGCACCGGGCTGTCGCCGGCAGTCATGAACGTGATGGTCCATCCATTGCCCGTACCATCCTTCCTTTCCGGCGACAACGAGGCGTGCGTGGATGATCCCGGGCATGTTTACACCACCCAGCCGGGAATGACCAACTATACATGGACGATCACAGGTGGTATCATCACTTCGGGAGGCACGCCGGCCGATCCTTCCGCGACTGTGACCTGGACCAGTTCAGGCCTTCAGTATATCCGTGCCGGCTATACCGACCCGGCCACCGGTTGTACCTCCGCCGTTCCTGCCGTATTTCCGGTTACCGTCCATTCCCGTCCACAGCCTTCTTTCGTTTCGGGCGATATCGCCGCCTGCCTGAACGATCCCGGACATGTGTATGTCACACAACCCGGAAAGTCGGGATACACGTGGTCGATCACAGGAGGATCGATCACCCACGGGGGAGGGGCAACGGATGATTCCGTTACCGTGACCTGGACTTCGGCGACCCCCGGATCGATCTCCGTGGGCTATACCGACCCATTGACCCAGTGTGTTTCCGCTTCACCAGCCCTGTTGAATGTAACGGTAAACCCGCTCCCGGTGCCCGGTTTTCAATCCGGCGTTAGCCCGGTATGCCTGCATGCACCGGGCAACGAATACACGATCCAGCCGGGGATGACAGCCTACACATGGTCGGTTTCCGGAGGCAGCATTACCTCGGGAGGCACTTCGTCCGAAAACACCATTGAGGTGACCTGGAACGCCACAGGCAACCAGTCGGTCAGCGTCGCTTGCACCGACCCGGCTACCGGCTGCCGTTCTGCATCCACCGGGATCTACGCTGTGTGGGTTAATGCGCTCCCGGTGCCTGTGCTGAGCGGACCCGCGCAGGCGTGCCTGAACAGTTCCGGGAATGTTTACTATACCGAGCCGGGGATGACCGGATATCAGTGGACGATCACCGGGGGTGCCATCAGCCCGGATGCGGATCCTTCGCGAATCCGGGTAACCTGGACATCCTCCGGACTGCAAAGCCTTTCGGTTACCTTTACCGACCTCCACGGCTGCCAGCCAGCCTCCGCCACACTGAAAACCGTACAGGTGAATGCTCTTCCTGCCCCAATGATCACCGGTCCTTCGCCGGTCTGTACCGGATTGACTTCTGTGTATACGACTGCCGGGGGAATGAGCGGCTATGCCTGGACCATCACTCCGGGAGGAACCCTTAACGGCGGGGGGACGTCGTCCGATAGTTCGCTGACGGTCACCTGGAATGAGGCGGCGACGCAGCATGTCACGGTCAATTATTCCCTTGGAACGGGATGTTCGGCCATGGCTCCCACGGATTACCCCGTCACCGTGAATCCGACCATCGCCCCGGTTATCCAGCAAAGTCCAGCCGGGGAAGTGTGTCTCCAATCCTCCGCCATCTATTCGACCCAGCCCGGGATGGTAAATTACACCTGGACGGTCGCCCCGGGCGGTCACGTGCTTTCGGCAACGAATACACACGAGATCACGGTTAAATGGGATTCGGCTGGTGCGCGGTGGGTTCGCGTGAATTTCACTACCTGGCCGGATCAATGCCGGGCCCCGGTTCAGGGAAACCTTTTCGTAACGGTCAACCCGCTGCCGGAGGTGACGATCACAGCCGGGGCAGGGCTGCTGTGTGACGCGCAAACGAAACAATTTTCTGTGCCGGCCGGTCCGGGATCGGGTTTTCAATGGTCGGTCATGCCCGCTGCGCTGGGAAGTGTGGCTTCGGGCCAGGGATCGGGCCAGGCTTCAATCGCCTGGCAATCTTACGGCCAGGGGCAGGTGAGGGTGACCGGGACCGATACCCTGACCGGGTGTACGGCTTCCTCCTCCGCGGATGTCACGGTCAACCCCAAGCCCGAAGTTTCTCTGATTCCGTGCTTTGATGCGGTAACCACTCCTGGGGCACGAAAGATCATCCTTCGGGGAGCGGTACCTGTCGATGCGGGGAAAGGAGTTTTCAGCGGTTCGCGGGTGGCATTCGACCCGGTGACAGGCTTTTACCAGTTCGATCCCGACGGGGCCTCTCCCGGTAGTTATCCGATCGATTACACCTATACCAATACCTACGGATGTCCGGCAAGTCCGCCGCCAGTCCTTATCACCGTTCAGTCGAACCCGTTCACCTGCGGCGGGATCCTGACCGACGTCCGTGACGGACGGCTATACGGTACCACGCTGATCGGTGGTAAATGCTGGATGACCCGGAATCTGGATTACGGAGGAACGACGGCCGGGAGCCTGCCTTCGACCGACAATTGCGTCATTGAAAAGTACTGCCGGGCGACCGACGGGAGTTGCTCCGCATGGGGTGGGCTTTACCAGTGGGATGAGATGATGCAGTATGGATTCACCGTGTCCGGCCAGGGTATTTGTCCGCCGGAATGGCATGTTCCCACCGAATCCGAATGGAGCGCCCTGCTGGCCGGTCTGAATTCCGGTGTGACTCCGCCCGACGGCATTGCCGGCAGTTTTCTGAAGGATCTGACCCGGCCGGGCGGGTTCTACTCCCTCCAGGAAGGATTGTTGTACTTCAACCAGGTCTGGTCCTTTCTTTCGGGCTATCAGCAGGCCTCGATGTATTGGACAAGTTCGCCTGCCGACAGCAAACGGGCAGTAGCCCGTGGTATGACCGGGATCACCTTCAGCACTTCCCGGTATTCCTCCAGCCGCGCCAACGCTTTTTCGGTCCGGTGTGTGAAAGATTAGAGCCGCGAACCGTTGACAAAGAAAAAAACCCGGAAGCAAAACCTGAGCAGGCATGCTTCCGGGTTTCTATTCATGCGGCAATGCGTTACCGGGTCTTTACCAATTTGAATGTTTCGGTATAACCTTCGGCAAAGACTTTCAGTACATATAATCCGGCCGGCAATTGAGGCATCCTGAATTCATGCTTTTTCTCACCTGTCATATCGGCCGTCATCAGTCTCTCGCCGTGCAGGGTGCAAAGCTCGGCATGAACTTTCCCATTCAGTGTGCCACTCCTCAGTTCAAGGGAGAAGACCCCTGACGTCGGGTTCGGGTAGAGAACCAGGGTGACCGGTCCGGGAAGTTCGGGGATTGACTCCTCACCGGCAATAACCGCCGGAAGCGCAGGAGAACTCTGGCCACAATACTGGTTGTTGGTGGTGATGTAGCCGCGCATATAACCTCCGGCTTCGACCTTGGTACCCGGCAGATATCGGATATTATGACCGGCGATCATGACGGCACTTCCTCCGTTCTCCACACGGAATGTGTTTCCTTCGCCCGCAACGAGCAGGGTCTGAACTGCACTGTAGCATTTCGATTTGCCAACAGGGATGATCCCTGTGACCGCTACAATGCTGGTAAGTCCCTGCACTTCCATGGTAATCACATTCGATGTGGCCGGGTTGCCCGTGGTGCAGGGCAGGCTGGAAGTCAGGACGCACGTCACATCATCGCCATCGCTGGGGATGTAGGTGAAAGAAGCGCTGTTGGTTCCTGCATTCAAACCATTCACTTTCCACTGATACACCGGCGAGGCGCCTCCGTTCACAGGTGTAGCCGTAAAGACCACAGAGATCCCGACGGGTACCGGATTTGCGGATGGAATGATCGAGACACTGACCGGGACGAATTGTGCCGGCGTGATGACGATGCAATTGTACATCCAGTTGGAGCAATGGGTCGTGGTATTCTCTGCATAGACGGAGAAGTTCCCGGTCTGGGTGAGCGGCGGGCTGAAGGTGATCGGGCCGCCGGTTCCCGCAACCGGGGAACCCATCTGGGAACAGCAACCGTACCAGAGCGTATATACGACGCCCACCTGCGATCCACTGATACCAACAGTTAAACCAGGACCTCCCGGGCAATAGGATCCGCTCCCTGTGCCATTGAAGGCGGTCGGCAACGGGTTTACCTTTGCTACCACCGCAGCCATTGCAGAACACCCCGTGACCGGCGAAGTCCCTTTGATATAATAGGTGCCGTTAGTCACAGCGGCAGGGGTCGGGCAGGGAATGGTTGCTGCCGGATCGGTCCAATAAGTCAGGATGATGCCCGGCGTGGATCCGGCAGTTACATAGGCTGCAGTCAGATCAACCTTGTTGGGTGAACACACCGGAGCCGGGTTAGTTATGACCAGGAAGGGCAGCGGGTTTACCGTCACCGTCACGCTGTTCGAATTCGTGCATCCGGTGGCGATGATGGACTCAGTTACCGTGTAGGTAGTGTTCACCAGCGGCAAAACGACCGGGTTGGCCTCCGAGGAGGTGAAACCGGCGGGCACCGAAGTCCAGGCATAGATACTGCCTGCCACGGCGGGAGCACCGATCTGGGTGGACTGGTTGAGGCAGATCGCCCGGTCGGCGCCTGCGATGGCGGCCGGCAGC
>Ga0116171_10003144_pt1 | contig 15320 bp, 13 predicted proteins | sample AD_JPNHW2_MetaG_FD_89798 | JGI IMG/M metagenome (GOLD analysis project Ga0116171, IMG submission 89798) | Active sludge microbial communities of municipal wastewater-treating anaerobic digesters from Japan - AD_JPNHW2_MetaG | ecosystem: Engineered > Bioreactor > Anaerobic > Digestate | place...
GCCACCAATCCGGGGAAAAGCAAGCCAGTTAATAATATGAGCAATATGCTTATTCCCATCAGATGATGTTTAAAATAGTGATGACAGCAATCACGATCACGAACAGAATGGCATAGAGAAGATAATCCTGGATGTTGCCTGTCTGAAGCACGGCAATACGTTCCAGGAAAGCCAGAAGCTTTCTTACAGGCTTGAGTATGAGGTTGTCCTCAAAAACATCCGAACTGTGTGTTTCGAAATGTGCAGGTGCAGGGAAAATATCGTCTTTCGATAATGGTTTAAAATGTTTTTTTGTTCCCACGAGCAATTTTGCTTTCCTGGCAATATAATCGGCATAAGATGTGGCCGTATACTGATGCACAGCAGGATTTGCTCCCGTGTAGCCGCATCCCCAGGTAGTTTCCACCGGAATGGTCCTGCCCCGTAACAACCGTTTTTTGACTAACCAGAGAGCAGATGCCAGTATAATGAGAACAAGCAGGCTCAAAGAGATATAGATCAATGATATGCTCGTTTCCCGAAGCATGGAAGTGTCACCAACCAGTTCATTGGTCATTGCCAATAGTGGTCCAATAACAATGAATGGCATCACGCCGATTGCAACAATGAAAACCGTAATTAAGTATTTGGGAATGAGCATGTCATGAGTTACTTCATGCGCGTTCTCGGTCATCTTACTTCTCGGATTCCCGAGGAAGATTATGCTGAAAACCTTGGTGAAACAGTAAACGGCCAGCCCTCCAATTATTACCAGCGATACAATTCCTCCCAGCAATACAAAACTCAGCAGCAGGTTGTTATTCGAAAGAGATTTGAACATTCCGGAATAAATCAGGAATTCTGAGATAAAACCGTTAAATGGCGGCAATCCCGAAATGGCGATCGCGCCGATAAGGAAGAACACGGCCGTGACCGGCATTTTCTTCATGAGCCCGCCAAGTTGTTCGATGTTCTTCGTGTGCGTTTGCTGATAAATGCTTCCGGCTGAATAGAATAACAGTGATTTGAATAAAGAATGGTTGAGCACATGCAACAATCCTCCCGCGAACCCCAGGCTTGCAAGTACCGGATTGCCGATGGCGAGGCCAATAACTCCCATGCCTATTCCAATGCCTATGATTCCTATATTTTCGATGCTGTGATAGGCCAGCAGGCGTTTGAAATCATGCTGAACAATGGCAATTACAACACCCGTGATACCCGAAAAAGCCGAAATAATAAGAAGGAGTATACCGACAGACAGCAACTCGGTGTGAATGTAGGTCAGAGTCCTGATAATACCGTAAATCCCCATTTTTATCATTACACCGCTCATTACACCCGAGATGTGCGAAGGTGCAGCCGGGTGGGCATGGGGAAGCCAGGAATGCAGCGGGATGAAACCTGCCTTTATTCCAAATCCGATGAAAAAAAGCATGAAAACCGGGAAAACCGGGAATGTGCCAAAATATGCCGCCAGGCTCTCAAATCCGAAACCCTGACCCGTAATAGTGCTGCTAACAAGGAATCCTGCAAGCAGGAATGCCAGGGCTATGTGCATCTGTATCAGGAATTTGATACCGGCTTCTTTGATTTCCTGCTTCTCCGATTCAAATATGATCAGGAAAAAAGTCGAGACTGACATCAATTCCCAAAAAACAAGGAAACTGATTCCTTCGCGAAGCATTACAACCATCAGCATGGACAGATGCAGCAGGAAGAAATTAAAGAAATGCCAGGCCATTTCAGTTTTTGTCTTTTTCGTTCTGTATGGCGCCAGGTAACCGTTAGCATAAAGTGCCCCGGTGAGAACAGTAAGGTTGATAACAAAAATGAAAAATGCTGAAATCTTGTCGATGACCAGGTTGATGTCGCCGGATGGAAGTGTTAAAAACCTGAGTTGGAGCGGTTCGCTGATACTGAAAGCCTGCCACGAAAGGATGGAAGTCAAAGAGATCAGAATCACCTGAAGCCCAAGGGTATAGTAGTATTGAATTTTCGCCGGAACCATAAAAATTCCGAAACTCAAAAGAAGCAGGATACCGGGAATATATACTTCCATCATCTCTGACTAAAGTGCAAAAGTACGATTATTAATCTTTTTTGCCTTTCCTGATGAAACCGGCTGAATTGTACAGTATAATTGAGTCAGTCCAGGACGGCCTGGATGAAGTATGCAGATGGTTGATTAATAATATTTTAGACTGCCGCTGCAGAAGTTTAGAAGCAAAGCTTATTACCCAACACAGGCTACTCACTAATTAAAATATCTTCGGATATTTTACCGGATTATGATCATGCATCAGGTTGTATATACACTCGAAAACATCTTCGGCATTCGGATTGGAGAAGTAGTCGCCATCAGTGCCGTAAGCTGCCCTGTGAGCCTGGGCTGTCACAGTTTTGGGTTCCGCATCAAGGTAGTAAAATCCTTTTTGCTCTTCAAGCACCTTTTGCATCATATAAGCTGTTGCCCCGCCGGGAACATCTTCGTCGAAGAAAACAATCTTGTTGGTCTTCTTAAGTGAAGCGGCAATCAAATGGTTAATATCAAACGGTTCAAGCGACTGAACATCAATCAGTTCAACGGAAATGTTGAAATCATGCAACTGGGCTGCGGCGTCCTGTGCAATTCTCACACACGAGCCGTAGGTGACGAGCGTAACGTCAGAACCTTCATTAAGTATTTCCGGTGTACCGACAGGAAGGCGGAATTCACCCAGGTTTGAAGGCAGAGGTTCCCGCAGCCGGTAAGCGTTTAATGGTTCAATCACCAATGCAGGTTCGTCACTTTGAAGAATTGTATTATAGAATCCGGCGGCTCTTGTCATGTCGCGGGGTACCAGCACGTACATGCCACGCACCGAGTTGATAACCATGCTCAGCGGTGACCCGGAATGCCATATACCTTCGAGCCTGTGCCCTCGTGTTGAAACTATGAGCGGAGCTTTCTGCCCGCCGCGTGTCCGGTATTGAAGTGTTGCAAGGTCATCGCTGAGCACCTGAAGGCCGTAAAGCAGGTAATCGAAGTACTGTATTTCGGCAACCGGCCTTAAGCCGCGCATTGCCAGGCCAACGCCCTGGCCAATGATGGTAGCTTCACGAATGCCTGTATCGAAGACGCGGTGTTCACCATATTTTTGCTGAAGGCCTTCATAGGTTTGGTTTACGCCACCAATTTTCCCAACATCTTCTCCAAAGATCACTACTTTTTCATTTGCACTCAACAACCTGTCCCAGTTGTCACGAAGGATTTCACGTCCTGGCACCATGGGCGCGTCAGGTGCATATACGGGTTCGGCCTTCGAAACAGAAGGAGCCGCATATTTTGATCTGCTGTAGAGATGCGAACTGAAAATCTCCCGGCCTTCGGCCATTTCTGATTCAAGCCAGTTTGTTACATTGATTTTTAGCGAGTTGGACGGGTTGCTGCATGAATTACAAATGAGACGCAGTATCTTTTTAGCCGACGACATAATGTCCTTGCGAACAGGTTCAGCTATATGCTGCAGGTCGCGCTTGATGACGTTGATCTTTTCGGTTTTGGCACAATTACAGGTAGTTACATCAACCAGCCGAAGAAAATCGTCACGCTTCTTTTTTAACGGAACAATATAATTATCCCAGGCTCTTTTGCGGGCATCCTTGACTTTTTCAACGGCTTTCTTTTCAATGTCGTCCAGTTCAACGGCATTGGTATATTTCTGCGCGATGATCCACTTCCGCATCATTGTCAGCCCGTCGAATTCTTTTTCCCAGGCCAACCGTTCGGCTGACTTGTACCTTTCGTGCGACCCTGAAGTGCTATGTCCTTGAGGTTGAGTTAGTTCAGTGATGTGAAACAAAACAGGAGTATGTTCCTTACGGCACTTTTCAATTCCCTCGGCATATACCCGGCAGAGTTCAGGATAATCCCATCCTTTGGCTTTATAGATGTGAAAACCGTTTGTGTTACCCGTTTTTCTGAATCCTTCAATGACTTCTGATATATTTTGTTTGGTGGTTTGATAACTGTTTGGAACAGAAATTCCATAACCATCGTCCCAAACCGAAATGGCCAGCGGAACCTGCAATACCCCGGCTGCATTGAGGGTTTCCCAGAAATGTCCTTCACTTGTGCTGGCGTCGCCAATGGTCCCAAAAGCCACTTCGTTGCCTGATATTGAGAAATTGTTTTCCTGATCAAAACCGTCATGCTGCCGGTAAAGGCTTGATGCCAGTGCCAGGCCCAGCAATCGCGGCATTTGACCGGCGGTAGGGGAGATGTCGGCAGACGAATTTTTAAGTTTCGTGAGTTGTTTCCATTCGCCGGCTTCATCTATTGTTCTGGTTGCAAAATGGTTGTTCATGAGCCTGCCGGCATTCATGGGGTTGAAAGCAGTATCGGTATCACCATAAACCTGTGCAAATATTTCTTCGATGGTCATCAGTCCGGCTGCCAGCATGAATGTTTGGTCGCGGTAATAGCCTGAGCGCCAGTCGCCTTCGCGAAAAACCTTTGCCATTGCGAGCTGGGGAATTTCTTTACCATCGCCAAAAATGCCAAATTTGCCTTTGCCTGAAAGTACTTCACGCCTTCCCAGCAGGCTTGCCTGCCTGCTTTCAAAGGCAATGCGATAGTCGTGCAAAACTTCTTCTTTCCTCACTTTTGTCATAATCAAAAATCTCCGGGTAAAGATAAAAAGAAAGGGAAGTTGTTAAATCTTCCCTTCAAACATATTCAGGAAATGAGCTCTGCTCACCCGTTTAAGATGACAGATTAAAGCTATTTGCCGGTGATCCAGTTAACGATTTTGTCGCAATCAGGGCTTTCGCGGGGGGGGACCATATCGACAAGCCGGCCATTTTCGTCAATCATAAATTTCTGGAAATTCCAGGTGACCGGGGCATCCATCACACCATTTAATGACTTGTCAGTGAGCCATTTATACAGCGGATGAATATCATCACCTTTAACAGAGATTTTTTCCATCATCTGGAATGTAACTCCGTAGTTGGCACTGCAGAATTCACGGATTTCAGCATTTGACCCGGGTTCCTGCTTCAGAAAGTTATTGGCAGGGAAGCCGATAATTACAAATTTGTCACCGCCATACTTATCATTAAGTTCCTGGAGTTGCTTGTACTGGGGAGTCAATCCGCACTTTGAGGCAGTATTTACAACCAGTACTTTTTTCCCCTTCAAAGAGGAAAGATTGAAATTGTCGCCATCTATTGTCCTGACTTTGAAATCGTAAAAAGCGTTCTGCGAAAACAAGGTCACCGATGAGAATAACATGGAAAGAAAGAGTAGTTTTTTCATACACGGAAATTTTGCAGTGATAACAATTAACCTGCTGAAAAGGTTCAACCGGCTATAAGCCGAAAACCATATTGTAGAATTTGGCTATTGATGCTGACAGCGCCGACATTGAAATGTACTTGCTTTCGCGGATGTATTCTTTCCCTTCGAAGTAAACAAGCAGTGCAGGTGAGGCAAAAATACCGTAATCCGCAGCTATTTCCGGGTATTGTATGGCGTTGCAGAAGTACAGCTCCATAAGCGGGAAATGTGTTTCAACCAGTTCGGAGACTTTAGGGCGCAGCGCTACACAAGGTGCACATGTATCGTTGAAGAAGTAAATCAGTGCCGCTTTGCTTCTTGCGGTTATTTCCTTCAACTGGTTAATGCTCTTAATTTCAATCATTTATATTTATTTTGACTAACGCTTATCCCGAAAAGGGCGAAGTCATATTTCACAGGATCATTGGCATCAAAAGTACGAAGGTTTGCAGTGAGTTCTTCAACAGCTTTCCAGTCGTCCTGTTTACGGTTGAGTAGGCCCAGTTTTCTTGCTGTCCGGCCAGAGTGAACGTCAAGCGGACACATAAGATGCGCCGGTGAAACGTTTTTCCACAGGCCGAAGTCCACACCTCTGTTATCGTTGCGAACCATCCAGCGGAAGAACATATTCAGCCGTTTAGCGGAAGAACCTCTTTCAGGATCAGGGATGTGCTTTTCGGACCTGGTGAGATGCGGAACCTGTAAGAAACTATTTCTGAGAGTTTTGATGCCTTGTTTTATTGAAAATTCCTGCTGGTAACCAATAAGGAATGAGCTCTCAAGGCTATCGCTTTCGTTGTATAAGCTTCTGAGTGCCTGTAAAAAGAACAGGCAGTCATCAGTGTTGAAGGTGCGATGGACAAATCCTGTAAACCGCTTAAAATCCTTTTCTGATGCATTCTGGAGAAAATTATAAGGTTCATCATCCATCATCTGCATGAGCCGCAGTGAGTTGGCAATGATGACAGGCCGCTGCCCCCAGGACAGCATTGCTGCAAGAAAGCCTGATATTTCAATGTCCTGCTTCAGGCTGAACATATGCGGAACCGATACCGGATCATGTTCAATAAACCCGGGAAAATTGTATTCATCCGATTTCGCATCGAGAAATTCTTTCAGGTTGATAAAGTCTTCCATAACGGGAGAATAAAAAACTCCCTCCATCCGGGTAGGATGAAGGGAGAGGCAGTATAGATAGGGTTAGTTAAGGGTTTGCGTTGCTTTAATCAACTCTTTGCCTATTTCAATGGCTTTCTCGTTTTCAGGGATGAGCACATGATGTCTGGCCGGCAGTGATTTTTCAAGTCCTTTATGAATATATTCCATGCTGACGATGGGCTTGAGTTTAAGGAAACCACCAAGAACTATCATATTGAAAACCTTGCTCAGGCCAAGTTCGCCGGCTTTCCCGGCAGCTTCAATGGTGTAAATGTTAATGTCCCTGCGATTCGGGTGGCGTGTGATACCATTTGGGTCATAAATCAGCACACCACCTGGCTTTATAGTCGATTCAAATTTGTCCATCGATTGCTGATTAAGTATGATGGCGGTGTCGTAGGAATTGAGAATTGGAGAACTGATCCTCTCATCGCTGATGATAACGGTAACATTGGCAGTACCGCCGCGCATTTCAGGGCCATAGGATGGCATCCAGCTAACCTCTTTGTCCTGCATAACACCGGAATATGCCAGGATTTTACCCATGGAAAGGACTCCCTGTCCCCCGAAACCGGCAATGATAATTTCTTCCGTCATGATATTAAGTATTTTATCTTCAATGATTTGTAGAATCCTGAATTATTCGTTCACCTTTATATCGCCAAGCGGATAGAAGGCGAACATATTATCGACCATCCATTCGTTGGCTTTGCGGGGAGTCATTTTCCAGCCCGAATTGCAGTTTGAAACAACTTCGACAAATGACAGGCCTTTGTTGAGTTTGGTGTTTTCAAAGGCTTTCCTGATGGCTTTTTTTGCTTTCCTCACTGCCACCGGTGTATGCACGGCCTGCCTGGTCACGTAAAGTGTGCCTGGCAACTGGGCTACCAGTTCGGTGATTTTCAACGGATTGCCCATCATGGCAACATCGCGGCCATAAGGCGAGGTGGAAGATTTCATTCCCGGTAAAGTAGTCGGCGCCATTTGTCCGCCGGTCATGCCGTAGATACCGTTGTTGATGAAAATGATGACAATATTCTCGCCACGGTTGCAGGCATGTATGGTTTCGGCAGTGCCGATAGCAGCAAGGTCGCCGTCGCCCTGGTAGGTGAAAACAAACTTGCCGGGATTGAGCCTTTTAACGGCAGTGGCAAGAGCCGGAGCCCTGCCATGAGCGGCCTGCTGCATGTCGATATTCATAAAATCATATGCCAGTACTGAACAGCCAACAGGAGCGATACCAATGGTTTCGGACTGTATACCCATCTCTTCAATCACTTCCATGATGATGCGGTGGGTTGTACCATGGCCGCAGCCGGGGCAATAGCTGAGCGCGTTGGGTGTGAGCAGTTCGGTGCGTTTATAGACGAGGTTTTCAGGCTGCACTATTTCAGTATTCATATTTACTTCTGCCATAGCTTATCCTCCGATAATTTGTTTTTTCAATGCTTCCACTACTTCAACGGGTGAGGGGATGATGCCGCCAAATCTTCCGAAATGTTCAACCTTTAAACGGCCATTAACGGCAAGCCTTACATCTTCAACCATTTGCCCGGCGCTCATTTCAACCACAAGTATACCTTTTACCCGTGATGCCATCTCAGAGATAACTTTCCTGGGGTAAGGGAAAAGAGTGATGGGCCTCATCAACCCGACTTTAATGCCTTGTTCACGGGCTAACTGAATGGCCTTCTGACAAATACGGGCGCTTGTTCCGTAAGCTACAAATGCATAATCGGCATCTTCGCAACCAATTTTCTCAAAGCGGACCTCATCCTCTTCCATCTTCCTGTACTTAGCCTGGAGTGCGAGGTTATGCTGCTCCATTTTGGCTGATTCGAGAGCGAGCGAGGTAATAATGTTTCTTTCGCGGCCAGGAGTTATGCCGGTGGTAGCCCAGGGAGTGTTTTTCAGAATTTCTTCATCGGTGAAACGGGGCCTTTGGGGCTCGAGATACACTTTCTCCATCATCTGGCCAATAGCGCCATCGGAGAGTACCAAAACAGGATTGCGGTATTTGAAAGCAAGGTCGAAACCAAGTCCGGCGAAATCAGCCATTTCCTGAACTGATGAGGGAGCAAGTACCAGAAGCCTGTAATCGCCGTGGCCACCGCCTTTGGTGCTCTGGAAATAGTCAGATTGCGAAGGTTGTATTGTTCCCAGCCCGGGGCCGCCACGCACAGCATTCATAATGAGGCAGGGGAGTTCGGCGCCGCAGAGATAGCTTATCCCTTCCTGTTTCAGGCTGATACCGGGACTTGATGAGGATGTCATAACACGTTTGCCTGTTGCGGCTCCGCCATACACCATATTGATGGCAGCAATCTCGCTTTCAGCCTGTAAAACGATCATTCCTGTCCGCTCGTGTGGTTTCTGTGCCATAAGGTATTCCATCACTTCCGACTGCGGAGTAATAGGGTAACCGAAATAGCCATCGGCGCCGGCGCGGATAGCCGCTTCGGCAAAGGCTTCGTTACCCTTCATTAATCTGAGTTCTTTCATGCTTTCGCAATATTTAAAAGTTATTCAGTCATTTTTTTGCGGTAAACTGTAATGGCGCCATCAGGACATACAACGGCACAGTTGGTGCAGCCTGTGCATAAATCGCTGACCGGCTGAGCGTAAAAATAGCCTTTACGATTTACATGCTTCGACATCGCAATTACCTCTTCGGGACATGCCGGGATACACACTTCGCAACCTTTACAGCGCTCTATGTCAACCACAATTTGGCCTTTCATTTTTGCCATAGTACTACGTGTTTCACTTAATAATGGTGCTAAATTAGGCAATTAAAGCAAGCGGATTCCTTATCTGATCAATTATTGAAGCCTTTCTGGGCTATTTAAACGGAGTTTAAATATAACTGACTGTTTATTGATTATTTACAGTCATGCACACCGGCCGGGTGGTGTTCATGAAATTTCTTCAGTCTTATTTCCAGGTCGGGAAATTGTGACCTGTTGACCAGCGAAACACATGCCCTGAGGCCTTCATTGCGCTCGCTGCCTGTGATGGAGAGTGAGATTGCGCTTATACCGTAATAGAGCAGTTCTTCAATCAGTTCAGGCCCGTCGAAACCAGGGTAGCAAATGGTAAAATAGAACCCATCAGCTATTGGCTGGTCAATATCTTTGTCGTAAACGATATGAAAACCGTTATCAGTAAACAGTTTCTTCATGATCGCGGCTTTGCGGCCGTATTCTTTTACTAGATCCACAAAATTGAATTTCCCTTCATTGGCTGCTTTCAGCATGGCTGCCAGGGCAAACTGTGCTGAATGTGCTGTTCCGGAACTGAGTGAATATACGGTACCGAAAATCATGGCTTTGCCAAAAAGGTCGCTACTGTAAAACCTGAGCAAATCGGGCGCCTTGGTCTGAAATAGAGCGTCACTTATAATCATCAGCCCGATGCGCTGCCCGGCATAACTGAAAGCTTTTGAACTGGAAATGAAGAGGATATAGTTGTCGGTATATTTGGCTACAGTGGGCTGGTATGGTGGCTGGCCGGGTTTGCTGTAATCTTTGCGAAAGTCCATGGCAAAGTATGCCAGGTCTTCGAGAATCACAACATTGTATTTTTTAGATAGCTCGCCAATGATCTTTAACTCATCATCCGTGAAACATATCCAGGAAGGGTTGTTTGGATTCGAGTAAAGAACCGAATGTATATTTCCCTTGCTGAAATAGCTTTCGAGTTTGGCGCGCAATGCTTCACCCCTGTAATTGTAAACATCAAAGCTTTCGAATTTCTGCCCCAGCACTTTATGTTGTTGTTTATGAACCGGGAAGCCAGGATCGATGAACAGGGTTGTGTCGCGATCCTTGTTCATGCGGGCCAGTGTGAGAAAAGCGGCAAAACCGCCCTGCATGGATCCGACAGTCGGGATGCAACCTTCAGGTTTTACATCAATATCCAGGAAATTCCTGACAAACCGGGAAGCTTCCTGCTTAAGTTCAGGGATGCCGTCAATATCAGGATAAATTGCTGCAACGCCTCTGCGCAGTGCTTCTATCTCGGCTTCAGTTCCAATAGCAGTAGGTGGGAGGCCCGGGACACCCATTTCCATCCTGATGAATTTTATTCCGCTCGCCTGCTCAATGTTATCAATAAGTCTTTTCGTTTCCCTGATCGTGGCTTTACCAACGACAGGGACATTCAGCTCTGAGATTTTTTCGTTGACAATTGAAATGTCAACCGGAGTGTCTTTTGCAGTTGTTTTCATCTGGATAACAGCTAGTTATAAATGATGGAAATCGGGTATGGTTTAATGCAAAGTTTAAAAATTGAAGGGAGATGCCGAAAAGTTTTTGCAAGTTTTTCTTATAAAAAACGGAATTTAGAACGATTTTAATCAGTAGAACACTTAAAAATGAAAAGATAGGAAAAAGGTACCCATACAGATGTTAATCTTTTGCTTTTTTGAATCTTAATTTTCCGAAATACAGCGTGGTGAAAGTGGCAAAAGCTACGACCGAAACAGAGCTGACAGGCATCAGAATTGCGGCGACAACCGGAGATAATTTACCGCTGAGTGCAATGGAAATGCCGATAAGGTTGTACAAAAACGAAATGATGAAACTTGCTTTGACAATTTTGCGGCTTGTGCGGGTAAACCTGATGAACTGAGCTAACAGGTGAAACTTGCCTGCCTCGAGCACAGCATCGCTGGCGGGCGAAAAATGATACACTTTGCTTGCAACACTCAGGGCTACATCGCTTTGCATAAGGGCTCCGGCATCATTGAGGCCATCACCCGTCATGAGTACACGCCTGTTTTTGCTTTGCAGATCAAGGATAAACTGAGCTTTATCCTGCGGCTTCCGGTTGAAAAATATATGTCCGGCGGGGAAATAAGCCGAGAGGTGCTCTTTTTCTGAGTCGTTGTCGCCAGAGAGAAGATAGATATCGAAAGAGGGTTTTATGGAATTTATAACATTTTCAAATCCATCGCGGTATGCATTTCTGAAACAGTAAACTCCAGCCGGCTGGCCATCGATTGAAAGATGTACTTCTGTTGATTTGCGGTTTCCCGGATTTATTTCCTGGTTTGCGAATTCCTGCAAGCCGTACCTTATTTCAAAGCCAGCCGCCTTACCCAGAATTCCACGGCCTTCAACTTCTGTAAATGTTTCAGGCTGAGTGTATTGTTTGTCCTGGTAATATTGAGCAATCGCATTGCTCAGCGGGTGAGTTGATTGCCGTGCAATCGAAAATACTGCCGATTCCTCTTCATGGGAAAGCTTTCTTCCCGAATATTCAGCCCTGCTGCTGTTTGGGTCGGTAATTGTCCCGGTTTTATCAAAAACAATGGTATCAATTTGTGAAAGCTTTTCAATCACATCGGTGTTCTTGATATACAGTCCATTCTTCCCGAAAACGTGCATCGTGTTTCCAAAGGTGAAAGGAATCGATAAAACGAGGGCGCAGGGACATGCGACAATGAGTACCGAGGTGAAAACGTAAATGGCGGTTTTGAAATCACCAAACAGTGCCCAACCCGTGAATCCTAAGACGGCAACCGATAAAACGATGATTGTGAACTTCTTACTGATTTTGTCCGACAGTGTTTTTATCGAATCGGGATTCTTCATGTAAGTGCTGTCCTGGTTCCAGAGTTTGGTGAGGTGGCTCTGATCAACTGACTGCTGCACATGCACCTTTATTAATCCTCCCAGTTGCCTGCCTCCGGCATATACAAAGTCACCGGCTTTTTTTCTAACAGGTGTCGCTTCGCCGGTCACAAAACTGTAATCGATGATAGCCTCGCCTTCAATAATCAAAGAGTCGGCAGGTATCAGCTCCTTGTTCCGGATGAGTATCTCATCGCCGGGTTCTACATTTTCAAGGAGGATGTTCTCTTCGGCATTGCCACTTAATCGCGTTACCGCAACCGGGAAATATGATTTGTAATCGCGGTCGAAGGAGAGCGCCTCATAGGATTTTCCCTGGTACCACTTGCCCATGAGCAGGAAGAAAACCAATCCCGAAAGGCTGTCGCAATAACCCTGGTTATTATTGAAAACCACCTCATAACTCGTTACCATAAAAAGTATCAGAACCCCGACGGCTATTGGCAGGTCGATGCTGATGACTCCTTTGCTCGAGTTTTTCCAGGAGGAGATGAAATAGTCACGCGCGCTGTAAAACACTACCGGTATCACCAGGATATAGCTCAGGACTGTAAAAACCGTATTCAGTTCACCTTCAAGCGGTTTGCCATTGAAGTATGCCGGCAAGCTGTATGTCATTACATTGATGAAGGCAAATCCTGCCACACCGATTTTGTACAACAGTGACTTATCTGTTTTGCTGCGGTCCTCAAGTCCTTCAATGCTGGCCGAAATATCGGGTATGTAGTGGATTGAATCCAGCAATTCGACCACATCGCGGAGGCTGATTACAGATTGGTTGAAAGTGATGCTGACCTCTTTCCGGGCAAAGTTAACGAGTGAATGCCTGATGCCCTTGTGGAGAGAATTCAGGTGTTCGAGAAGCCATATGCATGAGGCACAGTGAATTGCAGGAATATAAAGTACAACTTTTGCGGTGTCTCCTTCCCGGAACCGGATCAGTTTAGATGCAACTTCCTCCTTTTCCAGGTAGTCGTACCTGGACTTGTGTTCAGATGGCTCAAGTCTTATGCCCGGCGTTTTCTCCAGGTCGTAATATTTATAAAGCTTATGTTCATTCAGAATCTGGTAAACCGTGCTGCAGCCGTTGCAACAGAAATTGAGGCCGTTCCACACAACCGGGTTGCGGCCGCAATCGGAGCCGCAATGCACACAGGCTACCTTTTCGTTTTTCATTTTGAGGGTTTGCAGCAGTCATGCATTTCCTCCTTCACAGGAGTTGACTGCTCATTCAGGCTCTTCTCGTATTTCATCCTGATTTTGCTTTCAGAAGGGCTTATGTAAGGAATTCCAAGGCTTAATCCCCTGAGAATAAATAGAATACCGACAATCACTACAAGTGACGGTATTAATTTGTTTACTTTCTGTCTTAACGATGCACTTACAAATCCGCCTGACAGATTGAAAGCCAGCAGCATGGGCATAGTGCCGAATCCGAACAGCAGCATATAGAGCGCTCCGAGTGTTGCATTGCCTGTACCAATAGATCCGGCTAATGCCATGTAAACAAGTCCGCAGGGTAGCAGCCCGTTGAGCAGACCGATGAGGAATAAGCTGCCAAAGGATTTTACAGCGAACAATTTCCCAAGCTTTGATTTGAGTTTTTCAACCAGCGGGGCAATCCCTTTGCCAATTTTGTTGCTGTCTATCACGGAAGGAAAGATGACGGCAAATATCATCACTGCACCCATAATAATGGATATTACACGCTGGAAACCAAGTAGTTCCAGTCCTTTTCCCATCATTCCGAAGATAGCGCCCATAATGCCATAGGTAATGATGCGGCCAATATTGTAGAGCAGGCTGCCAAAGACCTTTTGTAAGGTGGAATTTCCAAAAAGAGGTAACGCAACGGCAATGGGGCCGCACATTCCGGCACAATGAAAACTACCCATTAACCCGAGAACCAGCGCGGTGATAAGTATTTCCATGGTTTGTCTTATTCTGTTTTGTTAATTACGACCTCTTTATCAATCTCATAAGGAATGCCTTTCTCGAACCAGTTGATCTTTAATATATAGCGCCCGGCGATGAGTTCTTTTTTTGATACCGGCAAAACTATTTCGGCCGGATTGAGAGTTTGTTTTACATCACGGTTCATATCGGATGGTCTGAAAAACAGCACGTTGCCCGAATCAATCTTACCTTTCAGTTCCTCGGGGAAAATAATTTTCACAGAGTCATCCTCCTCCAGAAAGCTGACCAATGGCTCATACTTCGCCGACCGGGCTGACTTTTCCATTTCACTGGTGAAATTGGTTCCTTTTTCATAATAATCATCGTGAACCAGTTCAACATCCTGGTTAACCGCATATATTATAAATGCGGCAGATGCCAGCAGGAACAAAGCCAGAAAGAGAAATATCCCGGTACCCCAGTTAAACTTCATGCGAGACTTATTTTGTTATTAGAAAATTGAATTGAAATTCCGAATCCGGATTTACAAAACTAATAATCTTGAAACTCAGGGCCCGACAAAAGTTGCTGTATATTTCTCAATAAGTTTGTCCTTGTCGTAAAGCCCGAATTCCACCTTTGTTTTATCACTTTTGAGCTCATTCTTTGGAATGTAAAGGATGAAAGCGGATTCAAATTTCGACTGGTCTTTCACTTCAATTGTTCCGCCGGGAATAACAATTTTCCCCTTATGTGATAGAAGGCGTAACTCAAGCGGAATATTTTGGTGGGATTTATTCACGATTTCAAGGTTGTAAACGTTAGAGATTGTACTATCAGCGTTTTCCTGGTAAATGATTCCGGGAGTTCGCAATATGGTGGTTTCTATTACTTTACGCGACGCAATGCTGTAGATAAAGAATCCAAGCAGCGCAACCAGGACAACAGAATAGGCTACTGTCCGTCCTGTAAAAATCACTCTTTTGCCGGTATTGATATTCTGCATCGAGTCGAACCGGATAAGGTTTTGTGGCCGTTTAACCTTTTTCATCACGTTGTTGCATTCGTCGATGCAGGCAGCACAGTTGACACATTCGAGTTGTGTGCCGTTGCGGATATCGATTCCTGTCGGGCAAACAGCAATACATTGTTCACAATCAATGCAGTCACCTCCGTTTTTATGTCCGCGTGGCTCTCCTCTTTTAAAATCATACGTTACAATGAGCGATTTCGAATCGAGCAAAACACTTTGCATTCTACCGTAAGGGCAAACCATGGTGCATATCTGTTCCCTGAAAAATGCATAGATGAAATAAAAGATGCCCGAC
>Ga0116171_10003145_pt1 | contig 15320 bp, 11 predicted proteins | sample AD_JPNHW2_MetaG_FD_89798 | JGI IMG/M metagenome (GOLD analysis project Ga0116171, IMG submission 89798) | Active sludge microbial communities of municipal wastewater-treating anaerobic digesters from Japan - AD_JPNHW2_MetaG | ecosystem: Engineered > Bioreactor > Anaerobic > Digestate | place...
CGTGCGCTCCGCTCCTCCAGCGCAGCGGGTGGTAAAATACTTTACAGGTTTCCCCTTCTCCCCTTCAGTTCTTCAAAACGGGAGGAGGTGCCCGAAGGGCGGAGGAGGGCATGCGGTTAAGGCATCAGCCTATACCATGCGTAACATCAAAATCCCGTCACAAAATACCAATTAAAACAAAAAGGTTGTAGAGCCCCCGCCGGGGGACGACGAATACGGCATATGAACAAGCGAAGTTTATCGGCTGGGGGCGTAGCGGCTGGTATCGGAAAATTTATCCTTCTAATTCCCCCCTCTCCATGTGGAGAGGGGCCGGGGGTGAGGTCCCCTATCTGAAGAATATCAGCGTAACCAGTATGAATGTGGGTATCAGCACAAGCCCTGAGTAGAGCATATACCCGAAGAAGCTGGGCATCTTTACACCCTGCTCCTCCGCGATTGAGCGTACCATGAAGTTGGGGCCGTTGCCTATATAGGTGTTCGCCCCCATGAATACGGCGCCGCATGAAATAGCAGCAAGTATTGGTGTCGTGAGCGTTCCGCCGTCATTAAATACAAAGTTGAGCGTGTTGGGCAAATGCAGGGACTTGCCCACAGAAACAAACGTGAGGTAAGTAGGCGCGTTGTCAAGGAACGATGAAAGCCCGCCAGCAGCCCAGAAGAACTGCCAGGGTTCAACTATTCCCAGGGACGCGCCCTTTGTCTCGAGTATGTAGAGCGCGGGGATCATTGTGGCAAATATTCCTGCGAATATAAGCGCTACCTCTTTAATAGGCTGGAACGTGAATCCGTTCTCGATCCTGAGTCCGCTTTTTGCAGGGGTAAATACAAGCGACAGCCCGAGCATTATCAGCATGCCGACCTCCTGCGGTCCAAAGTGGGGCCACCATGCAACCTTCTTCAGGAGGAATCCCTGCATGAAGACGATGAATACAACACCCGCGAGGAATACAAGGTTGATCTTTCCCTCAAGCCCGATAGAGCTTCCTGCAATACCGGTCTCATTCAGGGTTTTGATTTTTCCCCTTGCGGAAGTCAGTCTTTCATTTACGCTTACAAGCAGCCTGCGGCTGATAGTCCCCTGTACCGCGTGCTGGTCAGGATTGAGCAGGTCTATGGCGGCATTAATATCACTGCCGATGGATTTTATCAGGTCACCGCTGTCACTCCCCTCTGCGGCTTCACCGGGCGCAGCGGGTTTTTCCCTGCGGTACATAATATTGTCATACACAAAGAATATCACCAGCACTATTGACGATGTGAAAATCCACTGCGGGAAGAGTCTGAATGTCCATTCAAAGGGAACACCCTGCAGGTAGCCCAGGAAAAGCGGCGGATCGCCAAGAGGTGTAAGTACTCCGCCGATGTTGCTTACCAGGAAAATAAAGAATATTACAATGTGCGCCTTGCGCTCCCTGTTCCTGTTGGCCCTTATGAGAGGCCTTATGAGCAGCATTGACGCGCCTGTGGTTCCGACAAAACTCGCGATGATGCTCCCCACAAGCAGGAATACACTGTTTAAAACAGGGGTCCCGTTCATTTTGCCCTTAACAAGAATACCTCCCGAAATAACAAAAAGCGATGCAAGAAGTATAATGAATGAGAGGTACTCAAGCAGCTTTTCAATTGTCTTCTCCCTGAGAAGTTCACCCATAAAAACCCCGAAAATAATCGCCATGGGCAGGCAGAATATGCCCAGTGAAATCCACCATAAATTCTTTTCCCAGAAATGCGCGTTGATCAGCGGGATAATGGCGATACACAGGAGTATTCCAACAAAGGGGAGCGACCAGAGGGCAGAAATATTTGCCGCAGGGGCAGCTGCCTGGGATGATGATGCGTATAGTGCCTGCGTTGAAATCATGCCTGTTATTAAAAACAGCATAAGCAGGGGGAATGCCGGACGTTTCATAATTTTTTCCTGGAATTAAATTTATAGCGGTCCACGAATGAATAGCGCTTTGTCATCGCGTACAAAGTGAAAACCGCTCATTGCCGTAAAGCAGTTCGATATTGCCGGTATAAACCCGAATCTGTCGATTACAATTTGGTTTGCAGCAGAAATTTCTGTATAGCTAATACTTCATCCCTGTTATAAGATTTTCAAGGTTCCTGTCCATGATGCCCACAAAATCTATCCCCGAATCAAACTCCTCCTGTGATACATTGTGGCATCCGTGAAGCAGAAGGATCTTCATCCCGGATTGACCGGTAATAGCCTTTGCGACTTTCATGTCTGAAAGCTCCTCGCAGAAAATACAGCCTGCGCCCATGTTGCCTGCACGGACCGAAATGCCGGCTATGCTGCGCTGGGTCGCATCAGGCAGAGATGAGTAGTCCCTGTATGGTGAATACTGCTTCAGCCTGTACTTCCTTGCCATGTAGCCGAATGTTGAATGGCCCGAGTAAAGGATGGTCCTGTTGTTGTCCTGCGCCAGCGTCTCTTTATATTTTATTTCAAGCTGGCTCAGCCTTATCCTGTAGAACCCTGTATTAGAGTTATAGTAATCAAAATCTGCAGGGTCCTTTGCGCACATGCTTTTCAGTATTTCATTAATCACCAGCGCGTCAATTTCAAAGTCGAGCCAGATATGCGGGTCAATACCCGCAGGGGGGATCTCATTCATTTCACCTGACTCATCTATCCTTGAATCCGGCTTAACCGATATTATACGTTTGCCTGCCACGTCAGACGCATTGATAATGATCATCCCGGATGTATCGATGGATTTGAGAACGTCGTTTATCCAGGGTTCAAGCCCGCTGCCGTTGTAGATCAGGATGTCGCAGCCGGAAATCTTTCTGATATCCGCCTTTACAGGTTTATACCTGTGGGGGTCGGTTCCCGGAGGTATCACCATCACGGCCTCTGCGTGTTCACCGCCGATATTCTTCGCAAAATCATAGTACGGGAAGATAGTGGCAGCCACCCTGAGCTTATCGCCTGAACCGGGCTTTCCGCAGCCCGCTGCTGAAAAAACCAGGAGCAGCAGACAGATAATCTTTTTCACATAAACCCCGTTTACGACACCTGTTGAGCCGGCTATATTCATCTTCTCTTCCCGGGACTGTAATCCTGAACAATGTTGTATTCTCTACTAAAACATCAATCCTGCCCTTGTGCTGCATGGCAAGGCCGTTGACAAGCTGCAGCCCCAGGCCAGCAGCTTTCTTTATATCAAAGTTATCCGGCAGGCCTGTGCCGTTATCCTCGACCTCAATAATAATATTCATCTCGTCGCTGCTGAGCCTCACCTCTATCCGCCCGTCTGCGGAACCGGCCTTTGCGTATTTGCAGGCATTTGTCACGAGCTCGTTAAGTATGAGCCCCATTGATGTGGCAACACGCACATCAGCCTCGATACTTGCGCATTTAGTTGATATCCGCATCCCGCTGTTCCTCACAAGCGTGAGGTCGAGCGATCTTGTGATATTTTCCAGGTACCTGTCAAGCTGCACGACCTTTGCGTTTCCGGAAACATACAGGAGAGAATAAAGCTCGGAGAGCGTAAAGACCCTGTTCCTTATGCTCTCAAGAGACTTCACGGCAGGACTTCCCTTAAGGCTGTCGCATTCTATGTTGATTATACCCGTGATAATGTTCATCGTATTCTTGACCCGGTGCTGCAGCTCCACGTAGAGAGTCCTGTTCTCTTCAATCGCGGCAGTCCTTGCGGCCTCAGCCTTTTTCATGTCAGTTATGTCTGTGATTACGCCGACAATTCCCTCTGCCTGGTTTTCAGGGCCGACGAACGTTGACTTGCTGAACATTACATCGCGGTATTCACCGTACCCTGTTTTCATCTTACCTTCGTAATACTGGTTGCCTGTTAAAGCCAGGAGTTCACGGTCTGTTTCATCGTATTTTCTTGCAAGCTCGTATTCGAAGAGCTGGAAAACAGTTTTGCCGGTAATTTCATCACGTTTTTTCCCGGTCAGTTCCTCAAATGCCCTGTTGCAGCCCATATATTTAAGTTCAGAGTCTTTATAGAATACGGGGTTCGGTATTGTTTCGATCAGTGATTCAATGAACCTGTGCTGTCTCTTGCGGGTAGCCTCATCTTTCCGCCGCTTTGTTATATCCATGACAAAACCAAGACAGCGGTTATCTGACAATGCCACTGTTTCAACGGACCAGTAGCGGACAGCTCCGTCCCCGCGCAGTACGGGAAACTCGCCGCTTGTCCTGTCGCGCCTTACGGTGTCCAGGAAAACGTCAAGCCCCGCGCTTTCAGTCCCCGGGGGAACAAGCTCTTTCAGGTTTTTTCCTATAAGTTCCTGCTCGGTGAATCCCGCGATAGCAGAGGCTGCCGGGTTTAGCTCGAGGAACCTGCCGCTGTCATCCGTAATGAACACGCCGTATGGCGCGTTCTTCACATACTCCATGTACCTTTCCCTGCTGCGCCGCAGGCTGCTCTTCATGTGATTCTTTTCGGATTCATCCGTGAAGAATACTGCCATGTTTCCCGGCGATATGCCGAAGGCGCAGATATCGAATACAAAATTCCTGCTGCCGTTATTGTAAATTAAGCTCTCCTGCTGATACACTCCCCCCTCAAGTGCGACCATTTTGTATATCGACGGGATCTTGCTTCCCTCAAGGTCTGGAAACGCATCTTTAATCTCACTGCCCACCAGTTCTTTCAGGTTTTTTGTGCTTATAGATTCCGCCGCGGGATTATGCCCGGTAAGAATAAGTCTGCCGCTCTCATCTACCCTGTAAAGGATACATCCGAACGGCGCGTTCTTCATTATGGCCTGGGTGTAGAGCAATGATTCATGCAGCTCCAGGTTCGCGGCCTCGAATTTTCTGTTAAGCGCTTCCAGTTCGGCGCGCGAAGAGTTCAGCTCATTCCTCTGGCGGATGATATCCATCCTTGCCTCGTACAGCCTGAACGCCATGCTGATTGACGCCAGGAGGACAGTGTCACCGCTATCCTTTACCACGTAGCCGTACGATGATATCCTTCCGGTTTTATCAACAATCTCTTTATCTGTATAACTGGAAAGGAAGAGTATAGGCACATCCTTCCGGGCAAGTATGATTTCAGCGGCCTCGGTGCCGTCCATGCCCTCGCCCAGGTCTATGTCCATGAGGATCAGGTCCACATGTGTGCCTGATAACGATATTTCAACTGCCTCTTCACCGGAGGAAGCTGTTACGACCCTGTACCCGTTCTCCGAAATAAACTGCGAACGGGCAAACATTGTGATTGCCTGGTCATCAACAAGCAGGATAGTTTTTAAATCAGTCATGCATACACCAGACCGGATACAGTAAATTTAAATTTATATTTTTAAAAAAAGTTTAAATACACTAATCCATTACCGGGTAATTTACCCGTAGATACATTGTTCCGGAACAGGCTTCACAATTCCCCGGATGACGCCTGGCGGAAATAATTACATTTAAGATATCATTAATTATTCCTGAAAACATATATTATCAGTTTTATTTCAGTGATTTCCGCTGAATTTTGTATTGTCACGATACCCCGTTGTTCACCGGAACCTGCTCTATTAAAGATGTCAAAACCCGGAGTTAACAAAAGCAGGGAGCACACCCTGTTTCTTGCACAGTTTAAACTCTATGTCAAGAATAATCCGGAGTAATAGCCGCGTGCAACGGGGCTTCAGATTTCGGACAGATATTCCGATATATGATTAATAGGTTCACAAAAATATGATTGACATTCCGGAAATATGAATGATAAAATAAACAGGGTTCAGCCATGTCAAAATTCAGGAGTCTACAGGTGCAAAAATTTTATGTGGTAATCACAGCTCTTCTTTTCCTGCATATACCCGTTAAAGCAATAACCGCTCCTGTCAATATTATTGATGATAACTTCAGCACTATCTCAATCGGGAAAACAATGGAATACCTGGAGGACAGGGCCGGCTCCATGACCCTGGAGGATGCACAGAAAAGCACCGCATGGAAGCTCAACACGGAGAAAGGAATTAACCTGGGATTCCCGAAATCCGCATACTGGTTCAGGTTCACATCAGAGAACAGCCTGGCCAGTACCGAATCATGGTATTTTGAGATTTCATACCCCATGCTCGATTCACTGAAGCTGTACGCTCCGGACGATAACGGCTTATACAGCATGATCGAAACAGGGGACCACCTCCCCTTCATCAAACGAGATGTAGACAACACCGGTTTTGTTTTTCACTTTGTAGACTCTCCCGGCGTTAAGACCTACTATTTCAGGATCCAGACAACCAGCGCCATAAACTTTGTTCCGGTTATGATGTCGCAGAAAGCCTTTTTTAAAAAGCTCAACACAGAACAGCCCATACTATGGATCTACTACGGCCTGATGATCGTAATGGCTATCTATAATTTTCTAATCTTCCTTTCGACAAGGGACAAGGATTATGTACTATATGTATTATTCATTGTATCATATATACTTATGCAGATGACTCTCAACGGCCACGCGTTCCAGTACCTGTGGCCCAATTCTATCTGGTGGGCAAATAATTCCCTTCCATTCTTCATCTGCTCCTCGCTGTTTTTTGTCGGTCTTTTCATAATTAGCGCTCTTGAAGCAAGAACAGCTTTTCCCGGACTCTTCAGGGTCATGCTGCTGCTCGTAGTTCTGCCTGCACTGGTTATATCAATACTGAGCCTTCTGATCAAATATACGATTGCAATAAAAATCGCCACAGCTTTTATCGCTATAGGTGCCGTTACCTGGTACATAGGTATTATCTATGCGATGATCAAAGGCTCCAGGCCTGCACGGTTTCACGTCCTGGGATTTTCAGGCCTCATCCTGGGAATAGTTCTTTTTGTGCTGAAAACATTCGATATACTCCCGCTCATGTTCGCCACACAATGGAGCCTTCAGATCGGCTCATCACTTGTTGTCGTACTGCTCTCTCTCGGACTTGCGGATAAAATCAACAACATGCAGTTCAAGCTGAAGAAGCTTCTTGAAAAACAGAAAAAAGACGAGGAGTACATAAGGGAGAGGGCTGAAACCCTTGAAGGAATTGTATACACGGCCAATTCTCTTACAGAGGAATTCCTGAAGATTGGCGATGAGCTGAATGGAATAGCCGGAATGTTCAACAAGGTTTCGATGGAGCAGGCATCATCGAGCAGCGAAATGTCGGCAACATTTGAAGAGCTTGTCGCAGCCACCGACAACATCTATGATTCAAACCTGAACCAGAAAGAGGAGGGCCGTAAATCCAAGGAGCTGGTCGGAACCCTATCCGACGCACAGCAGAGCATGATAAAAGAGAGCGTGCAGGTGCAGAAGAACATCGGCAGCATACTGGAATCAACACGCGAGACTGAGAACAATATCCAGATGATGACCGAAAAGATGGGCGTCATAAATACCGGCGGGCGGGAGATTGTCCAGTTTGTATCGATGATCGATGACATATCAGACCGCATAAACCTCCTTTCACTTAACGCCGCGATCGAGGCAGCCCGCGCAGGGGATGCAGGACGGGGATTCGCCGTTGTAGCCGACGAAATCGGGAAACTGGCGCAGGCAACAAGCGACAACTCCAAACAGATCGGTAACCAGGTCTCAAAGATCATAAGCGATATCGAAGAGGGTGCCAGCATCATGGGCAACACCAGGGCATCCACAGACATAGTGTTCAATATGATCGGCACCATTCAAAGCAACATTGAGGCAGTCAGGAAAATCATGGTAAGCCAGAACACCGCGCTGGAGATGGTCATCAAGCAGAGCGATATAATCGAAAAGATGTCCGGCGAGATTGTAAACTCCACCACTGAACAGAAAACTTCAATGGCTGAAACCATGAAAACAGTTGAAAGGCTTTCAGAAATGGCGCAGGAGATAGCCGGGGCAAATGAGAAGATAATGACCTTCATCCAGCTGATAAATAACAAAGCGAAAGAACTCCAGAGGGTAGTGGATATGGATGCCTGACCTTAAGCGGGTCACTCTTCAGTCAAAGGCTCACTTCTACTTTTTGACCCCCCTTCCCCCTTGTCTGTCGATTAAGGGGGCGGGAAAATACAGACATAGAACTATCTTTAATGAAATCTTTAATTCTTCCAGGAACCCGGGAAAAAAAGATCACCACGTCGACCTCTGGTCGCCTCGCAATGACGTTTACTTTTCAGTCAACCGCTTCTTTGTTTTAACCGCTTTCTTCGCCTTTGAAAAATACGGCAGAATAATCCCGGCAAGTTTTTCCGCATTCAGGCCGTAATCATCGAACAGCTCGGATGATGTACCGTGCGTGATGAAACAGTCAGGGAACCCGGCCAGCACTATTTTTTTAACACATAGTGCAGGATCAATATGGGAGTATATGTACTCGCCAAGCCCGCCGCTTACGAATGCGTTCTCAATAGTGATAAACTTTCTGCATCCGTTTATGACTCTCTCTATCCCCTTCACATCAAGGGGCTTGATCGAAAGAACATTCACCACTGTAGAACTTATATTATGTTGTTTTAGAAGAGCCGCAAGTTCAGAAGCATTCTGCACCATGTCCCCTGCCGCCAGTATTGCCAGGTCAGTTCCCCTTGAGAGCACTTTGATCTTTCCCGGAACAAACTCCCCGTGCGCCGAAACATCAAGCCGTTCACTCGCTGCAGTACCCCTGGGGTAGCGTATGGCCACGGGGCCGCTGTCATGCTTCCACGCGTAGTATATCATGTCGCGCAGCTCGGCGCCGTTTGAGGGCGCGAAGAACTGGAAGTTCGGGATATTGCGTATCATGGATATATCAAAGAGCCCGTGATGGGTCTCGCCGTCCTCGCCCACTATGCCTGCTCGGTCAATCAGGAAACGTACAGGCAGGTTCATAAGCGCGGTGTCATGTATCACCTGGTCAAGCGCGCGCTGCATAAACGTGGAGTATATTGCGATAAAAGGCCGGGCGCCTGTGGATGCAAGTGCCGCCGAAAAGGTTACTGCGTGCTGTTCGGCGATTCCCACATCAAAAATCCGTTTTGGAGCGACCTTCTCAAATTCGGCAAGGCCTGTCCCCTCTTTCATCGCGGCAGTCACTGCTACAACTGACCTGTCTTTTTTAGCGATCGCGGCAAGGGTCCGCCCTGCCACAGAGGAGTAGTTCTCGCCCGAGGCTTTAAGCGACCTCTCGCCGGTACATCTTTCAAACGGGCCTGTACCGTGAAATGTGCATGGGTCGAATTCAGCCGGCTGGAAACCCTTCCCCTTTTTTGTCAGCACATGGACAATCTTGGGGCCGGAATTAATCCTCTTTACCCTGTCGAGTATGTCGACCAGCTTAGCGATGTTGTGGCCGTCAACAGGACCAAAGTACCTGATACCCAGGTTTTCGAATAACTGCCCTGGTATCAGGAATCCTTTTGTTGTGCTTATAATCCTGTATATAAAACGGTAGATAAAATCACCTACAACCGGTATCGACTGCACAACCTCCATCGACTTCTTCCTGAACCTGTTGTAAAAACTTCCGGAAATCATCTCTGTAAGGTATGTTGATATGGCTCCCACGTTCTGGGATATTGAGTGTTCGTTGTCGTTAAGAATTATGATTACATCGTTGCCTATGTGTCCAATGTGGTTAAGCGCCTCGAATGCCATTCCCCCGGTGAGCGACCCGTCACCGATAACCGCCACGACCTTATAGTTTTTCCCGGCCAGGTCACGTCCCACGGCCTCGCCAACCGCAAGGGAAATGCTTGTGCTGCTGTGTCCCACGTCGTATGGGTCATAGGGGGATTCGCTGCGTTTGGGGAACCCGCTGATCCCCCCTTTTCTGCGGATTGCGCGGAAATCCTCGCGCCTGCCGGTTACTATCTTGTGCGCATAGGCCTGGTGACCAACGTCCCAGATTATCTTGTCAACCGGGGTGTTGAACACATGGTGAAGGGCCAGGGTCAGTTCGACCACGCCCAGGGAGGATGCAAGGTGTCCGCCGTTCACGGAGATAACATCGAGCATGTAACCGCGCACCTCCTCCGACAGAAGGGTCATCTCTTCAACTGAAAGTTTTTTCAGGTCCGCGGGGCTGTTGATTTTTTCCAGGATCATTTCAGGTATACCTTGCTATTACACAATCGGAAACCCGATCCAAAATGTCAATTTTTTGTTTATGGAATTCTGTGATTATTTGGGCATATCAGGGAGTTTGACACTCGAAAATATCGCTCAGAAAGAAGCTCCCCTCCGGTCACAATCAACACATGCCCCCTCCATGCCTGACAGGAATTATTAAAAGCTTTACTGCTCATAAGCTTCTTTTGGAACATTGTAAAATTTTTTTTATATCTTCTGCCTGCCCTGATGAGAGTCTCTTTTTTAAGTCTTATATAATACGGGAATGTCCTGTATCCAAGGAAGGATATGCCATCACGAGTAGTACGTATACAGGCTTTATTGAGGTGTATTTTCATGCGGTATTGTTCACAGAAAATTTCTATCTCATGTATATACCGGTTAAGCTGGTTTTTATCATCTCCGAATATTACAAAATCATCAACGTAACGCATGTAATTCCTGATTTTCAGTTTTTGTAAAATATAGTGATCAAGCGGCGTAAGGTAAATATTGGCAAAATATTGTGAGGTTAGATTGCCTATGGGGAGCCCTTTTTTCCTTTTAACAGGATCGAACAGATCATCGCCCTCAAAGTAAAAAAAGGGGCAATCCTGTTCGTTTGAATTGTCAATAATGAGATCAATAAGGGTAAGGGTTTTATTGCACTTGATTTTTTTGCGAATAAGCTCTTTAAGAATTAAATGATCGATTGAAGGGAAATACTTCTGAATATCGAATTTTACATAGTATTTATTCTGTTTAAGATAGCTCTGACACAGCAGTACCGCTCTATGCGTATCTTTGCCCGCACGGTTGGCAAAGCTTGTATCAACAAAAGTTTTTTCAAACAATGGCATGATAATATTGCATATGGCGTGGTGAACCACCCTGTCCCTGAACGGGGCAGCACTTATTTTGCGGAGCTTTTTATCGTAAATGTAAAATTCCCTGTATTCACCGGGCTGGTATTGCCCTGATACAAGTTCATGTCGTATCGCGGCGATGTTATCAATGAGGTTCCTGTTAAAACTGATAATATCAGGCCTGTGCCGCTTGTTTCTTGAGGCTCTGTACGCGGCATCTATGAGGTTTTCCGTGGAGATTATCGCGTCAAAAAGGCTGCCGTAGCGTTTCATTCTATAAAAAGACCCTGCCCATCCCGTCCGGTTTCCCTACCAGGGTACGGCAGGGTAAATATATTTATCTTCGCATAATGCGAAGAAAGGTATACGGGTTCATGTACCAACTCGCGTCCATGAACCCGTGAGCGCATGGCATCTCCGGAAGGTATTATAGAAAACGGAGCGGGCAATGCGAAAACCGTTGTTGTTGTTACGGTTATTCGCCCTGTTTTTGTTGCGATTGGCGGACCGCAGATTGTTACCGTTATTGTTCCAGGAGCCGCCGCGCAAAACGTTCCATTTTTTACCGGTATTCCTCTCAACCGGCGGATTTGATATACCCGCCGAGCATTGAGCCAATTTCGTCACAGCGTTCAACAGCATACGCAAAGCTGTTTTTCGCAATGAGTTTCGCATCGTAACTTATTTTAACAAGCAGTTTCACTTCGTCAAATTTTACCGAAAGCATATAAAGTTCACGTCTGTTCGGTTTTGAGTATTGCAGATTATTGAGCATAATCACAAATTCGAGCATTGTATTTTCAATACGCTGCCCCACTGAAAACCGTTTTGACTTTGGAAAGCCGTCTGTTTTATTAAACAGCCAGAGCATAAAATCATAAGATTTCTGATATAATTTTAATTCTGACATAGTTTACCTGTATAAGGTTCTTTTTCTTTAAAAAGAAAAAGAACCAAAAAGAAAATTCCAGTAATCCGGTTGGCCAGCAGCCCAGCAGACCCGTTAATAAACGGAGCGGGCAACGCGAAAACCGACGACGTAGTAACGGATAATCGCCCCGTAGTTGCGAAAGGCGGACCGCAGACTGTAACCGTTATTGAACCAGGAGCCGCCGCGCAAAACGCGATACTCGCCGCCATCAGCGCCTTCCGGGTCTTTTGCAGGACTTTTGCTATAGTAATCACTATCATACCAGTCCCAGCACCACTCCCATACATCGCCATGCATGTCGTACAGACCCCAGGCATTGGGCTTAAAACTGCCTACTACCGTTGTTTTTTCCCTGTATGTTCCCTTACCGCTATTATAAGGGCAATTACCGTCAAAATTTGCCATGGAACTGTCAAGTTTATAGCCGTAACAAAATGCAGTTGTTGTTCCTGCCCTGCAGGCGTATTCCCATTCAGCCTCTGTGGGGAGCCTGAATCCGTTGCCACCTGCAATTGTTACTGTCCATTTTATATTATCATTTTTATTTGTATTGCCGGGATCTTTCCGGTTTTTATCTACATTGTAATAAAGTTTTAAACCATACTTTTCGCTCATTTTATTACAGTACTCCACAACATCATACCAGCTCACATCTTCTACAGGAAGATTATCCCCTTTAAAACTGGAAGGGTTCGTACCCATTACATCCTCATACTGCTTCTGAGTTACCTCGTATTTACCTATCCAGAAAGGAGAAACAGTTACAGTATGCTGCTTTTCATCAGTTCCCCTTTCTGCCTCGCTTTCGGGACTACCCATTGTAAATGTGCCATCTGTCACCAGCACAAATTCCATATGGCCAAATGTAGCTGTTTTACCTGTCTTATAATCCCCTTTTTTCTTTAAATCAGCAATATACTGCTGCTGTTTCTTCTGCTCCTCTGCCTGCAGCCTTTGCTGTTCGGCTTCTTTTTCATTCTTTATTTCTTCCTGTATTTTCGCATATAGTTCCGGCTCAGTATCGCTGTTAATCCGGTCAACTTCAAGGACCTTTGCCATTGCATTATATTTTTTAACTGCCGCTAATGTGACAAATTTCATCATGCCGCCAGTCATGTATTTACGGGCTTCTTTGAGCATACTTTTAGCATCAGAGGTCTTATCGTCAAAGTTATATATCTGCGCCCTGTCTGTATATGACTTCACCTTGAATACAAGATAGTTTTGGCCTGTCTTCTGCGTAGCCTCAAGTTTGGTATTGTACCTGGCCTCGATTGAACCCTTTGCTTCGCTTTTTATTTTACCGGCTGCCTCAAGTGCTTTTCTGTACTCGGCATAACCCTTATCAAAGCTGTAATCTCCACAGGCGGAATCACCCAGCTTTTCGTGCAGGCCGCATATTGCAACATAGCATGAATCGACAGTGCCGTATATTGCAGATTCAAGCTTCTTCACATTTTCTCCGTAAAACTCCGGCGGTATCTCCTTCTTCATCTCCTCTTTAAGGTCATTATATTTGCCTATTATTTTATTTAAGGATGACTCATCGGCCTCGCTTTCGGATTTAAACTTTGCGTCGATGTTCTCCATCTCCGGCTTGTACATCATGGCATAGGCGGTATCGCCCCGTTTAACAACCTCATCCCTGAAATTTTTTATCTTTTCCCTGTTTTCATCGGTCAGCTTTGTATCAAGCTTTTTCACTACAAGGGTGTACTTCTCTATGGCATCCTCATATTCCTTTTCAGCGAAAGATGTATCCCCCTCTTTCAGGTGCTTCTTTGCGATCTCGATTATGCTCTGAACAGTAGTATCATCTGATTCAAACTGCAGGACCTGAATGTTAAATTTCTCGGAGCCGGATATTTTTATAGTCTTTATATCCACACTGGAATTAAAATCAGTTGGAGCCTTTGAAATATCAATTTTGTATTTCGGATTTATCAGCTATTTAGCGGCTTCCTCTGCAAACCAGTCTGTCTGGCTTTCCTTAAAAGTCTGGCTAACCCTCGATGTAATGCCCATTTCAAGGGTCTTACGGTTCCTGTCCACGCGCTGTACGGATATGGTGATATTCCCGCCGTCAATACTCACCTCGCCGTGTATAATCACGTCGGCATTGATCCCTTCCGCTATCTGGCTAATGCAGCTTTCATCGTCGCAGCCCGATACCATGATCTTTTTAGCCTGGTCATACATTGCTATTACAGTATCGTCATCAAGTATGTTGTACTCATCGCCGCTTATGTCCATGATAGTACTGAGCATCTTTCCCCTTATACGTTCAAGGAGCTGCTTCTTTACACCCTCGCCTGCAAGGTTTTTAATATACATTTTTTTCTGCTTCTGCGGGGCATTTTCATCTTTTCCGGCCATTACCGCAGCAGAACTAAAAAGAATTAATCCCGCGATAAGAATTAAAGTTATGTTCCGCAGGGGCAGGGTAGTTGCGTTATAAATTTTTAGTATGGTAACGTTTTTTTTACCTGTCATTATATAATCTCCTATTTTACACCGCAGAGCTGTTTTATCTTTTTGATATTTGATTCATTGTAACCTTCGAACCTGCCGAGTATTTTGTACTGCTTATCTATAATAAATGTCACGGGATATTTCCTTACATTATATAATTTCTGTATATTGCCGAAGGGATCAATGTAGGCGTTTTCAGCCACGCCAAGGGATTCGGCACTGAGACCTGCTACATCTGCAGTCTCGGCGTATATGCACATGAGCGATATGCTGCCGCCGGACGATACGGAAATACTTTTAAGTTCGGGGAGTTCCTTTCTACATGGAATGCAGTTTACAGAGGTGAAATTGACAAGCAGTGTTGAATCGGCAGGCATGGAGTCAAGCATCTTATAAAATATAAAGCGTTCACCTTGAATATTGTAAACAGCGAAATTTTCAGCTGTTGTATCGGCCTGTATTATACCAACAGAAAACAGAACGAGCATAACAGCAGGAAGGACCCTTAATACATGTAAGCGTTTCATTGTACACCTTCGGGTTAAAAATTATTTCCGGGCAGATACTTAATGAGTTATTAGTGTAAACCTGATGAAAGGAATAACGAAAAGTCAAGGAAAATTAAAACCTGTCAGTTAGATTGAAGAGGACACGGGAAGTGAGGAGTATCATCTGTTCGGGAAGGTATTTGATTGTAAATTGCAGAAGCCCGTTTCATACAACACTGCTTTGCAGAAAGGTTTTCCTTACTGAACGGATATTATATTTAAAAAGCGGGTAAGGCGTGCAACCCCTTAAAAATCTCCTGCATCTTATAGTCGTCTTATAGTCGTCTTATAGTCGTCCTATAGTCGTCTTATAATCGTCCTATAGTCGTCCTTCACAAACCGCAGAAAATTTGAAAATTCGGCTCTTTCCGGATTGTTGGGGAAACCAGCAACATAGCTGATTTCTCCCTGTCCCCCAAAGGGGGCACGTAAATGGAAACAATTAGTGATTCAAGGAACAAGAATA
>Ga0116171_10003146_pt1 | contig 15320 bp, 17 predicted proteins | sample AD_JPNHW2_MetaG_FD_89798 | JGI IMG/M metagenome (GOLD analysis project Ga0116171, IMG submission 89798) | Active sludge microbial communities of municipal wastewater-treating anaerobic digesters from Japan - AD_JPNHW2_MetaG | ecosystem: Engineered > Bioreactor > Anaerobic > Digestate | place...
ATCCTTTAATTCCTTTACAATGGCCGAGCCCTGCTGCTCACAGACAGTTATAGAAGCCTTAACTTCAGCTTTCTTATTCTGTAACTCAGTCATACTAGCTTTTGCATTGTCCAGCAATTGCTTAGCCTTGTTTGTATCAACCATTTGTATGCTCCTCTAGTGCACTAATTGCTATTGCTACTACATTATCCGGAATATTGTGTTCCTTTGCAAATTCTCTAAGCATCATTACAGGGTCAGATTCCCTTAGTTTGTTACTTCCGTCCGCTAAGGTTGTAATAAAGCTTTCTAACTTGCTAGCCATAACCTTTGTTTCAGAAATACTTGTTAAATTGAATATCTCTGTTCCTGGTTTAGCGCATTGTAATGGTTGTATCTTTATTTTCATACCACCACTGTCGGAGATATCTAGGATAACGTAACTAGCAACCCTGTTGATATCTCCAATTGCTGCAGATACCCTTGCCATAGCTCCAGGAGAAACGTATGTCGTAGAGACTCCCGGACCCTTCGCTTGCTTATCAGCTACATTCCATACTGTTTCAATTCCCCAAGCGTCGTGGTAGTGACTACACAACACTACATCGTATGGCAACGAAAGCTGTGAGTAGACTACGTGTGGAAACAGCGCTGGCTTGTTAATAATGTTTGCATGCGCAACCAGAATCCTATAACAGTCAGAGTTAGAATGCTTGTACTTTTTCAGGGCATCTTCTATACCATGATAATAACTTTGGAAGTCTATCTGGACATTATATTTCCTAAATAAATCCTCCTTAACTTCTTCTGCTGTCTCTTGGCTATCAATGAGCTTAAATGGGTACTTATCAATATACGGCAGCAAGTTTACCATGCGGGTTCCACTAGAAGACGTTAGTAACTGCTGCCCGAACATATCGTGGTTCCCTAATATAGCGTATCCAGGAACATCACAATCCTTAAAGCAATCTATCACCCGAATAATGGTTTCAGGCTTTGGACTTGGTGTGCTAAAAAAGTCCCCTCCGCAGATCATACAATCTACTCGCTGTTCTGTAGCAACGGTAGCAATCTCCGAAAGCTTAGTTAAGATAGCTTCAAAGTAGTTGTCTGTTCTCGATACTGGGTTTGTGCTCTGTAAGTGACAGTCGGTGAAGTAGAGTATACGCATTTACTCTCCCCCGCAATGATGCTCAAAACCTGCTTTTACGTCTTCTGGGTTAATTACCGAGAAGCACGTAGGACAGACACCAAGAGAATCGAGAATACTAGCGTAATTTTCGGTGAGTGTTGTCTCTCGATCCGCAAATTCGGCTAGTTCAGTTTTCAAGGTTTCAGTACGCTCCGTAAACTTCCTTAATGAGCTATGCTGCTTATCAAGGGCCGATAACAGGGCTAGTGTGTCATCCGCTTTTACTAAGTTAGGACACTGTTCTAGCAAGTATACAATAGTTTTCTCCCTTTCACGAATATCCTTAAACCAAACTGTATTAGCCTCTAAGTCTTTATGAAGTTTTTCTAATGCTTTAAGCTTTGTTAGCTGCTCTTCTAACTTTTCAAAATCAAGCGTACTCTGGATGCTATCCAGGTTAGATTCTTTATTCCTGTATTCTATAACTTTAGATGCTAGGGTTTTAAGAGACGATTCATGCTGCTGTAACGTCTGAAGTTTCCCACTTAAACTAGAAGTCTTCTTAATAAGCTCCTCTAGCTTTCCAAGTAACTCCTTGTGTATCTTTATATCCTCAAAATCACCTAATGTTTCTTCTGTTTCTTTCTTTTGCTTTTCCAATATCCTAATCGCCTTGTCATTATCTCGCACCCGCATATTCAAAACTCTGATTGCGGTGTCAAATTGATCGACTTTGCAGAAAGCTGCTAGTCTGCGGGCACGCTCTGGCCCAGACTCGCTTGTTCCGAATGGCGCTGACCCCTGTTCTGAGAAATTCAACCCAGATGGCGAAGTTTCGCCCGGCAGCACGAAATCCCCGATGCCTAGAAGGGTATCCACCTCAGCGGGAACCCCATCCCCCACGGAATTATACTCAATTGGTTCTTTTCCCGCCTCCTGGACACAATACCCATTCCGGTTATTGCCCTTAAACCTAGTAATGATTGTACCATTATCCAGAGTAAGGGTAACAGAACAGGCACTAGCACCTTTTCGCAGAAACTCAGACCCCCGTGGCTGATTCTGGATTACCCAGCGAAGTGCTCTGACAATACTGGATTTTCCGCAGTCATTCCTGCCAACTATGACAGTTATACCGTTACTTAGTTCAACCTCACTGTACTCATGAGATTCAAAGTTCTCTAACTGAATCTTAGTAATTGTAGGCATCGTGTGGTTTGTCTGTCCAGTTACTAGAAGACGGATCAAAATCTGCTACTGACCTGCCAATCTCCTCTTTAGCATCCGGGGAGCAGTTATGACCGCAGTTACAGTGATCGAAGTCGCCCTTTGCGCACGAACAAGTACTGCAACCACACTGCGGGCAAACATCCGGTGCGGAAGCCATATCTGGGTCCCCAACACCTTGGATAGGCACCTCGCTACCTATCCCTAGAAGACTCTGCTGATTTGCAGAAGTCTTTGTTAGCAATAGTTCTTTACTTTCAACCCACTGGATAAGCTTTCCGTAATGCTCCTCCTCATCTCTTCTTAACTCTTTAAAAAACTCTCGTAGCCTGGCATCATTTGTCCGTATTGCTTTCTCCATGTAGCTCCGGATAGCGGATTTCTCCTCTTCGATAGCTACACGTAGCATCTCGATGTCCTTTGCAGCATCTTCTGGCGTACCAGACGCTGCTGCAAACACGTAATCTAGTGCGCGCTTTCTGTATGACATGTTTTCACCTTTTGTGTAAACCTCTCATGCGGGTAGCTGCAGGTATAGCCCTATACAGCTTATCTCGCAGAATATTAAGTTCCTCGTCATTGAATATCTTGATTGTTGGCAGTCCTGTAGCCATAGCCCCCCGATCAGCAACCAAGTTAACAAAGAAATCTTTACTTGCATTTTTAGCATAGTCGTCGATATCTTTGTAATCTCCCGGAAATCTTATAACCTTAGTTGTGAAGTTAAAAGGTGCTTTTTCTAGTTGCTCACGAACACGGTCTAATGCGTTTTCTCCGGTTTCATCCTTATCCGGGATAATCGCTGCAGAGTTGCAGTAGCGTGTTAACAAACAGCTTCGTTCATCACCAAAGAATGCCCCCATAATGGCTACTGCATTTTGAACACCCTTCTGCGCAAGTGCCATTACATCAAAATACCCCTCAACTATATAACAAAGATTTTGCTGTATTACCGTTTTCTTCGCTTGTGGTAATCCATACAGATACTCTTTTTTAGGAAAATGAGTATTAATGTATTTTACAGTATCTCTATTTCCCGTAAACTCTCGTCCTGCCAAAGCAACAACATACCCGTAGGAATCCTGAATTGGAATAATGATACGACCAGATAACGCAAATCCTAGAGAAGTTACTTTATTATCTTTGTAGCACTGAAGAAAATCTTTATTGTCTGTCGGTAAATAACCTAGACAATACTTTTCAATAATTTCTTCAGTAAGATGTCTAGAATCTTGCAGGTAAACCATTGCCCTCCTGCTTTCGAGTAAGCAATTGTGGAGGGCAACGGCAACCTGTGTATTCTGCTTCATCTCTTGTTCCGTTACCGGATTTTCAATGAAGTGATACATTATTTTACTAGCAACTACTCTTCACCGGCAACGACATAGTCAACCGTATCATCTAAGGCATCTTCTGCTGTAGTGTAATCCCCACCTCCAGATTCCACTGGATGATTCTTCGTAGCTTCTAAAGCCTCTTGCTTTAGGTCATCCGGAGTAATCCCGGCTTCCTTAAGAGCTTCCTTGATACGCTCCTTCCCAACAGCCTTAATACCAGTATGGTAAGTGTAGGTTGGGCCACGTTGCTCAATAATCCCGGCGTTGATTGCCGTCTGTAGAATAGATGCCCAAGCATCCACCTGACGTCCGTCATAGTAAATTGCCAGGTGACTAGGAGTCTGCTGTCCGCTCTTCCAGCCCTCGGTTCCAGACACCTTATTCTTTGTGACTTTAACCCTGGACAGAATCCCCACCTGCATCCCGCTCTCTTCAATGGCCTTAACACGGTCAACCTGCAACCGGATGGAGAAGTTATGCTTCAGCAACTGCCCACCGGGTGTTGTATACACAGGCTGGCCATTAGGGCTATACGCACCTAGCTTTTCCCTTACCTGGTTTGTGCAAATCAGCAGACCATGCGCCTTTGTCACAATCCCAGTTAGATTTTTAATACCTTCTGTCCACGCTTTAGCCTGCGCGGCAACCTGCACGTTATCCGCATAGGAGGCATTAGGATGATCTCGTATCTTCTCAACAATACTCTGCGCCTTAGCCAGCGCACCTCCAATGGAGTCAATAACCATTAGGACTCCACCATGCGTAAAGAACATGTGCGCAGTTGAAACAACCTGCTCAATGATATCAGAAGGAAAGTAAAGCAAGTCATTAATGTTGACGCCCATTTGAGACATCCACTTTTGCGAATGGGCATCATGATAGGCAAATTCGGTATCAGCTAGCAAGCAAGGTAGTCCCTCGCGCTGTGCAGACGCAATTGCACGCATAGCAATTGTGGATTTACCTGCTCCCTCTTTCCCATATATCTCGATAATACGGCCCCTCGGGAACCCACCAAGGTTCCCGAGAAGCGTGTAATCAAGGTCATAGAAACCAGTGTCAATGACACCTTCTACAAGGTCTATATCCTGATAGACCTGCACTTGGCAAGATCGCATGAACGAATTATTGTTCATTTTGTCCTTGCTCATCTCCGCCATCAAGGATTTTAGTGTATCCGACGTTGCCATTTATTTACTACTCGTTGTTTCCAAACAAGATAGAACCTGCGTCGGCAGAAAGCTCAGGACGGCTCTCTGTTACAATAGCCTGCTGAGGAGTAGCATGCAAGAACGGACGAACCTGCTCACGAATTTCAGAAGCTGCTCTAAACAACTCAGGAGAAACGAGCTTTCCTGCCTTCAGATCCTCTATCTGCTCTTTGTAGAAATCAGCAGTTGGGAAGACGGGTTCGTAGTATTCCCCTCCGCCCTTCTGATTTTTCTTCGCCTTTGTCTTGATAACAGTAACAAAAGCCCACGGTGCAATCTGCAACTCGCGGATTAAGTAGCTGTTGATAACATCCTGAATCCAACGATCTGCAACGTAGCGACCACTCTTAGACAGCCTTAGAAAGTACGGCTTCCAAGACTTTATCTCGTCTGGCTCGTTCATATCCTTGAGCATAATCAATAGCGATCCCTGTTCCTTGCACAGGACATCGTTAGACATACCAGGGCTCTTGCGAGTCTCACAGAACGGGCATGTTGCACACAGCGCGCTGTAGATAGGCTGCTGGGGGTTCACTAGATCGAAGGATTCGCACACCTTGCGCCCACCATCCCACTTCTGCCGTGTCACCTGATAGTCGAGGAACAGGCATTGAAGCTGGGTAGTGTCAGGAAAGTCCGGAGCAAGACCTGAATCCTGCTTTAGAACATGGAAAAACACGCCTGCTGGGCGAGAAAGCTCAGGAGTCACAACGGCCTTCTGGCAAATGCGGATACTCCCGTTCCAACGAGCGTCTACAGGAGGAGTCGGAATTTCAAAATCAGCAGATGGTTTGTAAATATCTAGACCAGTCATTTTTGTATTACTACTTTCTGTTAAAAAACGATACTTTAGTTTCTGTTAGAGTGAGCCGAAGCGGTTTAACCCGCTGACTTCGTCAGCGTGGTTCATCTCCTTACGTGCTCGATTAACTTGGCTTTCACGGCCGGGATCATGTCTTTTGTTACTCTTCTTGTTTGCTGCTGCCGCTTCAATTAAGTCTCTTTCATCTTGTGTTCTCCTTATTTCAAAACACTCAGGACACTCGATATTAACTCCTAGTGTTCCTGTCATCAAGTATTCCGGTAAGTTTTTCTTAATATGGTTGCACACTATAGGTACTCTTCTTTCAAAAAGCGCTTTGCATACTCGCACATCAGCAAGGCTTCTGCCCTATTGTGATGCTTCTTATACTTCAAAAACGAAGCTGCATCCGGAAAGAGCTCTAATGCCTTACGACGCGAACCTTCTTTGTCTGCGCCTTTAAGCCCAATCTTAATCTTCCACACAGTAGGCGGAACAAACTTATGTCTCAGTTTCAGCGCTATCAGCGCCATCTCCCATAGCCCCTCATTCTGCCCAAAGGTGTAGGCAGAAACTTTTCCATCGGACTCCCTCGCGTGCACTGATTCCATGATAACAAAAGGGTGCTCTACCTCGCTAACAAGATCCTCTAGAAGTTCAAACATTCCAGATGGATTGGATTTTGGCTTCGGAGTCTTTGACTTTCCAGTTTTTTGCATGAAAACTGGGCAGTCTTCGATTCTGAAGTTATTTGGGTTATGATAATCTAATAGAGTTACTGCCCCCGTGACCCCAGGATCTATCCCGATTATGCCAATATCAATCATGTAAAAGTCCAAACCTCCTTTTTGCCATTTTCACACGTTCTTCCCTACGGGTTTGTTGCTCAGCGTAGTTTACAGCGTGCTTAGCACTCTGTTCGGACACTTCATCAATCTTCTTAATATCCAAACCAATACCATTCCATGTTATGATTCCGGATTTAATATCATTTTCCCGGAATAGCGCCTGAATTGCTTCTACCAGTAGGTTACTACCCTTTATCTGCAACATAACCCAATATGGAATCCTAGGAGATCTGTCCGCAAGTTTAATTATGAATTCTTCGCTGTGTTCGTTACCTAGGTATTTCAATCGAATTTCTTTACCTTCATCCCCATTCTTACATGTGAAGGTAAAAACGTAATCGCCCTTACGAGCTAAAAGGGTGTAGTCATCTGGATACGAAACAACTTGTCTATACTTGTAGGTATTTCGGATATGTTTATTAAAGTAAGTACCTTTACTGCTGCTGTTCTTAAAACCGGAATACACTACGAAAGGAACATTCTTAAATTCGTATATTTTATCGTTAACAAAGCGAATATACAGGCATTCCCCGCTATTATCATATGCAAATTCAGATATTGACGCTGAAGCTACCTTATGAACCTGCATTTGTCTTTAATGCTTCATGTAGTGCTGTGTCTGTCTGCGATATTACATGTTTCTGCAGAAAAGACACGCCCCGTTCCCCCATATAGTCGAACAGTAAGCAGTATAGACGCAGAAATGCTGTTGCTGCGGTTCGACCTGTTTCCTTGTAAACCTGACAATTACTACCAGATACCTCTTGAAACGTGTAGTACCACTTCAAGGAGGTTCCATCGGTAATTACTCCCTGCTCAATCTTAAACCCCGAATATTCAAATACTTTTTTCTTACTCGTCTCGCCCATACTCAACCGGGGGAGATCCCGGGTACTTAGCATCAAGTACCTTCTTGAAGTTTAGTACATCCCGTAAAGACACTTTGTATAACTTACGGTTAATTACCCTATAGCGGATTTTTCCTATGTACATTAAATTCCTCAAACGGCTGATGCTATAGTGTCTAATAGTACCATGCTTATCTTTGTAAGTCAAAAGCTTAATAGCTTCTCTTGTTAGAATCCATGTATCAGGATTTCCCACCTCTAAATAATTCTGCATAGTTTACCTTCTCTTCTTCCTGCAGAAAAGCGGAGTTTATAGCCTCTTTTGGTGTTTTTTCCTCAAAGTAACCCGAGTCCTCTTGCTCTAGGATGTCCATGCTGGGACATAATGCCCCCGAAGACGAATACTGCTGCTGTAGTGCCGTAATCATCCTACTCACGGTATCCCTATCGGAGCTGGCAAGGTTTAGAGCTATCTCAACTCGCTTCAGGATAGCTGCTAAGTGACATACCTGCATGTTAAACTTATTTGTATACAGGTAGGTTTCACCCTGCCTGGCTTCGTCCGCACTCTTCTCGGAACAAGCGTTGAACGCTGCCATCAAGCGCTTCTCCGCCTTCTCCCACTGCTTCACTACTGGGAGAATCGCCTGGTAAATATCCGACAAGTAAGAATAATAGTTCTGGTAACTATTAAGACACCTAATGCAATCTTCAAAAGTTGGATACTCAGGTAAACGTAACGTAGGTCTATTTTCACACGCTTCGTTTATCTTCCCAATGTCCAATACCGGCAAGTTTGCCAAGTAGGTAAGAGTCGAGTCTACTAGCACATTTAGTAGTTCTTTTTCTTTAATACGCTGCTTTGCCAGTATGTCTCCATACGCTGCTCGCTCATCGCAGGTAAGCTGTTTTTTGCTTTTCAATTGCTGAATCAGCTTCTCTTCCTCATAAGCAAGCGGCTCATGAGGTGTAATGAGCGCGGGTCCAATTTCGACAAGCAAAGGTGCTGTTTCGGTAATCGCTGTAATAAGTTCTTGCTGATGCTCGATTGCGCCAGTTTCCTGTTCCTGGGGAACAGCAATTTCCTCAATAGGAGTTTCAGCAATAAACGGGCAGTCGATATCTTCAGAATTAGCATTCTGTATAGTATCGACTGTAGGTATTATACCCTCAATACTAACATTCGGTAAACTTTCAATAAGTTTATCGGCTGCTTTTTCTATTTCTGAAGCTGAGGAGTTTGGTTTCTCTTTTACAAATGTATTAGTATCTCCGCTATTAGTAGCACCAAACAGTTTAGCAAAATCAGTGCCCCCGCTACCCTGAGCTGTCTCGTACTCCATATCTTCTTCATCGTATTCATCTATTTCTTCCTGCTGATTAGTTGTTTCTATCGTGTTATCTGCCGGAATAGCAAAAATAGAAACATAGGACTCGTCAATGCTCATTATAAACTCCACAATTCGGAACAGCACACAGGTTCGCGCACTCTTCGGCTAGTTTCATATTATCCGCGTACTTACGATAATAACGCGAAAGTTGCCTCCAGGACATAAAGTTACGATCATTAAAAATCCCGTGGTGGGCGTCGCATGTCCCACCTCCGTGCTTGGCGAGATGACTCACCTCTGTGTGCATACAGGAGATAACCTTGTAACCAGCAAGGCGCAGCTTCACACCCAAATCATTGTCATCAGCAGTGCATGGGTTGAACTCTGGAGACAACCCTTTCACCTGCATTAAGGCAGACCGGCGAATTCCGGAAGCATACGCAAACGCAGACCCCAGTCTCCCAGCATTCTGTCCTAAGATCCACCCAATAGATGGATCAGCTTCAAAATGTTCGATAATGGGGTCCTTAAACGGGTGGTGTGTCATGAAATCACTAGAGTTCAAGAACACATACTTCCCTCTAGCCATAAAGAACATCCTGTTCCACGCGGTAACAATTCCAGACAAATCTGCTGAGAAGATAAGGGTGCAATGCCTTCCAGATTCTATGATTCCTTTTCTGTAAGACATCATCATATTGTAAGCAAATAAACTCGTGTTATCACAAAGGAATATGTACTCATCATACTCTTCCCTCGCTGCACGCGCCATGGAAAGCTGCAGAACATCCGCTTCTGAAGGACTGGTTAGAGTACTCATGCAGAGGGTTGTTCTGAACATATCCTCTTCAGCGTAGTCTGCCCAGTCATTCAGCATAGACTCATATGGTCTATATTCATCTCCCGGAGTAGTGATAACACAGTTCTTTCCCCTTATTTCATCATACGGAACTTCTTCAGAAAGTACAGTCCACATAATAGGCTGCGCGTACTTAGTTATAGCTACCCCCGGCTTAGCTTCGGCAGACCTTGCATGAACTCTGTTCTCAAACATCGGTCCACGAAATCCACCGTCCTCAAGGGCTTTGCAAATATTGGGTATAGTAAACTCTGTATCGCGTACCAGGTCAATAGGTTGATCGTCAACTGAACCACTATTGACTATATCACACGCAGTAACTAAGAAATCCGGAGAGTGAACAATAACCTTACCAGTAACCTTAAGTCTGCGAAGTAGCTCCGAGAATATCCACTTAGCTATACCCAAACTACGGATATCAATAATAATTGTATCGTAGTCAGTCGCTGGCAAAGCATTAAACATCACCCCAGAGTCTACCAGATCCTTTATCTCAAACATGTCTACCTGGCTCTTGTCAATAAAGGAATCTACAGGTACCTGATATAAAAAGTTAGCGTCAGCGATAATAGCTGTTTTAGTAGGCATTAGTGATACCGCTCCATGGGATCAACCCCCCATTTCTCCTTGAAAGCTTGTTCGTTAATCTTTTCGGCAGTCTTAAATTCCGGGAGTAGTCTCCCAGTCATGTTCTGCTGATGGGTAACCGGAGAACTGTAATCTGTTACACCAACATAGCCCTCCCGCAAGCATCTGTGCCAATAATCCGTATCTTCAAATGTTTCTACCACGTAGCGTTCGTCGAAGAGCCCAATATTGGCTAATCTCCTAGGAGTCGTCGCCCACACGGCCCCGGAAAAATGCCGGAAACTCCAAATCTTCCAATTGGGGACAGGAACGATATTTTCAGGATAGCTAACAACAGCGAGGCGGGGATTATCTTCAAGTAGTTTCATTGCATCCCAATACCATGACCAATTATCATGATGAGCGTCATCGCTCTGCATAATAAGGATTTTAGTATTCATCATCTTCGCTGTTGCGAATTCAAACCCTACATTAACAGCTTTAGAAAAGCTTAGGCGTTCTGGAATCTTAAGCCAGTAATCTGCAGTAAGTCCAAACTCATCGAGTTCTTTCTGAGTTTCCTCGTAGCCTTCCCTAGCAGTATCACTCTCGACTACAACAACACACGCTTTCCATTCAGGATCAAACGTTCGCATTGTTGCAGCAAGCTCCACGGCTTTATCGTGGTTCAATACAAGAGTGGGAATCACAATTACCCCTGTATACTTGTCATCTGGAACCGTAACCCGCTTAAAATCTTTTAGAAGCATACTTTTTTAATCCTCTCTTCCCTTGAGAACTATCGGGGTATCGACTTCTACGCCCGTTAAATCAGGTTTACGCCCACTTGAGTAACTAGTAGACGCGGCAGCTACCTTATCAATGTGGATGTTCTCTGTGTACTTCTTAGCTACCGCTAACGCTATGTCAAAGAACCAAAACTTGTCTATAAATCTCTTACCAATATAGAGCTTAAGGAGTGGTTGGTTAATACCCGAGAACAAAACCCCTTTAATTTCTGCTGGGGGGTCGTCTTCAGAAAAGCTAACATCCTCCGGAACAACCCATACCGGCTTCCTGCTGTCGCTACGGCGTTTCCTGCGCCCCATCGTAAAACCTCCATAGAAAAGAAGCCCCCTGGCCAGGAGAGGCCGGGACTCCCGGTGCCTTCCTCTTTTCCAGGATTATAGCCCAAACCTCCGTAAATTGTCAAGTAGGGGCCTAGAAAAATTTCTAGGCCCCATTAGGCTCGCCTACCTGTCCCTATTTTTATTTATCAGTCATACCATTCCCGACCCTTAAAGCGCGGGTATCCTGGTTTCTCACCCGCCTTGACGCGGCGAAAGAAAGCCTTGAATGCAAGGTCAACTCGAACCGCTACATTCTGCAAAACTTGAGAGTGAACGCCTTGAAGCTCCGTCCATGTCTCTTTGAATACCTTAAGCCTGGATTGTTGCTCAAAACAGGAAATAGAGTATTGTCGAGATTTATATTCCTGCTCTCTATCTGCAAGCATCCAGTTATAGACTTGCCAACAGGTGTTCAGCGTTTGTCCCAAAGAACGAACCTGTGGTTTGGTCGGATACAGCCTATATTTTAAGCAAATCATTTGCATAACTATAGTATACTACACAATCGCTGAAATATCAATAGAGAAAAAGAACGGCCTGTATCCCCAGCCCTAAAGGGCTGGGGATACAGGCAGCATTTTGGTAAAAGTCGTACCGGATTTGCATGTTATAGATGTATCAGGGAAGTCGCGATGAGGTTTCGTACGGACTTCAATAGCTTGTCCGCGTAACCCCAGAAACTTCTTATCTCCGACATTAGATACACTAACTAGTTCCTGCAGCATATGCACAACCTGAATTACATATGAAGAAAGCTTACGAGAATTAACACATAGAGAATCAGTATAGCTTCCGTTTACTACTGATTCTAGCATATCCCACACTTCATCAGGCATTCGGATAAGAGTTACCTCTGACTGCTGTTTCCTCATAAAATTAGTAATACATTGTAAATGAGTGAGAACATTATGTAGTAATGGGACTAGTTCACTAACATTCTCTCCATCCTTGGTAACACTATCACTATCACTATCGTTATTACTTACAGTTGGTAAAACTTCACCACCATATGTATTTTTATCCTCAACCACATCAAGTGTGCTACTATCGCTATTCTCGGAAGCAACTACATCAAGTGTGCTGCTATCACTATTCTCAACAGCAAACGTATCTACCGCCGCTGCCTCTTCCGTCTTCTTGTTAGAACGCATTTTAAAAGCCCTAGCCATTATTAAAACTCCTATATGCTACAGTGATCATTGGTACAGAATTTTTCTGCATCCGCTTCTTCGTGTTCAATCTTTTGAAAATCGACTGGTTTAATACTTTTTGTTAGTTCTTCATATTTTTCTTGTGTAATTTCCTCCTCGGGCATCTGTGGAAATGCTCCGTAGTCCAGCCTAGGTAGAAAACTTATCCCCTTAAGCTGATACTGATAGTAATTTAAGGCATTTGCTAACTGCCCCCTGTCTGTCTCCGGATCGAAAGATACCGTATAACTTACTTGGTTATCTGCCCAGTATTTCTGGAGAAACGCCGCCATGGCTAGATGTTCCCACATGCTCACAGTCTTCGCACTACGAAGCTTTCCCCCCATATCATCATAAGCAAGAGGAATCTCCACGACAACCGTGCTGTCCTCCTGCCCAACACAGGGTTCGATGTGGTAGCCAGCTTTAGCCAATGGTGCCAGCAAGTCACTCCCCTTCGCAAGCCGCACTCTCCGGATCATATAGAGAGCTTCAGGCCAGTGTGCCCCTGGGGTTGCCCCGGCCAGCTTGCTGATAGTCCCAGAGGGCTTGACTGACGTGGTTTTCTTTGACTCCGGGACGCACAGCCACTCTGAGTATACCTTGTCATAGTAAGCGATGGTTTTGTAACCCTCCTCACACCACTGCCGGTATGTCTCGATGCCCTCTCGGGCGATAAACTGCTGGATGCCGGAATGGGACAACCCTATTCTCCGATTCCTCAGCATGATCCGGTTGGTGTCAGGCCAGTGGGTTTTTGCTAACGTGACAGTTTTTCCATAGAGATAAGCGAATTTTAGTGTTCGTTTGTAGTCTTCTATGGTATCATGTCTGTATGGATACACTTCTACTAAACAACACATTTCCTGTGATTCCAAACTTTGTTCGCCACATTGGGTTGTTAATATACCATTACATGCTCTATTCTTGTCTATATCCGTTACGATAGCAACCGTATGGTTGCTATCCACCGTAATGTTATATACGGTATGGAGGCCAGGAAGCTCCTCCACCTTAACAACACGATGATTATAGCTAGCAGCCTTCTCAATTAAGTCCCCGTAGCTTTTAGGAACATTAGGATTCTCAGAATGTGGATTCAGCCTAAAAGAAACACCTCTGCTCCTGCATTCATTCTCCCACTCCTTTTTCATCGGCTGCCTACCCAGGGAGTAAGTTAGTTCCTGGAACACACCAATCTGAGCATGAAGTGTCTTAGCAGACTTCTCCTTAAATGCTGTGCGCAGGCCCTCTTTTCGAGCCTCAACCGCCTCCTGCTTAGTGTTGGCACACGAATGTGAGCAATACGCAGTTTCCCGGCTTCTCCACGGCAGCACCATCTTGGTCCCACACGCTTCACAATATCGAATTGCGTAGAGATTCCCATCAATCCTGGTTGTCTCAAGATCCGTCGTGGCTTCCTGCTCGGCGTAATACTCTGCATTGCGCTTCTGCACGTTTCGAGACATGTTCTCCGCGTAGATCTTCTTGTTCTCTGGTTTAGCATGCCCCGCCATAACCTTACGTCGGAACTCCTCGTCTTCCCAACGTTCTGCACTGCTTTCCCCTATCAACGCCTTTGTCTCTTCTGAGTGCTTGCGTCCGTACATAGGGTTGTCTGCACCAGAATTTCCCTCGTGCCCGTGCATCTTAGCATGCTCAGAGAACTTCATAATCTCTAAGTTGCCTATCACGTTATTTGTAGTATTACCGTCTTTATGGTGCACAACTATGTCTCTTGTTTGCACAAACCCATTGTATACCTTATCGGATGAGTTTATAGCACTAGACCACAGTTCAGGTTTGTAAAACTGTGCGATAAGACGATGCTCAAAGTACTTTGCGCGCTTTTCGAGGTTATGTGTATCACAGCGAACCCGGAGATAGCCCTGGGCATCTTCCGGTTTTACCTTTTCATACTTCTTACTGAACCTCGGCAGTGAGTCCCCCACGGACAAATCTGCAGCGGCCTTCTTTCCCCCATCCAACAGAAGCATCGGGTGGTTTGGAGTGACATCCAAGAAAGTCCCGTCGTCTAGGGTTACTCTCAGTAGTTTCTGGTCATATCCAGTAACCCGGGGGTGCCTCCCCCACTGGATCTCAATCATCCCCTCTGGAGTCAATGAGTAGACGGGGACATCCCTACCTTCCTCGGCTAGCTGCTGAATAGGCACCGCACCCCGGCCATCCGCGACTCCAATGAGTGTAGGACCGGAAAAGCAAGGATTACAACCTAGAATCCGGCTGTCCTTAAAATCAGGACCATCATTCATCCTACTGTAATCCTGAGCATTTTTAAGCCAAATGTACCCAGGCTCCCCATTTCGCTCAGTCCTGTCACAGATATCCCGGTAATCCATCCCAACCTCAGCCAGGATAGAGTTATTGCTTGTCCATCCGTAGGCTGCTCGTTCAGGGTTGACCGTATAATTTTTTAGATCCAGGTATTCTGAGTCAAACGGACTCCCGAGCGCAATTTCGGCTGTTCTCCGGACATTGCCTGCCACTACCATACAGCCGATCATGTTCATAACATCCACAATCACCCGTGTAGTAATGGGATTACCCGTCAGAGGGTCAAGAAGCTGACGTATGTTGTTATGTAGCTCAAACAAGGGCTCTGCGCCGGACGAAACTCCACCAAACCCCTTAATAGGTTGCCCAGCAGGTCTAATCTGCGAGTAATCGAACTCAACAGGAGAGCGTCCCTTCACAAAATAGCTATCGAGTAGTAGCCTAAGCGACTCTACCCAACCCTCACGAGTATCGGGAATAACATACTGGATAGAAGCCCTATCCTGCAGTGGAGCATGAATCGTAATACTTCCCGCGCCACTTGTGTCAAACCCTACCCCAACC